>JGI20154J14316_10000117_pt1 | contig 63285 bp, 56 predicted proteins | sample COG_04_FD_14316 | JGI IMG/M metagenome (IMG submission 14316)
GCTTAAAGTTGGAGTAAAAAAGGGAATTAAAAAAATACGCTTGGCAACACCGTATAAACATAATAAGGGGTAATAGCTTAAATTAAAAACACTTATGTCTTTGCTAAAGTAATTTATAACCTGAAAGCAATAGAGTATAAACCCCTTACTATGCTTATACAACAACGTTGTGGTTAATTAAAAAAAATGGGATTAAAAAATTTTGACTTAATAGACTTTGAATTTGTTGAAGTACGATTTAATTGCTCAAATTGTGGAACACGTCTGCTATCCGCAAAAATTGAAATTCCAGATATATTTGACCCAGAATATCACGACAAAGAAGATTTTTACTATATAAATATTGAAGAAAAGACTTGTCCTAAATGCGATAAATGGCATATCATTCACGTGGGGTTTGGAGATGATGAGGAAAGCGGTTTTATAGAAATAGAAAAGGTTGAGGAAAATGACATCCTAGAAGCCATAACTTATGACTACGGACTATATTCCTATGAAGAAAACCAAGTAGACGCAATTCTTCGCTCTGATAATTCAATTGAACAATTTGAGGAAGAAATAAAAAGTCTAATAGAACTTAATTCACAATTTTTTAATAAAGAAACACACGAGAAAACTATAAGAAGATTGGTTTTTTCAGGTGGTATAACCTGTCTAGAAGACTATTTATCGTCTACATTAATCAAGGAAGTCATTCAAGATGAAGTATTCTTCAAGAATTTTGTAAAAACTTACAAAAGAATAAATAATCGAAAATTTGAATTGGGTAATATATATGACCAACTAGACGACTTATATGATGTAGTCAAAAAAGAACTTTTGGATGTAATCTATCACGACCTTCCGAAAGTTAGAGGAATGTATAAAGATTCATTAGGTATCATATTTCCATCCATTGAGAATCTAATGAAGAACATTCAAACAAGACACGACATTGTGCATCGAAATGGAAAAACAAAAGATGGAAAATTTATTTTATTGAAAAAGGAAGATGTAGAATCACATCTAAACGAAATTCAAAAATTCGTAAATGACATCGAAAAACAGATTAAATAAATATAAAGAACTACGCCCAACAATGGCTATAAGTAATTGCTTAGTCTCGTGTACATCTGAAAATCCTGGCGGATTTTCTTTGTCAGTAATTATTTATTAACTTTATTACTTAACCAACGCAACTAACCTTGTACAACAACGTTGTGCTTCATTAACTAAATTTTAAAAATACTCGGATGCAATATTTACTAAGTAATGTTGTTTGTAAATTGTCTAATCAAACATCTATAATTATGAAAACGAAATCAATTTTAATTTTATCAATACTTTTAATTTTTTTAGGATCTTGCAACAAACCAGATTGTGAAAACACAAATTCCATTTTTGATTCAAATCGCGTAGAATCTAATACTTATAAGAAGGAATTAATAAAAGAAATGGATAGAGTTGGAAAGGAAAATCTGACCTACTGGCTGTCAAGTTATACCGAACAAAATGGAAAAGAATTTATTTCTATAAATATTCAAGGTGATGGATTGTGTGCTAAAGGATTGCTTCAAGTAAATGATTGGAAAAATATTGAAGGAATTAAAAGGACTAAAGGAGTTTCATATAATGGTGCGGAACTAAAAAGTTTGACATTTGATATTATTACCAATGGAGAATCTATTGATTTTATTTATAAAAATATAGAAAGTATAGAAGATTAAAACAACGAAAACACAACACGGTTTATAGTGCATACCCTTCGGGATACGCACCATATACAAACACGTTGGCAGCAAGCTGAAAAAAACCGATATATGGCTTTATCAATATTGAGAATTAAGCCAAATAGTGGGAGTCCTAGCGGAATTTCTTGGTTGGTAATTATTTATTAATTTAAGTGTTTTATAAACACCACTAATCATACAGTAGAACGTTAGCCACAAGCTGAAAAGCCAACTGCACAGTCAAGCACATTTCTTTTTGCTCGTGCCTCTCAAAATAAAAAGAGCTTGCCTTTTCCAAACGGTAAAAATTCAATAAATTATGTTTCATATCTATTTAGTCAGTTAAAAGCTGACTTTACTACAATAGAAACGAAGAGTCGTATAGAAAACATACTCTTTTTTAATTTAGCTGGTGGTATTGTTGAATCGTATCAACCAAAATTAAATTCGTTTGAGATGAACTTGGGTAAATTAAAATCGGGAGGATATTTTATGGTAACTAAATTTGAAAACGGTGAAACCACAGTAAATAAGATTTTGAAAAAGTAAGACTTGGTAAAAACTGCGGTAAAAAACTTTAGCAATATTGAGAAATAAGCCAAATAAAGCGAGCCCTAAGGGTAATTCTACTTTTTAGTTTTATAGTTCAGTTGTTCGAGTTCAATAGTAAACCACATTTATACTTACGGCGCTAAAATAATTTTAAAATCAGCATCAAACTTAAGTTTAGCATCTACTACTACTCCATTTTGCACAAAGCCTTTTACAAGCATTGTTTCGCCCTTGCTAAGCAGCTGTTTGCATTGCGCCTCGCTTAGTCTTTTACCCAAAAACTCAAAAGGCACTAGGGTTTTGCAACCTTCTTTATAACGGCTGCAACCGTAAGCAGTCTTTCCTTCGAGTATGGTTCCTTGTTTACAATTCGGACAGCTTAAAGTGGTACTTTCTTTTAGCTCCAATTCCACTAAAAAATCATTTGTTAAAACAAGCCTTGCTTCTACTTTCTTTTCATCTAGTACAAAACCTTTGCTATAATTTGTTTTCTTTTTGTTGATGAGTTGACTTAGCTGATTGTCTGATATAACCTTACCAAACTGCAAAAATGGGAGCAACATATGGCATCCATTTTTATATTCGCTGCAGCCAAACGCCTTTTTACCTTTAAGAATAGATCCTTGCTTGCACTTAGGGCAGCTTAGCTGAGCCGCTTTCTTTTTAACCTTTGCATCGGCTAAGCTAAAACGATTTACAGATTGTCTGTTTTTAACATCTTTAACAACCGTAGCCACTAAGCCTTCCATTTCTTTTAAAAAAACAGTATAATCGTAATTGCCTTGCTCAATATCTCTTAGTTTTTTTTCCCATTGTCCGGTTAGTTTAGGAGACTTTAGTAATTCGTTCTCAATGGTATCTATAAGCTGTACGCCCATTGGAGTAGCTACCAGCTTCTTTTTTTGCTTAACAATGTACTTTCTTCTAAAAAGTGTTTCTATTACAGCTGCACGGGTAGATGGGCGTCCAATACCGTTTTCCTTCATCAAATCTCTCGCTTCTTCATCTTCTACATGCTTTCCGGCAGTTTCCATAGCACGTAGCAAAGTACCCTCGGTGTGCCAGGCCGGTGCTTTGGTAGATTTCTCTTCCAATATGGGTTTGTGCGGTCCCTTTTCACCTACTTTAAAATCGGGCATAATAGCATCTTCTGTTTCGGCAGCAGAATCTTTACCGTAAACATTGCGCCAACCTAAATCTAAAATTTGTTTTCCGTTCGCTTTAAAAGAAACAGTGTTGGCCTGCCCTTTTACTGTGGTATTAGAAACCAAACAATCGGGATAAAATGCAGCAATAAAGCGTTTGCTAATTAAGTCGAAAACCATTTTTTCGTTGTACGATAAGCCCGAACTAGGATTTTGTCCGGTGGGTATAATCGCATGGTGATCGGTAACTTTTTTATCGTTAAATACTTTTTTAGACTTCCGAATGGGTTTTCCCAAAAGAGGCCTTACAATGGCTTCATATACCTTTAAACCTCTTAAAATTCCTTCAATTTTTGGATATACATCGTTGGGTAAAAAGGTGGTATCTACTCTAGGGTAAGAGCATAATTTTTTTTCGTATAAACTCTGTATCACCTTTAGTGTTTCTTCGGCAGAAAGGTTAAACCTACTGTTACACGTAACTTGTAAAGAAGTTAAATCAAACAAGCGTAAGGGACTCTCCTTTCCCTCCTTAGTTTGGTTGGATAAAACCTCAAAATCGGACTGAGACATTAAGGCCAATTGCTCCTCTGCTTTAGCTAACTGAGTAAACTTACCAGCTTCGGCATTAAAAACAGTATTCTTATAGTTTGTTTGCAGTACCCAATAAGGACTGGGTTTAAAGCTTTCAATTTCTTTCTGACGGTTTACAATCATGGCCAAAGTAGGCGTTTGCACTCTGCCTATAGACAAAACTTGCTTGCCATTACCATAACGCAAGGTATACAGTCGGGTTGCATTAAAGCCTAAAACCCAATCGCCAATAGCTCTAGATTTTCCGGCATTGTAGAGTCTATCAAACTTTTTACCATCCTGAAGCTTGGAAAACCCTTCTCTTATCGCTTCATTCGTAAGCGACGAAATCCAAAGCCTATCAATAGGCTTCGTATTTCCAGCATGCTCGAGTACCCAACGTTGAATAAGTTCTCCTTCTTGCCCAGCATCTCCACAATTAATAACCTTTGTACACGAAGCTACTAAGTGTTTTATAATGTTAAACTGCTCCTTAACTCCCTTATTGTCTATTAACTTAATTTCGTAAGCAGGCGGTAAAATAGGCAAGTAACTCAAGTTCCAAGCTTTCCACGATGGATTGTATTCGTGCGGTTCCTTTAAAGTACAAAAGTGCCCAAAAGTCCAGGTTACTTGGTAGCCATTGCCTTCGTAGTAGCCAATTCTTTTTTCTTTTGCACCAATAACCTCCGCTATCTCTCTAGCTACACTGGGTTTTTCTGCAATACAAAGCTTCATACGTTATGGTTTGGTAGTGTTCGAAAATATAAAATTATACTATACTAATAATGCGATGTGAATAAGTTCTTATTAATTCGTCTTTTTTATAAATTGCAGTGCCTAAATAATCAAAAGGCTTGACATTTATTTATGAAGGAATACGAGTTAAAGAATTTTCTAGACGCTAAGGTAGAACTCTATTTAAAACCAGATTTTATTGGCGAAGATCCCATTGGTATTCCACATCAGTTTAGTAAAAAAGAAGACGTGGAAATTGCTGCATTTTTAAGCGCAACTATAGCCTGGGGAAGACGACCTATGATTATGAAAAATGCACGAAAAATGATGCAAATACTGGACAACAGCCCGCATGATTTTATTGTAAACGCCAGTGAAAAAGAAATAAATAAAAGTCTTGACTTTTGTCACCGAACTTTTCAAGGAGTCGATTTTCAAACTTTTATTTACGCATTAAGAAACATTTACCAAAACCATAAGGGACTAGAAGCTTGCTTTTATACCGAAAAGGAAGACATGAGTGAAGGAATTTCAAATTTCAAAAAAACTTTTTTCAGTATCGATCACCTAGCGCGAAGCCAAAAGCATGTATCCGATCCCTTAAAAGGCTCTGCCTCCAAAAGGCTTATTATGTTTTTACGATGGATGGTAAGAACCAACCAAGAAGGAGTGGATTTTGGTATTTGGAAAACGCTGAATTCCAGTCAACTATCCTGCCCTTTAGATGTGCATACCGCAAATGTTGCACGCAAATTAGGTCTGATAACCCGCAAGGCAAACGACTGGAAAACAGTAAAAGAACTCGACCAACATTTGCGGTCTTTTTGTAAAGAAGATCCGGCCAAATACGATTTTGCTTTGTTCGGATTAGGCGTTTATGAGAATTTTTAGCCTTTGAACTTTCACACTACTATAAAAACTTTAACTTTGCTTTTTAATGAAATTACTGGAACCATACTTCCTCTACGCTTTTCTGGCACTAGCCATCCCTATTCTCATTCACTTATTTTCCTTACAAAGGCACAAAACGGTATACTTTAGTAATGTATCTTTTTTAAGGCAATTGCAACAGAAAAAAAGCAACATTACCAAACTACAGAAACTGCTTTTGTTACTGGTTCGTTTACTTTTACTTTCCGCAATAATTTTAGCTTTTTGCGAACCTTATATTTCAAAAAAAGAAACCCTTAGTAAGCAACAAAACATTGCCGGAATTTACATAGACAACTCCTTTAGCATGAGTGCCAATAACGATAAAGGCCAGCTTATTGAGCAAGCAAAAAACAATGCCAGATCGGTATTAAAGGCGCACAAGGGCAAGGATAAGTTTGTATTTATAAGCAACGATTTACAAGGAAAGCATCAAAGGATTTTAGCCTACAAAGCCTGCCTGGAAGCTATTGACAATACTGTTGTAGTACCTACTGTTTTGCCACTTAATTTGGTGATAGACCGTTTTAAATCTTTGGTGCAAAATGAACTTAACAGCTCGGCAGAGCTCTACCTTATTAGTGATTTCCAAAAAGCATCGAGTCCAGAAAGTTTTTATGCTCAAGACCAAAATCTAAGCACGCATCTTCTGCCCTTAAATTCGTATCCTCAGTCAAACTTATCTATAGATACCTGTTATTTAGAAACTCCAAACCACACTATAAACGAACAAGAATGGTTGGTTTTTGAAGTATCAAATACAGCTAACCAAGCAATAGAAAACTTAAGTGTAAAGCTTTATGTTAATGGAAAACAAAAAGCCTTAAGTAGTTTAAAAATTGAAGCGAGTTCAAAAACTCTGGCTAAACTAAGTTTTAACAACCGCACAAGCGGCCATCAAAAAGCTTACTTAGAATTAAGCGACGCTAACGTAACCTTTGACAATCGTTTGTATTTTAACTTTGAAGTACAGGAAAGCACAAAAGTTCTCAGCATTTACGAAAAGAAAAGTCACAGTTCTTTGGCAAATCTATACAGCGACCCGCTGTTTAAATTTAAGCAGGTTTCTATGGGTGCATTTAACTATGCGGAGGTAAACAGTCAAAACTTAATTATTTTAGAAGATGTTATGGATCCGCCATCCGGATTAATAAATGTACTAAAAGAGTATACAAATGGAGGCGGAAATTTATTAATATTCCCTTCTGAAAAGCTAAATATAAGCTCCTTTAAAACGCTAGCAGATGCGCTAAACATTCCAGAATTTACCAAATTAAATTCGAAAAAAGTTAAGGTATCGGAGCTCAATAAAAATCATGTAATTTTTAAAGATGTTTTTGAAAAACAAGCACTTAACAGCACCTATCCTGAAGTGAGCAGTTATTATAGTTTAGCAAATACCTACAACAGCTCCAAAGAAAACATACTTGTATTAAATACAAACGAGCCCTTTTTAAATTCATACCGAAATGGAATGGGCTCAATTTATTTGCAAACTTCGCCTTTAAATTCAGCTGCAAACTCCATAGAAAAGCATGCTTTATTTGTGCCAATACTATATAACATTGCCACACAAAGTGCGGTGCAAGATAAACTCTACTATACCATTGGAACAGATCGGGTAGTGGAAATTAAAAAAGCTTCAAGCTCAAAAGATTGGCGCATCAAAAAAGACGATTTGGAACTTATTCCCGAAGTAAGAACACTTGATCATCAGGTACAAGTAAACCTACAAAACACATTACAAGAAGACGGCTTTTACAGCCTAAACAACGGAAATTCGGAAAAAACACTCTCCTTTAATTACAACCGATTAGAAAGCGATTTAACTGCATGGGAGCTAGAAGAATTGGAAGAAAACAGTAACTTGTTTACACATCTAAATGTTTGGAAAAAAGAAGGATTAAAACTTGAGGTAGCATTAAAAGAAAATAGAAGTGGAACGCCTCTCTGGCGACTCTTTATTTTGCTCGCTGTTCTGTTAATATTGCTCGAAAGTATACTGCTCAAAAATTGGAAAAAAAAGGCTCCTATAAACTTAGAGAACTAAAAGCTTCGTATGAAAATTCTCATTAAAAAAGCAACGATTTTAGATGCAAACTCTAAACACAACAAGCAAACCAAAGATATTTTGGTTGAAAACGGAATGATCCTGAGTATTAAGGATTGTATAAGTGATGTTGAGGCAGAGATAATTGAAGCAGAAAACCTTCATATATCTCAAGGTTGGACCGATTTAAATGCTCGTTTTGGAGAACCGGGTTACGAATACAAAGAAGATTTAGAAAGTGGAATGAACGCCGCAGCACAAGGTGGGTATACCCACATTGCACTCATGCCATCAACAGAACCTTGCATCCAATCTAAATCGGATGTAAGTTACCTAATAAACCAAAGCGCGCACAATATTGTAGACCTCCACCCTATTGGTGCTTTAACCAAAAACAGAAAGGGAGCGCAAATAACAGAAATGTTTGATATGCATCAGAATGGAGCCCTTGCGTTTAGCGACGATAAACACTCTATTGCAAACGCAAACTTAATGAAGATTGCCCTGCTTTATGCTAAGAATTTTAAAGGCCTAATCATGTCGTTTTCGTCGGAAACTAAAACATCCGAAAAAGGGCAAATGAACGAAGGACTAACGAGTACTAAATTAGGCTTAAAAGGGATACCTGCACTTGCAGAAGAATTGCAAATAACCCGAGATTTACAACTGTGTGAATACACCGAAGCTAAACTCCACTTTTCTACAATTAGCACAGCACAATCTGTAAAATTAATTAGAGAAGCAAAGGCAAAAGGTTTAAACATTACAGCAGATACTAGCTCCTACCATCTTTTATTAGACGATACCGAATTAGAAAGCTACAACAGTAATTTAAAAGTAAACCCACCCCTTAGATCTTTAACCGATATTGAAGGCTTAAAAGACGGTTTAAAAGACGGTACCATCGATGCCATATGTTCAGATCATTACCCTCAAAACATTGAGAACAAAAAATGTGAATTTAATAGAGCAGAATTTGGAATGATAAATTTAGAAACCTGTTTTGCTACCGCAAACACGGTACTTAAAGACAGGCTTAAGCTAGATCAGATTATTGCAAAATTAACCACTAACCCTAAATCAATTTTAGGTTTAAATACGCAAACAATAGAAGAGGGTAGTTTAGCAGACTTAACACTTTTTGACCCAAGTTTAAAATGGACTTATTTAGAGAAAAACATTGTTTCTAAATCGAAAAATAGTCCTTTAATAGGAAAAGAATTTACAGGAAAGCCCATTGCTATTATAAACAACGGGCAGTTATCTGTTTGTAAATAATCGCATTATTTTTTATTAATAGCCTAAATAGTACAATAACCTTGGGAACAAAAACAAACCAAAAACCCGCTTTAACGGCTCCCAACTGGATTCGGAAAAGTTTTTACTTATTAGAATTCATCTCGCCTTACCTTGCCTCAAAATTAGCTAACTTTTTGTTTTTTACTCCGATACGATTTAAAACACCCAAGCTAGAACAGGCCTATTTAAAAAGCGCAAAAATTACAAGCCTCACTTATAAGCAAAACAAAGTAAAAGTATACGAGTGGGGAAGCGGCTCTAAAGGCGTTTTACTCGTGCACGGGTGGTCTGGTAGAGCTACTCAAGTAGCGCACTTGGCGGCACCACTTTTAAAGGCTGGTTTTAAAGTATACAGTTTTGATGCGCCAGCTCATGGAAACTCAAACGGAAGACATTCGCATTTTTTAGAATTTTCGGACCTCATAAGAACACTTAATGACAGGTATCCAGATATAGAATCTATCATTGGGCATTCTATGGGCGGATCTGCTTGCATTCATGCAATTGCACAAGGTTTAAAACCTAAAAAATGTGTTAGCATTGCTTCTCCATCTAATATAGATTGGGTTTTAAATTCATTTTGCACTCAAATTAATGTATCCACTAAAGTGGAGAAATTAATTAAGGATCAGATAGAAACTAAGTTTAAGGCAAACTTTGAAGACTTTAGTGTACGAACTTTGGTAAAAAAAATAGATACCCCTGGTTTAATTATACATTGCGAAAACGACAAAGATACGCCAGTGGAGCATGCACAAGAGATTCACCAAAACTGGAAAAACAGTACCTTAGTGCGGACCAAAAAATTAGGACACCGCAGAATATTGAAAAATAAAAACATTGCTCAAACAATCATCGACTTTTTAAAATCTTAACTATGCTTAACGCACTTCCTACACTAAAAAATACAGACGCTACTAATTTTTATTTATTAGCCGGTCCTTGTGCTATCGAAAGCGAAGAAATGGCTTTTGAAATTGCTGGAAAAATAAAAGAAATTACCGATAAACTTAAAATTCCTTTCATATTTAAAGGTTCGTACCGAAAAGCAAATCGCTCGAGACTAGATTCTTTTACTGGTATTGGCGATGTAAAAGCCTTGAAAATTTTGCAAAAAGTAGGAGCACATTACAACATCCCTACTGTTACAGACATCCATTCTGCTGAAGAAGCTGCTATGGCAGCTGCATATGTTGATGTTTTGCAAATACCTGCTTTTTTATGTAGGCAAACAGACTTATTGGTAGCGGCAGCAAAAACAGGTAAAGCAATAAACATAAAAAAGGGGCAGTTTCTTTCTGCCGAATCCATGCAATTTGCAGCTCAAAAAGTTTTGGACTCCGGAAATCCGAATGTAGCTATTACAGATAGAGGTACTATGTTTGGTTACCAAGACTTAATTGTGGATATGCGCGCAATCCCAGCAATTCAAAACCTAGGCTTTCCAGTTATTTTAGATGTAACACATTCCTTACAAACCCCAAATCAAAACTCGGGAGTTACCGGCGGTAAACCAAAGCTAATAGAAACTATTGCAAAAGCAGGAATTGCATCTGGAGCTGATGGAATCTTTTTAGAAACCCACCCAAACCCTTCTGAGGCAAAATCTGATGGAGCTAACATGCTCCCCTTAGATCAATTAGAAGCGCTACTTACCAAACTCGTTCGAATAAGAAAAGTGATTCTCTAAACTAGGGTTTATGTTTTTATGTAATGATGATTTTAAGATTGCGAGTAAAGAGAACAACGATCGTTTAATTGCCCTAATAAATAGCAATAAAGAGTTTTTTTACACCACATTTAATATTGCATTAACCACAGACTATCCTGCACATTAGATACCCGAACTCAAAAATGAATTTGCATTGTACATTGAGGCACTCATTCCAACTGGAAAAACATACATGATAAAAGTTAGGGCGAAAAAATTGCTAAGAGAATTAAAGAGCTAGAATCTAAATTTTCAGCTAACATTCACGAGCACTTCTTTACGACTAAAACATACCATTACTTGATACTTTTTGAACACCTAAAAGTCGATCGTAACCGTATTCGTAATCGTATAAATAAACAAGAACCAAATAATCTTGACTCGTTTGATAAAAATTACCGTCTACACTTAAAGTACTTGGGTTTTGAGCTTTTTCTGTAACGTATAAATAAGTGTAATTATAATAACCTTGTTTTAACAACAAAGCTGTTTCGTAGCATTCAGCTTCTTTATTGTATTCCAAAAGTGACGATTCGTCAATTTTCCAATTTGTTAGCCCACCATATATGTAAAGAGAACCTTCATCAACAAAAGGGCTTTGCTTTAAGCAGAAATTAACCCACACATAATCTGCCTCAATATTAGGATTGTTTTTTTCTAAAATGTTAGGTACATAGTAGCCTTCAATATCTGGGTAAAAACTGTATGCTTGGTTTGCTCTTGGGTAATCTGGGTATAAAAGAACCAAGTCGGTAGAATCGTAAATAATTTTTTGAACCCTTTCTGTATTAAAACGTACACTTTTGGTGTCGAAGAAACGGTATTCATTTCCAGCCTCAAAGCTAGATTCTTCCTCAAAATCGTAAACCAAGCGCTTGCGTTCAACAAAACTTGGCCTTAGGTCGGTAATTGGATTATCCCATCGATGCCCCTGGTATATGGCTACATGAACATCTTGAATTGGGTTTACATAATCAATATTAGTAAAGCGAACCGTCAGGTCAATCTCGTGATCCGTGTACCTCCCTTCGGCTAAAGTAGCCTGTTGCACTTTTGCACCTATAATTAAACGTGTATCGTATACCATAAAACGCTTGGTAAATAAAACAGCATTATTAGCCTCAGGATCGTAAACTGTAATCACATAGTTTCCTGTTTTGGTAAAAGTAAAATCATTGTTAGGAAAAGCCAATTCGTAATGCACATAAGATTGTTTGGTTGTAAAAGAAAAATCGTAGTTGTAAATATAATTATCGGCAAAACCATTTAAAAATTCGCTCGAATGTAAATCCGAAACCGACCAATTTGCATTGCAATGCGTAAAAGAATACATAAGATCTTTTGCATTTACTTGTAAATCGTCGAATTGTAAGCGCAAAATTTGAGAAGAATTAATCGGAAATAATGGAAAATCAACTAAAGATTCTGCTGGAGTTAACAGAACCGATTTAGCATTAATGCTGTGTATAGAGTCTTCCAAAACTTGACCATAATTCCATTCTGGCTGAGCAATTACCTCTGTAAAAAAGGTGAAGAACATTGCCAAAATTATTTTAAAGATATTTCTCACTTTCTGTCTTATTTTATTCCATAAAAATACATTTTATTTTATCTTTGAAAGAATAAAAAAAGGTGGCTTATATTAAATCATTCTAAATAAATAAGAGCTATTCATAAAACGCCTTAAAATACATACTTTTGCAACTCAAAACTAGGATTAATCAATCTCTAAAATAAGGCATGTCTAAAGACATTCGTATAAATAAAGGTGTAAGCATTAAGTTGACTGGATCAGCTGATCGCGTATACGCCAATATTCCAACTTCGGAATATTACCTTGTAAAGCCGAGCGATTTTACGGGATTAAAACCAAAACTAACAGTAAAAGTTGGCGATAAGGTACAAGCAGGAAGCTCTTTATTTTACGATAAAGAAAATCCTACTGTAACAATCGCCTCTCCTGTAAGTGGTGAAGTTTCGGAAATACGTCGCGGTGAAAAAAGAAAAATTCTTTCGGTTGTGGTAAAAGCAGATGCCGAAATCACCTACAAAGAATTTTCTAAAGCAAAAGCAACAGATATAACACGCGAGCAAATCATCGAACAGATGTTAGCTGCCGGTTTATGGCCCTTTGTAAGACAGCGTCCTTTCGCGGTCATCGCAAATCCAGCCGACATGCCAAAGTCCGTATTTATTTCTGCATTCGACTCTGCTCCTCTTGCTTGCGATAGCGATTTTGTTTTACACGGAATGGAAAACGAATTCCAGGCTGGTATAGACATCGTTTCGAAATTAACAGAAGGTACAACACACTTAAATCTAGACGGGAATTCAAACTCTTCTTCGGTATTTACAAGTGCAAAAGGAGTACAAATCAATAACGTATCTGGCCCTCACCCTGCAGGTAATGTAGGCGTACAAATACACCACATAGATCCAATTAATAAAGGTGAAGTGGTTTGGTACATGTATCCACAAGATGTTATTGCCATAGGTCGTTTGTTTAGTCAAGGTAAATACGACGCAACTCGTTTAGTAGCTTTAGCTGGTGCACAAGTAGAAAAACCTCGGTACTACAGAAGTATGCAAGGTGCCGCTATTTCTACCATGACCAAAGACAATATTAAGCCAGGTGAAAGCCGGTACATTAGTGGTAATGTGCTTACAGGTAATCATATTGCTGCGGATGGAAACTTAGGTTTTTACCACAACGAAATATCTGTAATTCCCGAAGGAAAGGAACAAGAATTTTTAGGCTGGTTACTACCCGGTTTAAGTAAATTCTCCTTATCCAGAACCTTTTTCTCTTGGATGAATCCTAAGAAAGAATACCCTATTTCTGCTAATATGAATGGAGAGGAACGTGCCTATGTAGTTACAGGGCAGTACGAAGCAGTACTTCCTATGGACATTCATCCACAACATCTTATTAAATCCATCATGATTGGTGATATAGATTTGATGGAGAATTTAGGTATTTATGAAGTTGCCGAAGAGGATCTAGCTCTTTGTGAGTTTTCTTGCACCTCAAAAATCCCTGTACAAGAGATTCTTCGTGAAGGCTTGGATTTGGTAAAAAAAGAATGTAGCTAAAAACAAGACCATGAAATTATTCAAAAATGTACTTAACGGTATAAAGCCTCACTTCGAGGAAGGTGGAAAGCTTGAAAAGCTATATCCAGCATACGACGCATTTGAAACGTTCTTATTTGTTCCCGATCACACATCGCAATCAGGATCTCATATACACGATGCCATTGATCTTAAAAGAACAATGTTTAGTGTTATTTTAGCCTTACTTCCAGCTCTTATCTTTGGAATGTGGAATATAGGATACCAGCACTTTATTGCAATCGGAACTACAGAGCCTGCTATAATTGAAGCATTTATATACGGAGCTCTAAGAGTACTTCCTATGATTATTGTTTCGTATGGAGTTGGTTTAGGAATTGAATTTGCTTTTGCCATTTCAAGAGGACACTCTGTTAATGAAGGGTACTTAGTTACAGGTTTACTTATTCCTATGATAATGCCTGCAGATTTACCTCTTTGGATGCTTGCAATATCTGTTGCCTTTGCAGTTGTAATAGGAAAAGAAGTTTTTGGTGGAACAGGAATGAATATTTTAAATCCTGCCTTAACTGCTAGAGCTTTTTTATACTTTGCCTATCCAACAGTAATGTCTGGAGATAAAGTTTGGGTTTCTTTAAACAATGAAATGCCCGTAGATGGTTACTCTGGTGCTACCGCATTATCTGACGCATACAATGGATTGGTTGATAAAGTTCCTTCCTTACTCGAAAGCTTTATTGGTACAATACCGGGTTCAGCTTCAGAAACATCTGCACTGCTTATACTTGTAGGTGCCGCTTACTTAATCGCTACAGGAATTGGTTCTTGGAGAGTTATAGTATCTGGAATTGTTGGAGGTATTGTAATGGGCTTAATCTTTAACTACTTCTCTGGATCTATAGAAAGTACAAATTACTTATTAAAAATAAATCCGATACATCAAATCTGCTTAGGTGGATTCTTATTTGGTGTAGTATTTATGGCTACAGATCCTGTATCTGCTGCACAAACAAATACAGGGAAATGGATTTATGGTTTTTTAATTGGACTTTTAGGTATTTTAATACGCGTTGTTAATCCGGCTTACCCAGAAGGAATTATGATGGCGATATTATTTATGAATGTTATGGCACCTTTAATAGACCATTATGTGGTTGCAGCAAACATTAAAAGAAGAATGAAACGAGTAAAAACGGCTTAATTCAGAGATATGGCAATCAATAAAAATAGTAACGGATATACCTTCACCTTTGCCATCATTATGGTAGTTGTAGTTGGTACATTGTTAGCAGTAGCGTCTCAAGGACTAAAGTCTCGTCAAGATAAAAATACTTCTGACAAAAAAATGATCAATATTTTAGGTGCGATTAACGTAGAGGCAACTCGCGATAACGCTCAGGAAATGTTTAACAAATATGTAGTGGAATCCAAAATAATTTCAGGAAAAGACTTGAGTGCTCCTGCCTTTGATGTGGATATAAAAAAAGAATTTCGCGATAAAAACCTAACAATTTTAGATCGAAACTACCCACTTTATATTTGTGAGAAAGACGAAAACAGATACTACGTAATTCCTGTTGTTGGAACAGGACTTTGGGGTCCAATATGGGGCTTTGTAGCATTAGAATCTGACTACAGAACCATTTACGGTGCAACCTTCGATCACAAAGGAGAAACACCTGGTTTGGGTGCCGAAATTAAGCAAAGCTCTTATTCAGATCAATATGCTGGAGAACTCGTAGCGGATGCTTCGGGTGCTTTTCAGCCTATTATAGTGGTTAAAGACGGATCGGGAAAAGGAATGAACTCTAAAGTTGATGGAATTACAGGAGGAACAATTACCTCGAAGGGTGTAGAAGAAATGACCACTCGTACGCTCGGAGTTTATGTAAACTACTTCAACGCTTTAAACAACTAACTATGTCAGAAAAGAAAGAAGCATTATTCTCTAAAAAGAATCGCAAGCTGATGACTGATCCTTTAGATGGATCAAATCCAATTTCTGTACAAGTATTGGGTATCTGTTCTGCTCTAGCAATTACCGTACAAGTAGAGCAAGCATTTGTAATGTCTGCAGCTGTGATGGCTGTAATGGTATTTGGAAATATTATAGTTTCCGGTATGCGTAATTACATTCCATCTAGAATACGTATCATCGTCCAATTGGTTATTGTAGCGGCCTTAGTTATTCTTGTAAACGAATTACTGAAAGCATTTATGCCCGATGTATCAGAAAAACTATCGGTGTTTGTTGGATTAATCATTACAAACTGTATTATAATGGGCCGATTGGAAGCCTTTGCATTGGGTAACAAAGTATGGCCCTCTTTATTAGATGCTATTGGTAACGGTATTGGCTATGGTTGGATACTAGTTGTAGTAGCCTTTTTTCGAGAGCTGTTTGGTTCAGGTAAAATATTTGGTCTTCAAATTATACCAGAATCTTTTTACGAGGCGGGTTATATGAACAACAATATGATGATTTTACCTCCAATGGCCTTAATTACAGTAGCCTTAATCATTTGGGTTCAAAGAAGTAGAAACACAGACTTAATCGAAGAAAACTAAGAGTATGCAAGATTTAGTAAATATATTTGTTAAGTCCGTCTTTGTAGATAATATGATTTTTGCATATTTCTTGGGGATGTGTTCTTACCTAGCGGTTTCGAAAACAGTAAAAACTGCAGTGGGATTAGGTGCAGCTGTAATATTCGTTTTGGGTATTACTGTACCAATAAACTACTTATTAGAAAACTACGTATTAAAAGCTGGTGCCTTGGCATGGCTTTCAGATGATTTAGCTGATGTAGATTTATCCTTTTTAAGCTTTATCATGTTTATCGCAGTAATTGCATCTATGGTTCAATTAGTTGAGATGATTGTAGAAAAAATATCTCCGGCACTTTATGGTGCATTGGGTATTTTCCTTCCCTTAATTGCAGTAAACTGCTCCATTTTAGGGGGTGCTTTATTTATGCAAGAAAGACAGTACTCTACCATTGCAGAAGCTACCGCATTCGGATTAGGTTCTGGATTTGGTTGGTTACTGGCAATTGTAGCTATTGCTGCTATACGCGAGAAAATTCGTTATTCAAATGTTCCAGCTCCCCTACGTGGTTTAGGTATTACCTTTATCATTACTGGATTAATGGGTATAGCTTTTATGAGCTTTATGGGTATTCAATTATAATTCTGAAAAGACAGAAATATGCTTACACTTATAACAACATTATTGGTATTTCTAGCGGTAGTATTAGCCCTAGTTGGAGTCCTTCTTTTTGCAAAAGCTAAACTATCTCCTGGTGGGAAGGTTAAGATTATTGTAAACGGAAAAAAAGAAATAGAAGTTGATGCGGGTAGTACTATACTATCTACACTTGGTGAAAATAAAATTTTCTTACCCTCCGCTTGTGGTGGTGGTGGAACTTGCGCCATGTGTAAATGTCAGGTTACTGAAGGTGGTGGAGAAATTCTACCTACGGAAAAACCCTACTTTTCTCGTAAAGAAATTGCAAACGATTGGCGTTTAGGTTGTCAGGTTAAGATTAAAAATGACATGAACATTAACATTCCCGAAGAAATATTTGGAATAAAGAAATGGGAATGTGAAGTTATTTCTAATTACAATGTAGCTACTTTCATAAAAGCTTTTGTAGTAAGACTACCCGAAGGAGAAACCTTAGACTTTGAAGCAGGTGGATACATTCAAATTGATGTGCCAGAAATCGAAGTAGACTTTAAAGACATGGACATTAGTCCTGATCCTTCTGACCCAGCCGGGCCAGACAAGTATAAAAGCGAATGGGATAAGTTTGGAATATGGCCTTTAAAAATGAAGAACAATGAGGAAATCTTCAGAGCTTATTCTATGGCTAACCACCCTGCAGAAGGGAATATAGTGATGCTAACCATTCGTATTGCTACTCCTCCATGGGATAGAGCTAAAAATAATTGGATGGATGTAAATCCAGGAATTTGTTCTTCTTATATATTCTCTCGTAAAGTCGGAGATAAAGTAACTATTTCTGGACCTTATGGAGAATTCTTTATTAAAGACAATGAATCAGAAATGGTTTATATAGGTGGTGGTGCAGGAATGGCTCCTATGCGTTCGCATTTATTCCACTTATTCCATACTTTAAAAACCAATCGTAAGGTTACGTACTACTACGGTGGTCGTTCTAAAAAAGAATTATTCTATGTAGAAGATTTCCGTCAGATAGAACGTGAGTTTGAAAACTTTAAATTTCACCTTGTTCTCTCTGAACCTGGACCAGAAGATAACTGGAACGAAAAGAAAAGTTTAGGCGATGATGGAGATGGATTCTTAGGCTTTGTTCACAACGCTGTAATAGAACATCATTTAACTCCTCACGAGTCTCCAGAAGATATAGAGTTTTATTTCTGTGGTCCTCCTATGATGAATCAAGCCGTTATTAAAATGTGCGACGACTGGGGTGTACCAGAAGAAAATGTTGCCTTTGATGACTTTGGAGGTTAATCAAGAGTATTAAAAAAAGACCCGCAGATTACGGGTCTTTTTTATTTGCAAAAGAGTAATTCCCTCTTATTATTTTTTCTAATTGATTAGAAGCAACCACAAGAATACATTTTTTACTAATTTTGAATTTTACACTCCTAACCAATGTTCATTAAATGAAAAACATACTCCTTTTGCTCTCAATTGTAATTTGTTCTTGTGGTTCTAAGAGCTCTAATGAAATATTAGTTTCTAATTACGGATTTACACAAGGAACTACCTACAATATTAGTTACAGAAGTCCTAATGCTCAAAGTTACCAAGTCGGTATAGACAGTGTCCTTCACACCGTAGATTTATCCATGTCTACCTATATAGACAGCTCTACCATAAGCAAAATAAACAGGAATGAACCTTATGAAAAAGACGGGCTCTTTTTACGCGTTTTAGAAACTGCACTCCAGATTGCTGAAGAAACAAACGGAGCCTTTGACCCTACTATTGCGCCGATGGTAAATTACTGGGGATTTGGTTTTAAAGAAATCTCGGAGAAAAGCGAAGCTAAAATAGTTGAACTGAGTAAAACAGTTGGCTACAAAAAAGTATCGGTATTAAACGGTTCTGTTGTAAAAGAAGACCCGAGTATTCAGCTCGACTTTAATGCAATAGCACAAGGATTTACAGTAGATTTAGTAAGCGAATACCTACAAAAACATGGGATTGTAAATTATATGATAGAAATTGGTGGAGAGGTAAAATGCAAAGGTCTAAATGCCGATGATAAACTTTGGCGCATTGGTGTAGACAAACCATCTGAAACAATTCAAGAAAATCGTTTTCAAGCAATTTTAGAACTTAACAACCAATCCATTGCCAGCTCAGGTAACTACAGAAAATTTAAAATTGACCAAGTTACCGGGAAGAAATATGCGCATACAATAAATCCGATAACAGGAAAACCAGTACTAACAAATTTACTTGCGGTAAGCCTTGTAACAGAATCATGTATGCACGCAGATGCTTACGCAACCGCTTTTATGGTGATGGGACTAGAAGCTAGTAAAAACTTCTTAAAAAACCGAAACGATATAGAGGCACTGTTCATTTACACAGACCCTAAAGAAAACTGGCAGGTATACCAAACAAAAGGTTTTGAAGACATCACTGTTTACAGTAGCAACTAAAACATATCAATACCTTAACATAAAATTGTGTTGAGATTAAAAGGACTTCATAAAAAAACAACATCTAAATTACAAAGATGAAAATAGTATTTGCCACGAATAATCCGAACAAGTTAAAGGAAATAAAAAACTTAATGCCAAAGGGTATAGAAATCGTAAGTCTGCAAGAAATAGGCTGTACGGAAGACATACCAGAAACTGGAGACACCTTAGAGGCCAATGCCCTTGAGAAAGCACACTACCTAAAAAAACACTACGGATACGACTGTTTTGCCGACGATTCAGGCTTAGAAGTAGAAGCCTTAAATGGTGCGCCTGGGGTTTACTCTGCACGTTACGCCGGAGCACAAAGATCTGCCTTAGCTAATATGACGAAACTTATTGAAGAACTGAAAGACAAAACCAATAGAAAGGCAAAATTTAGAACAGTTGTAGCCTTACTTCTAAATGGAGAAGAACATCTCTTTGAGGGACTTGTTACTGGTACAATTAGCAAAATTAAACACGGAACAGATGGCTTTGGCTACGATCCTATTTTTTTTCCAGATGAGCATACCAAAAGTTTTGCTCAAATGAGTTTAAGCGAAAAAGGTCTTATAAGCCATAGAGGAATTGCCGTTCGGAAATTAATTGACTTTTTAACTCAAATTAAAGTATAGTAATTCATAAAACAATTTAGCTGTATAAAAATTTAAATCTTGACAGCTTTAAAAATCTCATTAACAAAATGAAGGTAATTGCCTTCTAAATTGTTAATATCTTAAAGGTTCAAAAAAGGGGTGTGTTCAAAACATCTTTTATATTTGAAACACTTCAAAGAAAAAGAATTATCCATGGGAAATTTCATTGTATCGGCACGAAAATACAGACCGCAAACCTTCGACACCGTTGTAGGACAGCTCTCTATAACCAATACTTTGAAAAATGCGATTGTTAACGACCATTTAGCACAAGCTTTCTTGTTTTGTGGCCCACGTGGAGTTGGTAAAACAACCTGTGCTCGTATTTTAGCTAAAACAATAAACTGCTTTAACATAAGCGAAAAAACAGAAGCATGCAACCAGTGTGAGTCTTGTACCTCCTTTAACGAGCAACATTCTTTTAACATTCACGAGCTCGATGCAGCTTCGAATAACTCGGTAGAGGATATTCGTAATTTGGTAGATCAAGTACGGATACCACCACAAGTTGGAGATCGAAAAATCTATATTATCGATGAGGTACATATGTTGTCTCAAGCAGCTTTTAATGCCTTTTTAAAGACATTAGAAGAGCCCCCAGCACATGCTATATTCATTTTAGCTACTACCGAGAAGCATAAAATAATTCCAACCATTCTATCGCGCTGTCAGATATTCGACTTTAAAAGAATTCAGGTAGAAGATGTAGCGACACATCTAGCAGAAATATGCGCAAAAGAAAACATCGAATATGAAGCTGACGCACTTCATATTATAGGACAAAAAGCTGACGGTGCATTAAGAGACGGACTTTCTATATTTGATAGAATGGTTAGTTTTAATCAGGCAAAAATCACCTATAAAGACACGCTTGAAAATCTAAATATTCTCGATTACGATTATTACTTTAAAGTGGTAGATCAAGCTTTAAAACAAGACATACCCTCTTCCCTACTCACTTTTAACGAGATCCTTAAAAAAGGATTTGATGGGCATAATTTTATGAATGGTTTAGCAGAACACTTGCGTAATGTAATGGTTTGTAAAAACCCGCAAACTGTAGAGCTTTTAGAAGTAGGAACTACAATTAAAACAAAATACATAGAACAGTCTCAAACCTGTCATCAAGATTTTATTTTAGCTGCGCTCGAAATTTGCAACGAATGCGATGTAAACTATAAGTCCAGTAGAAATCAACGACTGCTTATAGAGTTAGGCCTAATGCAAATCTGTTCTCTATCTTCCGAAGGAGGACTAAAAAAAAAACGCCGTAAATCATTCATATTAAGTCATTCGTCTTTTATAAAGACAGATTCCGCTAATGCACCTAATGCGGAAATAAGAAGCGTAAAAGAACAAATTAATAAAACACATACACAAAACCCTGTTTCGATTGAGCCTGCAAAAGCTCAAAATACTATTCTTAAAAAAGCCAATCCTGCCTTTATAAACAAAATAAAAAAAGGAGGCATTTCTGGTCTCTCTATCAATAAGTTTCTAAACAAAAAAGAAGAAGACAAAGGAGAAGAAGAATATGTTGTTGCTACAGGAGAAGCCCGTACAGACTTTCATCAAGATCAATTAAACCCTCTTTGGATAGAGTTTGCTAAAACCATTGAAGCAAAGGGTAAAGTTTCCCTGTTTCGTTTGTTTTCCGATCAATTCCCGAAAATTGATGCCGATTATTTACTGCATTTCCCTGTAGAAAGTCAAGCATTAGCTGATGATATGCAGATTGAAAAACCTGAACTTCTTTCCTTTTTGCGTAAAAAACTCAACAACTTTGGTATTAAAATAGACTTCCCACTCATAGAAATTGAACATACAAAAATGCTTTATACACCGCAAGATAAGTACAAGCATATGGTTGAGAAAAATAAGCAATTGATTTACTTAAAAAAAACACTTGATCTTGACCTACTTTAAGTAAACCACGCAATCCTTACATCTAAAAACAACTGTTTTACAGAGTAAAAAAAATATGGAATTGTTTGAAAACGAATATGATAAGTCTAAAAACTTACTCTCTGTAGACGGTACCGCACATTATTTTGGTTCAATTTTAAACGAAACCCAAGCATCAAACTACCAAGCACTTTTACAAAATACGATTGAGTGGCGGAACGATGAGCTCATGCTATTTGGTAAAAAAATAACAACCAAAAGGAAGGTAGCTTGGTATGGATCTAAACCATTTAAATATTCCTATTCCAATACAACCAAAATGGCTTTACCATGGACCGCAGAGCTCCTGGAGCTTAAAAAACTAATTGAAAAGATTACCAACGAAAGCTTTAATTCTTGTTTACTAAACTTTTACCACAACGGAAACGAAGGTATGGGCTGGCACAGCGATGCAGAAAAGGAATTACAAAAAGAGGGTGCCATCGCATCTATAAGTTTGGGAGCCGAACGTAAGTTTGTTTTTAAACACCGAAACACGAAAGAAAAGGTAACCATTGTCCTAAAGCACGGAAGTCTTTTAATTATGAAAAACCAAACGCAAAACTTTTGGCTGCATAGCTTACCTCCTTCTAAAAAAATTCTTGTACCCAGAATAAATTTAACTTTTAGAACTATAGAAGAATGGGTTAAATAAGTAAATGCACTGTAAATAATTTGCATTTTATTGCATACATTTATAATGAAATTTAAAATAAAACAAGCAGACAACAAAATTCATTATTCTATTTCTCCTCTAAAAAATCATTATGTTTCAAAAAATACTTTGCACATTAATTTTCACTTCACTAATAAGCCCACAAATGCTATTTAACTTCAATAAAAAAGCGGACATTAAAAATTGGATTGTTGTAGATGATGTAGTTATGGGGGGACGATCTTCTGGCGAATTTAGCTTAAACACCGATGGCTTTGGAGTATTTGAAGGAACTATTTCTCTAGAAAATAACGGAGGTTTTTCTTCGCTACGTTACTCTACCGAAAAAATAGACGTTAAAGAATTTTCCAAAATTAGTATTAAACTTAAAGGCGACGGTAAAAATTATCAGCTTAGAATTAAAGGAGATTCCAACGACTACCACTCGTATATTATGCCCTTTGAGACTTCTGGTGAATGGCAAGAAATAGAAATTTCTCTTAAAGATATGTACCCCTCCTTTAGAGGAAGAATATTAGATAAACCAAATTTTGAGCATAATTACCTAAAAGAACTTACCTTTTTAATAGGAAACAAAAAGAGGGAAAACTTTAAATTATACATTGATAAAATTGAATTAAAATAATAAACCGAACAACACATGTAGTACCATAAGTTTATACATTTATGCTTTCTACATCTCTTTTAATTGGATTGATTTCAATTTTACACTCTTTGTTTAAAATTGCAACTATTGTATAACGTAATAACACTATCTAGTAATTGTATTTATTATAGGGTGTTTACAATAGTACTAAATTGATGTAATAATGAGCATAAAAAAATATTTTTACGTTAATAAGTAGGAATCTTTGATTTGCTTATTCTCAAAAACACCCAAGGGTTCTATTAAACAAGGAGTCTGTCATTTTTTTAACCATAAAACTAGTATTTTAAATTAATTGCAACATTAAAAACCTTTTGGTTAAATGCTTCAGCTAAAGTTTACTAATATTGCGACAGTGCAAGTTTATCTATTTATACTGATACACTACTGCCACAATTTAATCTCTCAATTAAGCAATAATGAACGATCACAAAGAAAAACCATCCGCAGAAGCCAAAGCTCTTTCTCTTTTTTTAATGGCATACAAATCAGCAAACCCAAGCTATAAAGAAAAATCTAAACGTATTAATAAGCAGTGGGATCTTGTAAGAGAAGACAAATTAAGCCGTTCGGACTATATGGAAGAAGTGCAAAGTATGTTAAGCTCATTTGGAGGCTATTCTAAAGTGGTAGAAAAAACTGTTAAACATTATATTGATACAACAGGAGAATGGAAATTACGTGGAGACGACACATATTGTATCGATGCAAAAAAAGTTGCGGAAATCCTTTTAAAAAAGAAATGAAAATTTCATAATTAAACACCATAAAATCAGACAGTTAATGTGCATTGCAATAATCTCTTTTAGTTGAACACATTAATTTATACTTGTAAATGATAAACTGATAAAACAGCAATAATACGCAGCTGATAATTAAAAACTAAATCAATATTTTAGCATTTTCGATTAAAATTGGACATCAACAAGTAGCAAAGCATAACCAAGAGTATTGAAAATGATACCAATGAAAAACCCAATTATACTCCTATGCAGTGTATGTATTGTGAGCATCTTTTTATTTTGCAGTGTCTTCAAATTGCTTCAAAACAAAACTATTTACAGCCATACAATTGGACTAGTTTCTAAAAATTACGAAAGAACTGGTGATTGGAATTCGCATAAGATTACAAAGGTAAGCAAACCTTATATAAAGGTAGAAAATGATGTTTACTTGCACTGGGATGCAGCTATATACAATTGTATTAAGGAACACAATTACTCAGCAGACGAATCTTGTTTCAGTAAAGTTCGAGCTGCCTTTTTTCCACTTTTCCCTGTACTATGGAAAGTCACATCTGCATCGCCTATTGCAATTTCTGTACTAAATTACCTGTTATTTATTACTGCTCTCCTTTTATTACTGATACGTCTGTTGCCAAACAATTTGTATGTAAGAACCACAACTTTTATTCTGTTTGCAACACTTCCTACAAACGTAATTTACATGATACCCTATTCCGAAAGTTTGTTTATGCTCTGCATGACTATTGCGGCAATAGGTATTCTAGATAATAAATACAAATTGTATTTTATAGGAGCTTTACTACTCGCTATGGTAAGGCCTGCAACCGTTTTTGTATGGCTAGCAATTATTGCAACAGAAGGGGTTTTTCTTTGTAAGGAAAGAAACGTTAGACAATCCTTAACGAAGCTTATATTAAAATCATTACCATTTCTTTTAGGATATCTTATGGTCTTTGCATATCAAAGAAGCTCCTCAGGTTTATGGACCTCATTTATAGATGCTCAGCAATATTGGTCTGGAGGTTTTCAAAAATTAAATCAAATAACCGACTGGTCCAGCGAAGGTTTTGGAATGAATACATTTGCAATATTCTTTGTGGCCCTTCCTGCGTTACTTTACTTAAGTTACTTAGGAGTTAAACTACTTTCAAAAGAAGCAGCCATAACAAGTCAAATTACCAATACACATACAAATTACTTAGAATTCATTAGCCTGTTTTATTTGGCTGGTATCTTACTATTTAGTCTCTTAACATCTGGAGGTAATTTTCATAGTTTGTTTCGGTTTATAATCTGTTCTCCCTTATTCTTTATTGCTGCATTTATTTTTATATCAAAAATACCGAAGCTAAATACAAAGTATATTAGTAGGGTGTTCGCTAGCTTATGTGTACTTGTATTCATGTATGTTTTAACAGTAAAATTTGGCGGTAGTGGTTTCCGTTTTTCCTTTGTAGGGCTTCTTTTACTAATTGCAACATTTGCTTTCCTACTGTATCGAAGGTTTTTACCTGTAAAACTGGATTTAGTTTTGCTGTCGGTTTGCGTACTACTTAATACAGTTTGGAATACTTATATGCTTAACATGTATTTATGTAATGGATGGATATTTACTTAAATAAGCTTAAAAGCTACTAAGTTATTATAGCGCATACTACTGAAATATTGTAAGGGGGAATAAAGTGAAAAATGTAGTATCTTTTTAAACTGAATTTTAATTTTAAGATTCTATACTAGATTAAAAAAAACAAGATGAACGAAATAATATGTCCAAATTGCAAAAAAGCTTTTAAAGTTGATGAAGCCGGCTTTGCTGCTATTCTTAAACAAGTTAGAGACCATCAATTTGAAGAAGAATTAGAAAAAAGACTCCTTCTTGCTGAGAAAGACAAAGTAAATGCTGTTAACCTAGCCGAGGCCAACTTAAGGAACTCCTTACAAGCACAATTGGCAAAAAAAGACAGCGATCTTGTAGCGTTTAAAGCCAATAGCAATCTGGATTTTGCCAACAAAATAGCACTAAAAGAGTCTGAAATTTCTCGTATGAATACAAAGGTTGAAAATGCAGAAATAAGCAAAAAACTTGAAGTTTCGGAAGCAATAAAAAAGATTGAAAAAGAACGAGATGAGCTTACAAACGACCTAAAAATTAAAGAGACTGAAAAACAGCTGTTGGAGAAATCGATTAGCGAAAAGTTTACGGACAAGCTCAATATAAAAGACCAAACCATTAAAATGAAAGATGATGAAATCTCTCGTTTAAAAGATTTTAAGCTAAAGCTCTCAACAAAAATGATTGGCGAAACATTGGAGCAACATTGTGAAAATGAATTTAATAAACTTAGAGCCACTGCTTTTCAAAATTCGCATTTCGAAAAAGACAACGATTCTAGAAGTGGAAACAAAGGAGATTTTATTTACAAAGAAGAAGATGAATATGGTAATGAAATTGTTTCGATTATGTTTGAAATGAAGAATGAAAATGACCAAACAGCTTCCAAAAAAAGAAATGAAGACTTTTTTGCAAAATTGGACAAGGACCGTAGAGATAAAAATTGTGAGTATGCCATTCTAGTATCACTTTTAGAATCGGACAATGACTTTTACAATACAGGAATAGTTGATGTATCTCACAAATACCCGAAAATGTATGTGGTACGTCCTCAATTTTTCATTTCTATTATAACACTTCTGCGTAATGCTGCTATGAATGCTATGAAATACAAAGCAGAATTAAATTTAATGAAAAATCAGAATCTAGACATCACCAACTTTGAAGAAAAAATCAGCAGTTTTAAAGTTGGATTTGCTAGAAACTATGAATTGGCAAGTCGTAAATTTAAAACTGCAATTGAAGAAATAGACAAAACAATTTCTCATCTTCAAAAAACAAAAGAGGCTTTGTTATCGTCTGAAAATAATTTAAGACTCGCTAATGCTAAAGCAGATGATTTATCGATCAAAAAATTGACTTATGGAAATCCGACTATGAAATCGAAATTTGAAGATTTATAAAGATAAAATCATCGGTCTTATGTATTCTATTTATGTACAGGCTTATTGAAGCCTAAATGAGAGAGTTAATCCAGAAATAGTATGAACGAGTCCAAACACCTCTATCCAAAACATAGCTATTGGTGATGAAATGGAATTAGAAGCGCTGGTATGCTTAAGTTATAATGATGGATCTACAACAATTAGTAATGTTGAATTTGAACTGAATGGAACTGTCATTACAACATCAAATAATCAAGAAAGTTATACGGGAAATTGGATGCCTCAAGATTCTGATTTTGGAATGATACATACCTATACGGTTACTACTGAAAGCTCAAATAATGTGAGTTTAGAAGAAAGCTATGAGTTTTCTTTAAATTGTATCGGTACTGATTGTCCAAATTTAGAACCAACAATAGTACTAAACAATCTAAATCTTACTGTAAACCAAAATACCGGTTTTGAACCTATACCAATAGAAGTTACAGTAGCGGATGAAGATGGAACTATAAACAGTTTAACAATTAGCATAAACGGAGAAATAAGTAACGTGACAGCGGGCGCAAATGATACGTATGTTTATAACTTCACACCAACCAGTTATCAGCAATACGAATTTACAATTACTGCAACAGATAATGAAGGTGGAACGAATACTTTTGGTGAAACCTTAAATATTATCAGCTCGGAGTTTGAACCACTACCAGATGGTAACATTATTTTAGGCTACACACATTCTTGGGAAAACTCCGGAGCTCCTTTTCTCTACTTTAACTAAATGCACAACAAAAACTACAATGTGGTTATGTACTCGTTTATCGAAACAGTTGGCTAAAATGGATACTCGCCGCAACTAACAATTAATTCAAATAGACACCAAATAAATGGGGTGTTTGACAGTCAGCTACTTAAAGATGATGTAAATGGCCTAAGAGATCAAGGAATACCTGTAATTGTATCTATTGGTGGACAAAATGGACATGTGTAATTAAATACGGTTGCAGAAAAAGACGAATTTGTTAAAGGTCTTAAAGAGATTGTTGATGAATATAACTTCGATGGAATAGATTTAGATTTTGAAGGTGGTTCTTTAACCGACTTTTCATATAATGGTATATCTGCCTGCCCTAAGCTAAAAAATGTAGTAGATGCTTTTGAAGAAATAAAACAGCATTACGGATCTAATTTCATCTTAACCTGTGCTCCATAAACCTACTACGTTCAAGTAGGACATTCAACTTACAACAACATCGCTGGTGCATTTTTACACGTAATACACAACCTAAGAGATGAATTAGATTTAATCATGGTTCAACTTTACAACACAGGATCTGTAAATTCATTAGACGGTCAAGCTTATCCTCAAGCTATACCTGATTTCTTAACCTCAATGACCGATATGCTTCTGACCGGATTTAACATTGCATCTACAGGATTTTACTTCCCTAGCTTACCTGCATAAAGTAATGGTAGGAATACCATCATGCCCGAGTGCTGCTCCGGCTGGTGGACATTTAGAACCTTCAGAAGTTGAGAAGGCATTAGACTACATGAGATTTGGCACTAACTTTTCTGGAAGAAACTACACACTTCAAAATGAAACTCATCCAAATTTAAGAGGAGTAATTACCTGGTCTATTAATTGGGATGCCTCGGCAAGTTGCGCTTCTGCCTAAGAATTCTCGAACAGTTATTCTGCCTACTTTAATAAAAATGTTACTCAATTGATTTATGGTTGTACAGACATTGTAGCATGTAATTACGATGCTTCAGCAACTAGCAACGATAATTCATGTGAATATGCTGAAGATAATTACAACTGTGATGGCCTTTGTATAAACGACACTGATTCTGATGGTATTTGTGACGAAGAGGAAATTTCAGGTTGTACGGATAATGAATTGGCTTGTAATTATAACTCGGAGGCTACAGACCATATTGATTGTGTTTTTCCTACGGAGTATTACAATTGCGATGGAGAATGTATAAATGACAACAACGGAAACAGTATATGTGATGAACTAGAAATTCTTGGTTGTACAGACGTAACTGCTTTAAATTACAACTCAGAAGCTAATGTGAACGAAGGTTCCTGTATTTATGATAAAGAGAATGAAAATTGCTCGATATCTGTTGAAGACCAATACATTGACTTATACTTACCTCAAGGATGGGTGTACTTTGGTTTTACTTGGTTAGAGCCAATAGATGTATCCGTTGCTTTTGATGGTGTAACGGATAAAATTACAATAGTGAAAGACTCAGATGGGAATGTGTATTTACCAATATACAACCATAACACTATTGGAGATTTGGTTTATTCAAGAGGTTATCAATTAAAGACCTTAGAAGAGATCACTAATTTCTCTTTCTGTGCAACTCAAATTATAACGTATGAATAAATTAATTAAAATTAGTTTTAAATACACGAAGAATAGCAGACAGCGTAACTGATGAAGGTAGCTCGACTCAAAAAAACTTCATTGTATCTAGAAATAATTCGATATTAATTAAAAGAAAACTAATTACGGCGCGTGTTACACCATTAAATGGAGTTTCACGCGCGGATTTATTATTAAAAAACTACACTAAAATAGTTTCCATAATAGTACAATAGATCTTAAAAAATGTTTGGTAAAAAATTAAACAAGTAGCAGCAACAAAAAAACACCTTACATTAAAATGAATTTGTATTTTCGCAAAGCACAAATTATTTACTATGCTCAATTCATCATCTTGTTTTATACCCTTCAAAAGCGATACATCGAGCTTAAAAATACCAACTAAATTTACTTTTCCTTTTTACTACAAGCCCGATGAATTAAGTAAGCTAGCTTGTGCTGAGTTACAAGAATATTTAACTGGTTCTCATAAATGGATTCATAATTTTGGTCTGGACAACAATGACAGTAAGCCAATTGGAAAAATGTTTGGAGTATTGGTGGTAGAAAACGAGAATAAAAAAATTGGCTATATAACTGCCTTTTCAGGTAAATTAGCTGGAGTAAATACACTCGATAATTTTGTTCCTCCTATATACGATATGCTTGATAAAGATGGGTTTTTTATGAAGGGTCAAATGGAGATTACGCTCATAAATAAACGTGTTAGAGACTTAGAGAGCGATCCAAAAACTAAGGAAATAGAAGAAACACTAGAAAAAAACAAAACTCAGTTTTCTATTGAGATTGAAGCTCTTAAAACACTGAATGTTGAATTAAAAAAAGAAAGAAAGCAGAAAAGAACTAAAGCCAAACTTATGCTCAATAAACTTGAGTATACTAAAGTAAACGAAGCTTTAAATAGAGAAAGTATAATACAAAAAAACAAGGTAAAATATTTAACATTAGAATGGAATGCTGCAATTGAGAACTTAAGAGCAATCGAAAAAGAAATTACATCCGAATACAGGTTGTTAAAAGAGAAAAGAAAAGTATTATCGGCAAGTTTACAGGCAAAACTTTTTGATGAATATCACTTTTTGAATGCTAATGGAACTCATCGTAGTTTACTATCTATCTTCAGGGAAACACCTCAAAAACTGCCACCAGCTGCAGCTGGAGAGTGCGCAGCACCTAAACTATTACAATACGCTTATTTAAACAAACTAAAACCTATTTCCATGGCAGAGTTTTGGTGGGGTGTCGAGCCAAACTCAGCTATTCGAAAGCATAAGCACTACTACCCTTCTTGTCAGGGTAAATGCCATCCTATTTTAAGTCATATGTTGCTTGGCCTAGAGGTTGATGACAATCCACTACTTACTAATAATGCTGAGAAAAAAGAACTAGAAATTGTTTTCGAAGACGACTCTTTAGCAATTGTAAACAAACCTACTGAGCTCTTATCGGTACCCGGTAAAACCATAAAAGATTCCGTATACCATCGCATGAAAATTAAATACCCTAGTGCTACAGGGCCAATAATTGTTCACCGATTAGACATGGCTACCTCGGGTATTATGCTTATTGCTAAAACTAAACACGCACACGATCATTTACAGCAGCAATTTATTAAGCGAACCATTAAAAAGAGATATACTGCGTTACTAGATGGAATTATTGAAAAGAGTACGGGAATTATAGATTTACCGATTCGGGTAGATTTTGACGATAGACCCCGTCAATTAGTATGCTATGAGCATGGAAAAACAGCTCAAACTAAATTTAAAGTGATCGCTAAAGAGGAAGGGAGAACTAGAATACATTTATTTCCAATAACAGGAAGAACACATCAGTTAAGAATGCACGCTTCGCATCCTAGTGGATTAAACACTGCAATTGTGGGAGATGATCTTTATGGTAGAAAAAATAATAGACTGCACTTACACGCAGCTTACATAGCTTTTAAACACCCTAAAACAAACCAAGAAATTAATTTTACGGTAACTGAGGATTTTTAAACAACCAGAGCACTCTATTGGTCTACTCTTATTATTTCTAAATCTTGGTACTTAATAATTTGTACAGCTTGATTTCTAGAACCATTATCTTGATTTCTTTTGTAATTAAAATCAAAATTCAAATTAAGTAAATCCATTGGCTCTAAAAATAAATCTGAGGAAACTCCTCCGTAATTCATCAGTTGAGAAAGAAAGTAAAAGGTTACATCGAAGCCTAAAAAAGAAAATCGCTCACTTGGATCTGAATCTGTAGCAGCTTGGTAATTGTCTACAAAATATTGAGTTAAAGAATCCGAATACGATAAAACCCCACTGTTAGGCAAGTGTACATTTAAGTTCATTAAGTATTCGTAATCCAATTCTTTGAACGAATACCAGTCAGGCATTCCAAAAACAACAATCGAGCTGTCTCGTGTAGCATTTAACTTAGTCAATAAATCTGTTACGAAATCTTTTTCTATAGAGGGAACCAAAATAACATTGGTTTCTGCCAAAGAATCCAATTCATGGTAAATAGAATCGATAACAGATTGTTGAGAATTTACCAAAACCTCTTTAAACTGAGTTAAGGAATCTACCTCTAAAAAGGACAACATCCAATCGCTGTATTTCTTATCAGCAGAAGAATCTTTGCGAACTACAATTATATTTTTATCGGAATAATTTTCTGAAATATACTTTGACATATAACTTACCTCACGCTTTTTTGAAGGTTTTACTTGAAAAGCATTGGGAATGTTTTCAAGTAAGTTTCCTTTTGTAGACAATGGGGCTACGGTGGTTACACCTCTTCTACTAAGTATTTCTGCCGCAATTTTATAATTTTTGGAATAAAAAGGGCCAATTACTAAATCCATTGAGTCGAATTCCTTTTGAGCTACAATATCATAGGTTTCTTGCGTATTATTTTTTGTATCGTATACATGTACGTTTAATGCCATACCAGCTTTATTCAAACTATCAATGGCAATCTTAGCTCCAGAGTAAAAATCTAGTGCGTACGGTGTCTTCTTAAACAACTCATCAACTTTACTTAAATCCTGAAACGTTTCGATTGTATCGTTCTTATCTAGATAAAGTGGAAGTAAAAAAGCTATATTGTAAACTTCCTTTTTTTCAAATTTAGATTTCCTTTCTTTTAATTCCTCTATGTAAAGAGTAGAGTCTTCTTTTACAAACAATTCAAGATCCTCGGTAACATCAATTTCCTCGAACTGTGGGATTTTTATGAGCATGCCCGATCGAAAACCTTCTGATAACTCAGGATTAAACTGTAATAGAATAGCTTCAGAAATACCAAATTTATTTTTTATGGAATAAAACGATTCTAAGGGTCGTACAGGATGCATAATGTATACTACCGTATCTATACTTTCGTGAAGTATTGGAATTACAATACTCATTCCTCTTCTGAGTCCTCTCTTAGCGGAAGGGTTTGCCTTTATAATCTCGCTTGTAGAAATATTATATTGCTTTGAAACACTGTAAAGGGTTTCTCCGTTTATAACCTCATGGGTTTCTTGAGCTTGAGAAATTAACACACAAGCAATTGAAAGTAAAAGGGTAACAAAAAACTTTTTATACATATCGGTATTTATATAGACTCGCAAAAATAAACAAATTAAGTGATGTGAAAAATAGCATAAACCTAATTAAGTGTCTACTCGAATAAAAATAAAAAATGCCGCCTATTTACTAGACGGCATTTAGATTGCTTTAACAAACAATTATTTTACTATCGTCATTTGCTTGGTTAGTTTGTTCTTACCGCTTATCATTTTATAAAAATAAATTCCAGGCTGGATGTTATCCGTTTTAACTTCAATTTTATGCGAGCCAGATTCAAATTTAGTATCAGCAAGTACCTTTATTTCTTGACCTAAACTATTATGTAAACTCAATTTAACAGAAGATAAAGAGGGTAAGTAAAAACTAATTTCGGTGTAATCAGCAACTGGATTAGGTACATTCTGGAAAAGCTCCATATCTTGTACTAAGCTTTGATTTACAGAAATACTTGAAATTACGGTTAATCCATCCTTGATATAGTTGCTTGTTCCTCTTTCAAAAGTGTTTAATGTTAAGGAAACCATTTCGTTAGATGATTTTTTCCACCATTTCAAATTAAAAAGCTCTCCTTTAACAAGACCTTCTTTTTCTGTAGTATACTCATCATCTCCCCATAGAGCTAAACCTGTGTGGTGTCCAACGTATACGATACTCGATACCATATTGCCTTCTAAATCATAAGCAGCTATCTCGTCGCCTACTTCTGGAGACAAACTACCCCAAGCTGTATCTAATAAAAGAATTGTATGATTTGCACCTGTGTTTACAGGTCTAGAAAATCTTTTTGTATCGTGGGCTTTCTTAGTATCTTGAGCCTTTATTTGCGCTTGAGTTGTTGATGTAAACAAACAAAATACAAAAGTTAAAGCTAAGCCGTTTAGTAAACTTACTTTTTTCATCGTTTTCTTTTTTAATATTACAGTGCTACGAATTTAATAAAAACTTTAGTATGTCTGAAGTATTATTCTACCTAATTTTAAAATCTATATTTAAAGCCGAAATTTAAACGACTACCAAGAACCAAATCGTGTTGCCAAAAATCTATAGTATTATTCAGTAGGTTAACTCCTTCTATATAAAACCCAAGTTGATTGTTGTATGCAAAATTAAGTTTTAAGTTTACATTTACAAATGGAACGATCTCATTTTCAACACCCTCAGAAGCTGAATACTCGTTTTCTAAAACCAGGTACTCTCTAGCACCCGTATAACGAATAGACCCGTTAATAAACCATTGCTCATTGTAGTGGTAATCGCCGTAAAGCCCAAGCTTTACTTCTGGCACGTACGATAAAACTTTATCAAAACTTTGGTACGCTCCCTTAAACCAAAGCTGAAACTTATCGGTAAACTTAGCATCCAATTGTACATTTAGTTTTACTGAATTTACGCTCGTAAATTGCGGAACTAAACTGCGGTTGCTTTCTGTATCAGATAAGGTCGCTTGCAGAAAATGAACAAATCCATCTTGAGTAATTCCCTCCATACTTACTTGATAACTTATTCCTTTAAATAGCATTCCATTTAAGCCTATTCGTCCAAAATAGTTAATATTAGCAGGCATAGAGTTCGAAGTTATTATCGATGATTCGTGGCTAAATGGGTTTGTAGTATAAATAGTGTTTAAAGTATAAAGCAATCTGTTTCCCCCTACTTCCGAATAAGCAAACAAGCTTCTTTTTATAAGTTCGTATTGAATTCTTGCTTCTGGAAAAATCTTAAAATCATTGTTTAGTACATCAGATTTTACACCAACACTAAGTAGAGTTCGCTCGAAACTCCTAGTAGAACTTAGTGCAGATTCCCAATGAATGGTGTTTAAGTTATCTGATTGTTGAAAGGCTAAATTGTTTAATAAAACCCAATTTACATCTTGGTTAGAATGAGTTGAATGCTTACTTGAAAGGGCAATTTTAGATTCTACGAACTCCGAGTCACGAAAAAAGGTTTGCGAGCTAATCTTCATGTTTTGTGGAACAAAAACAGAAACCGTATCAATTAGTTGGACTGTAGATTTGAAGTCAATGCTCGAATTTCTAAAGAAGGAATCCTCATAATCGAATCTGTAATTATCTTTTACCAGTAAATCCGACTCAAAAAGTAGCGCGTTAAAAACTCTTTTGTAAGCTCCACCAAAGTTTAAATAACTGAATTGATCTTCGAAGTCTTGCTTTTCTGAAAATGCACCGTCGTAGTTAAGATATGCCTGATAAATATTTTTAGTGCTTTTACCATTACTAAAATCTATAGCTACATGAGGATTTACTAGAGTTCCTAAACCCAATTCGATGTGTTTAGAATAAAGTTCATTCGTTGGAGTTCTCTTTAAAATTCGAGCAGCTAAAGAATCGGTATTTTGGTTGAGCTTAAAATCCTCAAATCTGATTACGTACTTTAGATTTTCCGAAACCTTAGTGGTGTCTATAAACTGAGGTTGAGTTTTAATTTTATGAGCCTGCATTATTTTAGGTCTAAAATTTTTCACCACATCAATAACTTCTTCATTTAAGTTTTCTTGGCCAAATACTGTCAATCCAAAAGAGCCTAAAAACGCAAGTACAATTAACTTCTTCATAGATTTATTTTTCTATTAATTTAAGAGAATCTGCTGGAGCTAAAGTGTCTAGTTCGACAACTAAATTTAAACTCAAATTTGACGAAATGTTTTCTTTAGCCATAATCTCAGCTTTCAAAGCCTTTGCTTCTTTTAAAACAAGCTCATCTTTAATGTTTAACAGCAACTGATCTAAAGTATGTGTTGCTTGAAACACATCTTTTTCTAACCAATAATTTTTTGCTAAAATGATAAACGACTTACCCAACCATTTTTTGTATAAGGGTAGTAAACGCGATTGCTCAAAAATAATTTCTTTTGAAAGTTTATACTCACCCTTATAAAAAGCCAAATAAGACAAACGATGCATAGCCTCGGCTTTTAACTCTCCTTGGCTTTGTCCTTCTACCCATAAATACTTTTCTGTGGCTAAATCCATGTCTAAATTCAAGAGAGCTGCACGTGCAATAAACGTATTCAATTCTAAAATAAGACTCTCGTCTACCCTACCCGAATTCAATACGATTAGAGCTTGTTCTATTGCTTCATCAAACTTTCCAATTTCAAAATTACAATCCATTAAGCCTTGTTTAGCAAACAGTTGCTCTTCTACGGTTTCGGCTATTGCATCTAATTTTTCAAAATTTAGTAGTGCATTTTCATATTGTTTCGTTTTCTTGTACAAAACAGCTGTTTGCTTAATAGAAGAATGAGAATACTTATTAGAATTTTGCGAGTTTACAAGTTCGAAAGAAGCGATTGCTTGCGCTAAACTATCAATTTCTGTAGCAGATTTAGCTAAGTAGTAATGGGCAGATAAAGTATAAACTCCCTTTGGATAATTTTGCAAATACGATTGAAAGCTGATGTAAGCCTTGGTGTGAAAACCTTTTAGATATTGCAGTTCAGCCGATTCATAAGAGGTAGAATCTAAAGCAGATGAACTTATGTTTACAAAACTTAAGGTTTCTAGCCAACTTGCATAAGAAGCTACTTTTCCTAAATCGACGTATACACTACGTGCATTGTTAATGGCTTCTCTTGCAGTACCAGAAGCTGGATAATCTGCTACCAGACGCTTAAACTCTGAAATACTCTGCTCAAATTTACCTGAGTTATAAAGCACCAAACCTACCTTCATTCGAGCATCCGTTAAAAAAACACTTTTTGGATAAAACTGTTCTATAGATTTAAAGTTTTTTACTGCTAGGTCTGGCTCATTCATTTTTATATAAGACTCCCCCATCCTATAAAGCGCGTCGTCTTTATAACTAGAGTAAGGATACAGAATCGAAAACTCTGAAAGTTGAGCTACCACCCTACTATGTTTTTCCATTTGGTGGTAAGCTAAAGCAATTTGATAGGCTGCGTAATCGGAGTCTACACCCCATAAATCAATAGCTTTTTGGTAACTACTTATGGCTAGCGTATATTCTTTAAGCATGTAATGGGCATCTCCCATTCTAGAAAATGCATCGTGTAATCGAGCATCTTTATCGGAAGTATTGTTTATAAAAGACTCGAAAGCACTGAGGGAATTAGCAAACTTAAAGAGTTTAAAGTTTGCATACGCAATATGGTAAGCAGCAGATTTGTACTCTGGCATACTTGAAACTAAAGTTACCTCTTGAAAATGAGTATAAGCTGTAATACTTTTTTCAAATTGGGCTGTTCTATAAAGTGCATCTCCGCTCCAGTAATTTGCCAATGCCTCGTAAGTTTTATTGTGTGTGTATTCTAAAGATTTATTAAAGTGTGTTAAAGCATTTAGGTAAGCTCCATCGTTAAATAACTGAACCGCTCTATAGTAAGAAACTTCTTGGTAGGCCTGTTGCAAACGAATGTTGTCTAGTCCATTTTTTTCCATGGAAGTAATTGCTCTAGAGTAATCTTTATGAGTTAAAAATGCATTCACCAAATAAGAATAGGCCTCGTCTAAATATTCAGAGTCTGGAAAATCATTTATAAAATCTTGAAGAATCATGGTAGGATCGGCATAGGGATAACCTAATTCGTAGCAAAGTTTAGCGAAATTAAAATTAGAATATTCTGTTATTGCATTGTTTAAATCTAGGTTTGAAGCAGATTCAAAAGCATTTTGAGCAGACTTTTTATCGCCTAATTCCAAATAACAATCGGCTAAATAATAGTATGCATTTTGAGCTAAACTAGCTTCTGCCGCTACAATTTTATTAAACGCTGTACTTGCCAAAGAATATTCTTTAGAACGGTAGTAAGCCTGCCCAAGTAAATAATAACCCGAATCGTCTAAAGTATTAGATCCATCTAAATATTTATCCTTAAAAAAATAAATCGCATTTGCATAATCCTTCGTATGGAAATAGGCTTCAGCAATTAGCTTATACATTTCTGAAGAAGCATCGCTAAGACTGTCTGCATAGGGAATGCTAAAATTTAATAATTGCTTGTATTCTTTTTGTTGATGGTAAATTTGGCAGATGTAAAGAGGGATTTCTTCTAAATACTTATCCAGCTCTAAGAGGTCTTCAAAATGGTTTTTAGCTGTGGCAAAATTACCCTTGACATAAGCGATGTAGGCGAAATAATATTTTGATCTGATGGTGTACTCAGATTCGTTCGAAACTAAATCATGAAAAAGAATAGATGCTTTAGTAAAATCGCCTGTAGAAAATAAACTATAAGCATACTGAAACGAGTATTTGGATCTGTGTTTTTTATGAAGTTTTAGTAGTGGGATTGCATCGTAATACAACAAGGCGCTTTCGTAAGCTCTTTTACTAAAATAGAAATCTGCTAAATTACTAGATACATCGAAATATAAGGAGCTGTTCGGGTACTCGTCCATAAAACGCTTTAATAAAAACTCAGCATCGTTGTTGTACAAATGTTTGGCTGAAAGAGCCTTGTAATAATCTGTACTTATAGCCAACAAACTGTTTTTATCCTCTAGGAGCTCATCTAAGTATACAAATGCGTTGTAGGACATTGCATAAGATCCAGACTTGTATTGTTCTAGTGCAGCTTGATACGTTTCCATATTAGGATCTACTCCCACTTGCTGTGCATGAACTTTGGTATTGCTTAAAATCAGCAAATAAAAAACAATTAATACTCTTCTCATTGTTGCTTGTTTATTTTTTAAAAATAGAGAAACTAATGTGTTACAATTACAAGAAACATATGAACTTATGAACCATGTATAGTTAATTGAATTGGCTGAGAAATAGTAACTGTACTAAAAGGAATAGTAGAAAAATTAAAAAATTAGTATACCGATCATAAAAAAAGGGGCAATCTATGTAGAATGCCCCTTTGTAATTATTAAAAAAATACTATTTTTTCTTTTTTGCTTCTTGTTGCTCTTTCATCATTTTTTCTAACCGGGCCTGAAACTTAGACTTTCCTTTTTTAGGTGTTACCTCTTTATTCGCTTCTAACTTAGCTAATAGAGCAGAATCATCCGTCATACCGGCAATTAATTTTTGCTGACCAAACGTAATTAAATTTGCTAAAAAGTAATAATAACTTAATGCAGCAGCATAATTATTCATTACACCTAAGAAAATAACAGGCATAAAGTACATCATGTACTTCATCTGAGGCATTTGTGCATTAGAAGAAGACATACTGTTGCTAAACTTCATTTGCAGTACCGTGGTTACCGTCATCAACAAAGTAAATAAACTAATATGATCGCCATAAAATGGTATGTTAAATCCTAAATCGAAAATGGAATCGTAGGTAGATAAATCCGTAGCCCATAAAAAGCCTTGCTGACGAAGCTCTATAGATGCTGGAAAAAACCGAAATAAAGCAAATAAAATAGGCATTTGAAACAGCATCGGAATACATCCTCCTAAAGGGCTAACTCCGGTTTGTTTGTAAAGAGCCATAGTTTCTTGCTGTCGCTTCATTTGGTCTTCGTACTTATCGTTTATAGCGTCAATTTGTGGTTTTAAAACACGCATTTTTGCCATAGATGTATACGATTTGTAAGTAAATGGAAACAAAGCCATTTTGATAAGCAAAGCCATTGATAGGATGATGATTCCATAATTTAACCCCCAACTTTCAAAGGCATTAAAAATATTGATTACTATGTATTTATTAATCCATCCAATAAAGCTCCAACCTAATGGAACTAACTCTTCCAAACCTATGGAATAAGATTTTAACTTTTTTACGTGATTCGGCACAAAATACCAATCCATGTTATAAGAATGGGTTCCTCCCTCGTAATTTAGTTGAGTTGATGCTGCTATTGTTTTTAAATAATTTTTCGATCCTTTTTGCCCTTTGGTCGTAAGCTCAATTTCTTTTGCTAAATCTTTTGAGGCCAATACGGTAGAGAAATACTGCGATTTAAAAGCAATCCAGTCTGAGTTAAGAACGCGTTCAGAATCGTCTGATGTTGATGATAAATAGTCTACCTCACCATCTACATAATAGTAAGCAGAAGTATTTACTGCTTCATTATCTATGTTTTTTTCCTGACGTGGTAGGTTTACAGACCAATCCAATTCTATTGGATTATCGCCTTGAATAAATCCATCTAAACCAACAAAATTAATGCTGTAGTCTACTTTGTATGAGTTGGGTTCTAAACTATAAGCAAACTCTAGATACTTTCCCTCTTGTACATTTAAACGCATAGAGAGTAACTGCTTATCACCTTGATTAAATTTATTGGTTTCAAAAACAAAGTCAGCTGTTTTTAAACGTCTATTCTGAGACCAGAAGGTAAGATTAAAAAGGGAAGAGTCTTCGCGCAACAAGTTTACAGGAAGCGAATCGTAGGTTTGATATTCTTTTAAAAACACACTTGTAACACGTCCGCCTTTGGCTGCCAATTCAATTTTAACCAAGTCATTTTCCAAATAAAACTTCTCGGAATTATCGAGTTTACTAGCTGCAGAAGAAAATGCTCCATAGGCCTCCACTAACTCGGCAGAGACTATAGAGTCGGACTCAAAACTACTTACAGAAACAGAAGAGGAAGTTTCGGACGGAGCATTAGGATTTGATACTGGCTCTTCGGTTGTAATTATTTGTTCGGATTTTTCGAGCTCTGCTTGGTTGCTTAAAAACCAAAATAAAATAATACCTATAAGAGCAAAACCTATAACCGAGTTATAATCGGTTTTCTTTTCTTGTTGTAACATATACTAATTTTTATTCTTTAGGGCTGCTTTAACAAAACTCACAAATAATGGATGAGGATTGGCAACCGTACTTTTATACTCAGGATGAAATTGTACACCTATAAACCATGGATGAGAAGGTATTTCAACAATTTCAACCAAACCTGTTTCGGGATTAACTCCGGTAGCTTTCATTCCTGCAGACTCAAAGTCTAACAGATATTTACTATTAAATTCGTATCGGTGGCGGTGGCGCTCAGCAATTGTGTCTTTACCATAAACGGCATGAGCTATAGAGCCTTTTTTCAAATCACAATTACAGGAACCTAAACGCATGGTTCCACCCATGTTTGTAATTTTCTTCTGCTCTTCCATAATATCAATAACTGGATAAGCACTCACCGGGTTCATTTCAGCAGAATCGGCATCTTTAAAATTAAGAACCGTACGCGCAAATTCAATAACAGAAACCTGCATACCCAAACAAATACCTAAAAAGGGTATATTGTTTTCTCGGGCAAAACGTACTGCATGCAACTTTCCGTCTATCCCTCTATTACCAAAACCAGGCGCAACTAAAACAGCGTCCATGTTCTTCAAGGTTTCTTCGGCAGAAGAATGGGTTAATTTTTCTGAGTGAATCCAATGAAGATTTACTTTGCAACGCGTTGTAGAACTTGCATGAATTATAGCTTCGGAAATGGATTTATAAGAATCTTTAAGCTCAACATATTTTCCTACCAAGGCAATATCAACAGAGTTTTTAGGATTGTCTAAGTTGAATACAAACTCTTCCCAGTGCGAAATATCTGCTTCGCCTTTAGGATCTAATCCTAATTTTGATAACACAACCTTGTCTAATTGCTCGTCTTTCATTAAACGAGGAACGTCGTAAATAGTAGCTGCATCTATAGATTGAATAACCGCTTCGGGTTGTACGTTACAAAAAAGAGCTAGTTTTCTTCGAATGGCATTGTTTATTTCGTGCTCTGTTCTACACACCAATACATCAGGAAAAACACCAGATTCTTGCAATTGTTTAACAGAGTGCTGTGTTGGTTTTGTCTTTAACTCTCCTGCAGCAGATAAATAAGGAACTAAAGTAAGGTGAACCACAGCGCAGTCATTGCGCTTTTCCCAGCACATTTGACGAACTGTTTCTACATAAGGTAAGGATTCTATATCGCCAACCGTACCTCCAATTTCAGTAATAACCACATCGTAATTTCCCGAATTACCAAGAATTTGCATGCGTTCTTTAATCTCGTTGGTGATGTGAGGGATTACCTGAACCGTTTTCCCTAGGAAATCGCCTCTGCGTTCCTTCTGGATAACAGATTGGTATACTCTACCTGTAGTAACGTTATTTGCTTGTGAGGTAGGATGATTCATAAACCGTTCGTAATGGCCTAAATCTAAATCTGTTTCTGCACCATCCTCCGTAACAAAACACTCTCCATGTTCATACGGGTTAAGCGTTCCTGGATCTACGTTTAAATACGGATCAAACTTTTGAATGGTAACCCTATAACCTCTGCTTTGTAAAAGCGTAGCTAAAGAGGCCGAAATAATTCCTTTTCCTAGTGACGAGGTTACGCCACCTGTTACAAATACATACTTAGCTGAAGCCATTAAATAGGACTATTTTCTTAGGTTAATTGTTCTTTAGGAAACAACTTTGCAAAACTAGAAATATTCAGGCAGTAGAAAAAGGATTTTAAACTTTTTTAAAACTGCCAATTTGCCCCAATACTGGGCATAAATGGAAGTTGATTGATGCGAGAATCAGTAATTTGATCGTAATAGAATATATTTGCTCTATCGTAAAGGTTACTTATACTTAAAGAGGTTTCTAAAATACTGTTTTTTGAGAAGGTGATTTTCTTCGTAATAGAAGCATCTAAACGATGGTAATCTGGCATTTGAGCTTTGTTATATTCTGCATAATAAACACCTAAATCATCATTGGTTTGAGTTACATCGGTATCGATTCCATCTTCAAAACTAACATTTTCATAATAGGCTTGAGTTTGTGTAAAAGGAAAACCAGATCCATAATTCCATCGCATGTCTATGGTCCACGATTTATCTTCTCCCAATATACGAGAGGCTACTATGTTTAAGTTATGACGTCGATCAAAATGAGGTGCGTAGGTTTCGAAGGCGTCTGTTTTGGAAACTTTTCCTAAAGAATAAACCATCCATAAACTTGACTTCTGATCGTTGTATTTAATTAAAAAATCTATTCCCTTTGCCAGACCACTTTCTACAACAAAGTCTTTTTTCAACTCATCAGCAATATCACTATTATCTTCGCTGTCTTCGTAAAGTTTGTTTCTATTTAAGTTTATTAATTGTCCAAAATCCTTAATGTATCCTTCAACATTAAGGGTCCATTTTTCGTTTAAATCGAGCTCTAATCCAACAATTAAATGCTGTGCTTTTTGAAGATACGAGGTACGTTCCTCTCCATTTAAATTGTCGGGTAAATTAGTGGTACTCGAAATAAAGCCTTGAAACAAGTTAACAACTTCTCTTCCTGTAGTTACTGCCACAAGATTTTGAGAAAACAAGCCTGCCGAGGATTTTAATCTTAAATTCTCTGTTATATTAAACTTTAGGCCCAAACGTGGTTCTAAAGAAGATTCTCCAAGAGAACTGTAAGAGTGGTAACGTAAACTTGGTTCTAAAAGCAAACGAGTTCCTACATACTTATACTTTATAAATCCAGCAAATTCTGTTGTATTGTCGTTGTGCGAGAGTTTAATATCGGAAGGTGTATAAAAACTTAGCGAATTAGAAAAACCTAAAACTTCTAAACCGTATTTAATTTGATTGTCTCCTTTTAGAAAGGAAGTAAAGTCTAAGCCCATGTTAAACCCACCTATGGAACTGTTTTTCGGTTTGGCGCCAATATTCGTCTGTTCTGTATCGTATTTAGAATAAGCAAAATTACCCTCTACAAGCATAGTAGACCCACTTGGTATAAGTACAAAGTTGGTACCGAAACCATTTGATTTCCAGTTGAAATTTGTTAAAGAAGAGTACAAGACTTCGTCGCCGTAATTAAAACCGAAAATATTTATTTTACTCCCATTTGCACTTGCAAAAGATGCTTTACCATAAATATCTAAAAATCGATAAGGCAAGCCATCCTCTCCTATGTAAGAATAGATCGATTGTGATGTTTTATCAATATAAGATGTTTTGGTAGATAGAATAAATGAACTACTCGATCCGCTAGGCTTCTGTTTAAATATGGGTCCCTCCAATAGTAATTTAGCTCCAAAAGTTGAGGCTGCAACTTTACCCGTAATGCGCTTTTTATTCCCATCACGTGTTTTAATATCTACAACAGAAGAGGTTCTACCGCCATATTCGGCATTAAAGCCTCCCGTATACACGTCAACAGTTTTTATAACATCGGTATCGAATACAGAAAACAAACCGATGGAGTGAAATGCATTGTAAAGAATCATTCCATCTAATAAAACAACGTTGTGTATTGGCGCTCCACCTCTTATGTATAGTTGACCACCTTGATCACCTGTAAAAACTACTCCAGGAATTACTTGTAAAAACTGAGCAATATCTGGCTCACCTCCAATAGAGGGTAGTTTTTTTAAGGATTTAGAGGTTAATTTAACAACCGATGTATTTACACTTGTTTTAGATTCCTGGCGCTCAGCAGAAAGTTGAATCGTATTTAGTTGAATACTAGATTCTGCTAAATAAAACTTTTGGTTTTGAATTTTGTTGGCTAAAACCTCTACAGAAGAGGAAATTCCATCGTATCCGATATAAGAAACAGAAATAGTATAGGTTCCTACTGGAACTTGTGATAAGTTAAAAAAACCATTACCATCTGTTACAGTTCCAATTTTAGTACCGTCTAAGACAACATTCGAGAACATCGCTGGCTCTCCAGAAGCTTCTTCGTAAACAAAGCCACGAATGGATCCTACTTGGGCAAACAGCTGTATTGAAAAGACAAAAGTAAAAAGGAAAAATAATATTTTGTTCATAGTTTTTTTTTTGATGGCGCTAAGATAATTATTAGTACCTAAATATCTTGCAAGCACGCAACAAGTTTCATTCCAAATAGCCGTAAATTAAAAAAAGAGCTCTAAAAGAACTCTTTTTAACATAATACTAGGACTACTAACTGCCACAGGCCTCACAGTCAGGGTCATCTATCGAACAACTTTGGGGTTGTTCTTTATCTTCTAAATCGTTTAACCAAGAGTCAAACGAGTCTTCTTTTGGGTTTTGTATTGCTGCATCTAATTTGATGTTTTCTTTAATTTCTGACATAATCTTCTTTTAAATATTTTTAACATTACTAAGCTAAAAAAAAATCGAAATCGAATTATGATTTTTTCAAATATGTTATGAACAGCATAATGACTTTGTAATTTGGGGGTTTAGAAAACTTATGAACGAATAAATTTGTTGAAGTTTTTATAAACCAGTTTTGATAAAGGACAATAAATGCAAAACCGAACAATTAAAGGCTACTTTCTAGTACAAACTTAATTCGATTTCAAACTATTTAAGCCTACTTACATTCTTTCAAAAAAGGGACTTCTATAATTACATCCACATCATCCCAGGTAACTCCCTTGTGTAAATCGAAACATTTTAAATGAATGCTATTGTATGCTTTTACTGCACCAAAATCTTTAATAGAAAGTGTTCCTTTCATTTTTAGAGCATTCTCTTTTAAGGTATACGATAATTTAAGATCCTTTTCCATACCTAACAAGCTCAATGTAGCTGTAATAGAATCTTTAGAAAAACCTCCTAACACACCTTTAATTTCAAAGTTATCTGTAAATAAATTAAAGAAATGTTCTTGTAAATTGAGGTCTCTAATTTCGTCACCAGAAGCAGAGCTAGAGGTATTTATAGAAAAACTAGTTCCAGAAACCAATTCATTTATGGATGAAAATTCTTGTTTAGATCGGTTGGTTTTTGTTTCCTTAAACTGGCCAATAACTTTCAATTTATCTTCTGTTTTATACCCTGCCCAAAAAACTCTTATTGCGCTGTCGTCAATACTATAAATACAATCGTTTGTTTTTGTAACAGATGGTTTAACGATGGTTTTAGTTTCTGGAGTTTCTGTACAAGCAGAAAATAAACTTAGCAAAGAAAATACTAAGAGACTGTGCTTTAAAAATTTGAACATGAGCTTTTGTTTATTGGTTATACTTGTTCTTTGTAAAAATCCCGAGCCAAAAGACTCGGGATTTGAATAATTAGGTTTAAATACTTTAATTAACCGTTTTGAGTTTTAATCAAGTTTAATGCAGAACCAGCTTTAAACCAGTCAATTTGTTGTGCATTATAGGTATGGTTTAATTGTATCGAATCTATTGAGCCATCTGCATGCACTAAATCGAGAGCTAATTGCTTAGCTGGCGAAAAATGAGCTAGATCCGTAAAATTAAAGGTATCTGCTTCTTGTACAAGGTCGTAGTCAGATTCGTTAGCAAAAGTTAAACCCAACATACCTTGTTTCTTCAAATTAGTTTCGTGTATACGAGCAAACGATTTCACAATAACTGCACATACACCTAAATGACGTGGCTCCATAGCAGCGTGTTCTCTAGAAGAGCCTTCACCATAATTATGATCTCCTACAACTACAGATAGAATTCCTGCAGCTTTATAGGTTCTTGCAATATTTGGCACTTCATCTAAAGAACCGTCTATTTGACTTTTAACACTGTTTATTGCACCGCCAAATGCGTTTACAGCACCAATCAAACAATTGTTAGAAATATTATCTAAATGACCACGGTATTGTAACCAAGGACCTGCCATAGAAATATGATCGGTGGTACATTTACCCTCTGCTTTAATGAGTAATTTTGCACCCACAATGTTTTTCTGGTTCCAAGGAGCAAACGGGCTAAGTAATTGTAAACGTTTGGAGTCTGGACTCACAACAACATTAATACTAGAGCCATCTTGTGCTGGAGCTTGATAACCGTTATCTTCTACAGCAAATCCTTTCGATGGCAATTCTGAACCGCTAGGCTCAGACAGCATAACATGTTCTCCTTTTTCATTGCGTAATGAGTCTGTTAAAGGATTAAAATCTAAACGGCCAGAAATTGCAATTGCTGCAACCATTTCTGGCGAAGCCACAAATGCATGAGTATTTGGATTACCATCTGCACGTTTGGCAAAATTTCTATTAAATGAATGAACGATTGAGTTTTTCTCTTGTTTAGCAGCGTTGGGTCTGTCCCATTGACCTATACAAGGACCACAAGCATTGGTAAATATTCTGGTGGATTCAAATTTGTTGAAGGTATCTATTAATCCGTCTCTCTCGGCAGTAAAGCGTACTTGCTCAGAACCAGGATTAATTCCTAAAATTGCTTTTGGTTTTACTCCTTTAGCTACAGCATCTTCTACAATAGAAGCGGCACGTGATAAATCTTCGTATGAAGAGTTCGTACACGAACCAATTAATGCCCATTCTATATCTAAAGGCCAACCATTGGCAACTGCTTTCTCTTTCATTTCGGAAACAGGCGTCGCTAAATCTGGTGTAAAAGGTCCGTTTAAGTGAGGAGTTAAATCGGATAAGTTAATTTCTATTACTTGATCAAAGTATTTTTCTGGATTTGCATACACTTCATCGTCACCAGTTAAATGCGCTGCAACTTCATCAGCAAGGGCTACTACATCGGCTCTATCTGTAGACTTTAAGTAGCGTCTCATAGAATCGTCGTAACCAAAAGTTGAAGTTGTAGCTCCAATTTCTGCTCCCATATTACAAATAGTTCCTTTTCCAGTAGCAGACATACTTAAAGCTCCCTCTCCAAAGTACTCTACAATGCAACCAGTACCCCCTTTTACGGTAAGTATACCTGCCAACTTTAATATGACATCTTTTGGAGCAGACCAACCACTTAATTTACCAACAAGCTTAACACCTATAAGTTTCGGGAATTTTAATTCCCAAGCCATACCAGCCATAACATCAACGGCATCTGCACCACCTACACCTATAGCTACCATACCCAAACCACCCGCGTTAACGGTATGAGAATCGGTTCCAATCATCATTCCACCAGGAAAAGCATAATTTTCTAATACTACTTGGTGAATAATTCCTGCGCCTGGTTTCCAAAAACCTATTCCGTACTTATCGCATACAGAGCTTAAAAAGTTGAAAACCTCATTGTTTTTATTTATTCCTTCTTGTAAATCTTTTGATGCACCTAATCTGGCTTGAATTAAATGATCGGCATGAGCTGTAGAAGGTACCGCAACTTTACTTTTTCCAGCTTGCATAAACTGTAGCAAGGCCATTTGTGCTGTTGCATCTTGCATAGCAACACGATCTGGAGCAAAATCTACATAAGACTCTCCTCGGGTATAAGGAACCTTCGTAGTACTGTCCCAAAGGTGCGTGTATAAAATCTTTTCAGCTAAAGTTAATGGCTTGTTAACTGTTGCCCTAGCAGCAGCTATACGCTCCGGATATGCAGCGTAAACCTTTTTGATCATTTCTATATCGAATGCCATGAAGGATGTATTTATGGGTGTTAATATGATTTGTAATATTGGCTTGCAAATTTACAAAAATCAAGCGAAAAAATATAATCTGCTCGCCTGTAATTTGGGAGTACACCGGTACACTTTTATTAGCTGATGTTTGCACAAAACAAAAACAAAAATCCTTGCAACTAAAAAAGGATGTTATTTGCAAAATTAAACGCTTTGTTTACTTTGTTTTAAATTCCATCGACAAAGAGTTTACGCAGTACCTAATGCCTGTTTGAGTTGGGCCATCATTAAATACATGACCCAAATGCCCACCGCAATTAGCACACAAAATTTCGGTGCGAATCATTCCAAGCGAGCTGTCTTTTACTTCCTTTACATTAGCCGAAACAGAAGCATCAAAAGCGGGCCAACCACAGGAGCTGTTAAATTTAGAGTCTGAGCTAAACAAGTCTTGATTGCAAGAAGCACACACATACATTCCTTCTTCAAAATGAGTGTTGTAGATGCCTGTAAAGGGTCTTTCGGTACCCTTATTAATAAGAATATCGTGTGCAGCTTTACTTAATTTATTTCTGTGAGATTTGTCCATAGTATCGGTGGGTAATGTTGCTAAAGTGTTGATTAAATCTAAGGGACCTGGGCACATCGTTTGATGACAGGATTTACAAGAATTAATTACATTATCTAAATGATGAATTGATGGTACAGAGTCAAAAACTTTGGCTTGATAAAGAAATGACTCAGTCATGGACTTAAAAGCAGGCGAGTAAAAGCTTGAATCTGTAAAATGAAAGTTTGTGAAATCTTCAAAATTTAAAAGAACTGGATTCTCTGAATCGAGCATGGTTCGAGAAACTTTAATCTTGGAAACCATCGTTTGCATGGCAGAAGCCATTTCACTTTTCTCCAATTGAGTTTTGTAAATAGTGACATTTCGCTGACAAGACGCAGCAAAGGCAATAGTTATAAGTAAGGTTAAGAGCGTCTTCATCGTTCTATAAGCACACCGTCTGCAATAAAGGAAAGCTCGTACTTCGCTTCGGTTATTTTTAAAATTTCTTCTTCCGAATCGCCTGCATCCTCTGCATAATGCCGAAGCATCTCTACAGAAATCGTATCCATTTTAACATTTCCTTTCACTAGAGTTTTGGAACCTTCAACTCCTTGTTTAGGAACAAAGAAGCCGTACTCTTTAAAGCGAACCATTATGGTGTCGTTATCGGATACTTTCACATCCATCCAGCAGCCTTTTTTGGCACAGGTTTGCGTTATTTCTCCTTCTAAAACCACATTCAATACTTCTCCGTTTTGAGCTTGCTCTAATACAGAAGTGTAGGTGTGGCTTGGTTTATCGGGAATTAAAATTCCGAAACTCATGTAATCTTTTGAAACACAAGCGGCAAAAGTCAATACTACAAAACTTAAAATAATTTTTTTCATTGTGTGTATTTAAGTGCATAAGTACCTAATTAAAATACAAGAATATGCTGTATTTTAATTAGGTGGTTATTGTAAAGTTAAAACGATAAAATGGTCTTTTTAATAATTTCTGTACACTCCAATAATTGAGCTTTAGTAATTACTAAAGGGGGAGCAAATCGAATAATATCGCCATGGGTTGGCTTCGCTAAAAGACCATTATCGCGTAAGCGCATGCAAACATCCCATGCTTCTACGCCATTTTTAGGTTTAATAACAATTGCATTTAACAAACCTTTCCCTCTAACTAAGGTGATCATATCACTATCAATGGCCTCCATTTGGGCTCTAAATAATTTACCTAGTTGGTAAGCATTTTCTGCTAAATTCTCATCAATTACAACTTCTAATGCAGCTTTAGCTACCATACAAGCCAATGGATTCCCTCCAAATGTAGAACCGTGTTCTCCAGGCTTAATACAAAGCATTACTTCATCATCTGCCAATACTGCAGAAACCGGAAATACTCCACCTGAAAGTGCTTTTCCTAGAATTAGTATATCGGGTCTTGCCTCTTCATAATCGGTAGCCAACATTTTTCCTGTTCTGGCAATTCCTGTTTGAACCTCATCTGCAATAAAAAGCACATTGTATTTAGTACAAAGCGAACGAACGCCTGCTAAATAGCCTTCGTCTGGAACCATTACTCCTGCTTCGCCTTGAATGGGCTCTACCATGAAAGCGCATACGTTTGGATCTTTAAGTTCTTCTTCTAAGGCAAGAAGATCGTTGTAAGGAATCAAATCGTACCCTGGCATAAAAGGACCAAAACCTTCGTAAGAGGATGGATCATCGGAGCTGGAAATTGCTGCGAGTGTACGACCCCAAAAATTTCCTTTTGCAAATATGATTCTTGCCTTGTTGGTTGGTATGTTCTTTTTGGTGTAACCCCATTTACGAGCCAATTTATTGGCCGTTTCGCCGCCTTCTACACCCGTGTTCATAGGAAGTACTTTATCGTAGCCAAAAAGTTTGCTGATAAACTGCTCGTATTCGCCCAAAACATTATTGTGAAAAGCTCTTGAGGTTAAGGTTAAAGTGGAAGCTTGCTTGGTTAAAGCTTCTATTATTTTTGGATGACAGTGACCTTGATTTACTGCCGAATAAGCAGATAAAAAGTCGAAATATTTTTTTCCGTCTACATCCCAAACGTATACGCCTTCTCCTTTGGAAAGCACTACTGGAAGCGGATGATAATTGTGAGCGCCGTACTTATCTTCTAATGCTATTATCTCTTGTGATGTCATAATTTTACTTTAATTTTTCACAAAAATAATCTATTTTAAGCTCTAGTCAAAACCTAAAGTACAGAAGCTTACCCTGGAACATATATGTGAAATAAATAAGCTTTAATTTTCTTAGAATTCAACTACATTTGCATTCTAAATCCAGCAGAACTATGTCCTTTACTTCATTAGGTTTATCCAAAAGTATTCTAACACAAATTGAAGCGCTGAAAATGACCACCGCTTTTCCTATTCAAGAAAAGGCAATACCGGCTGTTTTGGCAAAAAAGGACGTTTTAGGAATTGCTAAAACAGGCTCAGGTAAAACAGCTTCTTATGTCTTACCGATTTTAAATTTGTTGCAAAAAGGTGCTGTTCCAAAAAACCGTCATGTAGATGTTTTAGTTCTTGTTCCTACAAGAGAGTTAGCTGTACAGGTTAAAGAAGTGTTTCAGCAATTTAGCGCATCCTTACCCGAACGCATAAAGTGTTTAGCTGTTTTCGGTGGGGTTTCAATAAACCCTCAGATGAAATCGCTTAACAGTGTAAATATTTTGGTAGCTACACCAGGTAGATTATTGGAATTGGTTGACTCTAAAGCAGTACACCTTTCTGAAATTAAAACTTTGGTGCTCGACGAGGCAGATAAAATGCTGAGTATGGGCTTTAAAGAAGAGGTTGATCGAATTTTAAAACTTCTTCCAAAAAAACGTCAAAACTTATTGTTTTCAGCCACACTAAGCGACGATATTCAGGCTATTAATCAATTAATTCTTAGCAATCCGGTTGTAATTAAAATTGAAGAGGAGCAAAATACGTTCGATTTAATTAAACAATCTGCATACTGGGTTAGCGAAGAAAAAAAAGGCCCTCTTTTGCGTTTTCTTATAAAAAAAGACTCCTTGAAACAGGTGTTAATATTTACTGCATCTACTTATAAAGCTGATAATGTTGCCGATAAGCTGAGAAATAATGGAATTGACGCTTCTGCCATTCACAGTAAAAAGTCGCAAACAGCAAGACTAAATGCTTTGGCTAGATTTAAAGCGGGCACCTTAAAAGTTTTGGTTGCCACCGATTTGCTTGCGCGTGGTATTGATATTGAGTTTTTACCCTACGTGATCAACTACGAACTTCCTCGCTCTCCAAAGGATTACATACATAGAATTGGTAGAACAGGAAGGGCAGAAAACCCAGGAGCAGCAATTTCTCTAATTACTCCAGAGGAACAAGCTCATTTTAAGGTAATCCAAAAGAAAATGAAAAAATGGGTAGATATGGTAGATAGCGAGAACTTTGATCTTAAGGGCTACTAAATTTAAGAACTAACTTAATAGCCTAGTATTTACTATTCTCGAATTCTTTCAAAAGTAATTCCTAAAGTTTTTTCGTACTCCATTAACTTTTTTCTTTCGAAAGCAGTTACAAAAGCCATCGAAACCCCTTCTCTACCCGCTCGTGCAGTTCTACCAGATCTATGCGTGTAGTATTCCTCGCTTTCTGGCAATTGAAAATGAACCACGTAAGACAAGGCTTCTATATCTAATCCTCTGGCTGCAATATCTGTTGCTACAATTAATTGAAGGTTTTCATTTTTGAAGGCACGCAATACTTTTTCGCGCTCTTTTTGATATAGGTCTCCATGTATAGCATCTACTGCAACATTTTTTGCAATGAGCTGCTTAGATAAATATTGAGTAGCTTTCTTTGTTTTACAAAAAATAATACCTCTGTTTTTATGCTGGGTTTTTAGAAACTGAAGTAAAACATGTAGCTTTTCTTCCTCGTCGCATACAAAGTATTTATGCTGAATGTTTTCGTTAACTAAATTTTTACTACTCGCCTCTATTCTTGGAGCATCGGGTGCTAAATGCTCTTTAATAATTTCTTTTATGGCGTGTGGCATTGTTGCCGAAAACAACCATGTATTAGCTTCGTTGGGCACAAAATCTAATATTTGATCAAGTTCTTTTTTAAAACCCATACTCAGCATTTCATCGGCCTCATCCAAAACAACGGTTTGGACTTTACTTAAGGTTAGCGCTTTTCGTTTGAGTAAATCGATTAAACGACCAGGTGTAGCAACCACAATATGTGTGGGTCTTCTAAGAGAGCCTATTTGTCGGTCTATTTTCTCACCTCCGTAAACTGCTTCTGTAAAAATTTTATCAGAAAACTTCGTGAATCGGAAAAGTTGTTTGGCTATTTGTTGCCCCAACTCTCGAGTAGGACAAAGAATAAGTGCTTGAATTTCGTTTCGAGAAACATCTATTCCTTGAAGTAATGGCAGACCAAAAGCAGCAGTTTTACCTGTACCCGTTTGTGCTTGTCCAATTAAATCTGTTTTTGTTTCCAATAATAAAGGAATGGCATTATTTTGTATCTCAGTTGGTTTGGTAATATTTAAACCGTCTAATGCTTTTACAAAATCCTTTTTTACTCCTAATTCTTTAAAACTCTTCAAAATAGCCTGTTTTTATTTGGGGCCAAAGGTAAAACAATACAAAGGAAAAGTATTTGTTTAATCTTTAAATTATGTGAAGAAAAATAGAGTCTAGTGGTTTGGGTTATAGGATGTGTATTTTGACTGAGTACTAATTGAGGGAGTAGCGCAAGAATAAGTAAACCAATTTTTATAATTGGGATTGTATTGTAGAAAAAAGTAGGCAACTAAGAGCTTTTTCTTTACGCCAGTGGTATGTGTTTTTGTTAAAATCATCAATTTATTTATATAGTTTAAAGTATAGTCCATTACTATTTTAAATTACAAACAGACTGATTTTAAAGTGTTTAAAAAATTATCATCTCTTATTAACTAATTAAAAATAAGGAGGAGTATTCGAAAAGAATACCTTTTAAAAAATTAACACGTTTTAGCATAAACTACTAATGAAATTACATCAATAATTTAGTAATTTCGCAGTACAACAAAATGTTAACTAATGAAGTTTTCCCTATTACTGGTGAGTATACTCGCTTCACAATTTCTTTCGTTTGCACAAATAGCCAGCGAGCCTGCAGCTAAGAAAATCTTAGACAAGGTTAGTGCTGCTACAGATGCTATGGATGCTATAGAAATTGTATTTGAATACAAGCTTAGTAATAAGACTGAAAATATTGAGGATTCTAGTATGGGCGAGCTCACTCTAAAGAAAAATCAATACTTACTCTCTTTTATGGGCTTAAACCAAATGAGCGATGGGGAAAATGTTTGGACCATTTTAACAGACGACGAAGAGGTTCAGATTTCTGAAATTGATTTAGAGGATGAAAACGCCTTAACTCCTGCCAACCTTTTAAAAATGTACGAAAACGGATTTATTTATCAATTATTAGATAAGACGGGTAGTTTTCAAATTATTGAACTCATACCTGACAACCCAGACGAGGTAGATTACATTCGAATAGAGCTTCTTATAGATACAGACCTTGATCAGATTAAAAAGCTAACACAATTTGGTAAAAATGCAACAGAAACCACCTATATCATAAATAATTTTGCACCTAGTATTGTAGCAGATGATGCTTTTGAATTTAATGAAAAAAATTACCTAGGTTTTGAAATTATTGATTTGAGATAGGATTAAAACTTAATTAATCCGGAGTGTGCCTTTTTGTAAAAAGAAAAATCGCTAAATTTACTTTATTAAAACGATCCAATTATGATAAATAAAAAAATCGAGTCGGCACTAAACATGCAAATCGCTGCCGAAGCTAATTCTTCTAACCTCTATTTAGCTATGGCATCTTGGGCAGAAGCACAAGGTTTCGAAGGCGTATCTAACTTTTTTTATGGGCAGTCTGATGAAGAGAGACAGCACATGCTTAAACTTATTAAATACGTTAACGAACGTGGAGGAAGAGCACATATTTGCGCTTTAAATGAGCCTTTAAAGCTGTTTGATTGTTTAACACATGTTTTTCAAGACTTTCTTAACCACGAAGTTAAGGTTACCAGCCTAATTAACGAACTGGTTCATACTTGCTTAGAAAATAGAGATTATACCACTCAAAATTTTTTACAATGGTATGTTGCAGAGCAAATTGAGGAAGAAGCCCTTGCCAGAACTATTTTGGATAAATTAAAACTAATTGGTAGTGACAAAGCAGGTTTGTATTTATTTGATAGAGATATAAATCAGTTAACCGTTACAAGTGCCGCGGCACCCTCTATTGGAGCCTAATTTCATTTAAAAAAAAATGCCGCTGATGCGGCATTTTTTTTTACGCCTATTATATACATTTAAAGTAATCGAAGGGTTCTAAACAATCCAAACAAGTATAAAGCGACTTACAAGCGGTAGAACCAAACATACTTTTAATTTCAGTGTTTTCGGATCTACATTGAGGGCAGGCCACTAATTCCTTGTTTAACATGCTTTTTTTAGAACTGGCTTTTCCATTGGGTGGTGCAATGCCAAAAGCTCTTAACTTCTCTTTGGTTTCGGCATTCATCCAATCGGTAGTCCAGGCAGGCTTGTATACAAGAGTAATCTTACAAGTTACTATTCCATTATCTGCAAGCATTTCCTTCACCATTGTTTCAATCATATCCATAGCAGGGCATCCGCTGTAGGTTGGACATAAAAAAACTTCTACTCCATCAGAGTTTACAAGAACATCTCTAATCATTCCCATTTCAACAATGTTTACTACAGGAATTTCTGGATCTGGAACCTTAGCTAAAAGCTGGTAAACAAAGGCTTTAGAAATGGATGTTTTCATAATTTAAATTACCATTTTGCATCGGGATAAGCCCTCTGCAGGTATTGCATTTCGGTAAGTAAAAAACCTAAGTACTCGGTGTGTATACCTTGTTTGCTACCGGTAGTCATGTAAACAGATTCGGGTACGCTAAGAGTCGCTTCTGTAAACTTTGCAGTAATTTGCTCCATTAAAAAAGCCTTCATTTCTTCACCCTTAGGAGCGTATAAAGCTTTTTGAGCAGTTAAATCTAAAGCGTCTTCCTCGTAAAGTTCGCCCACAAACATCCACAGCTCATCAACCGCTGTTTGAATGCGCAGTTTACTTTCTGCGGTTCCATCGCCCAAACGATTTATCCACATAGAAAAATGGCGCTCGTGGTAAGTAAGTTCTTTTAGTGCTTTAAGTGCAATTCCAGAAAGAGTTTCGTCCTCTACTTTAGAGAGTACTTGGTACGTTTTAAGCAAATACAAAGACATAATGTACTGGCGAACAATTACAAAAGCAAAATCGGTATTTGGTTGTTCGGTAAGCATAAAGTTATGAAACTGACGCTCGGATCTTCTGAAAGCTAAATCGTCAGCAGATCTTGAGCCACCTTCGAGTTTAGCTGCATAAATTAAAAGCGCTTCGGCTTGGCCTAGTAAATCTAAGCCCAAATTAATTTGAGCAATGTCTTCTTCTAAAAAAGGACCATTACTGCATAATTCAGACTGGCGGTGTGCCATTATTAAACAATGGTCGCCTAATCGAATGCAAAATTTTGATAGATTTAAAGAATCCATTCTTACATGTTTTTAGTCCCATCGGGAAGTTCATAAAAAGTAGGATGACGGTAAATCTTATCGTCTGCAGGTTCAAAAAAACTAGCATCGTTGTTTGGGTCTACTGCAACAATAGCATCTGCAGGAACTACCCACATACCTTTACCCTCGCCTCTACGCGTATATAAATCGCGTGCGTTTTGAATGGCCATTTCTTTGTCAAATGCGTGTACAGATCCAAAATGTTTGAAGGGAAGTCCTTTTTTAGTTTGAATAAATACTTCCCACAATTGCCCCTGTGTATCTTTTACTTCGCTCATGTTTTATTTACTTGAGTGTTTTTGGGCATAAGCAGCAGCAGCTTTTCGAACCCATTCGCCTTCTTGGTGTGCTTTTTTATGATGCTTTAGTCTTTTTACATTGCAAGGACCTCCACCTTTTACAACCGACCAAAATTCATCCCAATCGATTTGACCAAAGTCGTACGAGTTATTTTCTTCGTTCCACTTTAAGTCTTTGTCTGGAATTGTAAGTCCAATTAATTCGGCCTGAGAAACAGTTTTGTCGATAAAACGCTTTCTTAAAACGTCGTTAAATTCTCTTTTAATTTTCCATTTCATAGCGTTTCCTGTTCGCGGAGAGTCGCTGTCGTGAGGACCAAACATCATTAAAGAAGGCCACCAAAAACGGTTTAAAGCATCTTGAGCCATTTCCTTTTGTTCGGCTGTTCCATTTGCCATGGAAGCCATAATTTCGTAGCCCTGACGTTGGTGAAAACTTTCCTCTTTACAAATTTTAACCATGGCTCTAGCATAAGGACCGTAGGAGGTTCTTTGCAGAGAAACCTGGTTGGTTATAGCAGCGCCATCAACCAACCAGCCAATAGCTCCCATATCTGCCCAGGTAAGAGCTGGGTAATTAAATATGCTGGCGTATTTGGCTTTTCCTTGGTGTAATTTTTCAATCAATTCTTCTCTAGAAATACCAAGCGTTTCGGTTGCACTGTACAAGTACAATCCATGTCCTGCTTCGTCTTGAACCTTTGCTAAGAGAATTTTTTTTGCACGTAAACTCGGAGCTCTGGTAATCCAGTTCCCTTCGGGTTGCATTCCTATTACCTCGGAGTGTGCGTGCTGCGACATTTGCCGTATCAGATGCTTGCGGTATTCCTCAGGCATAGAATCGCGGGGTTCTATTTTGTCGTTTGCGTCAATTCGTTCTTGAAAAAGAACATCTAATTCTTCTGCTCCCATATCTTTTATTCTTCGTGTTCGTGCCCCCAAGTATTCACTTCTTCTTCAGACCATAATTCTGGAAAGAAGATTCGCTTTTGATACTTAGGATGCATGTATTTTTTCCATGAGCTTCCGCCGGTTGCTGCCACAGCCTTTCCACTAGATTCCAGGTAGTGTTCGGCAGTTCGGTAGTGCGTCATGGTCCATTTAATATTAATTTTATTGTCTAAAGCTTTTAGGGCCTTAATTAATTTCGGACTCTTTTTATCGGTATCGTTTAAGGAATTGTAAACTGCTCTAAGGTTTTTGTGTTCGTATTGGCTGGCTGTATCTAACAACTCTTTTCCGTACTTTTCTTCAAACATAGAGAGCATAAGCGACTTTTTACCGGTTTTATGGTTTAGGCCAGCAGCACGCCAATAAAGCTTGTCTATTTTGGCTTGCAAGCCTACAAACTCTGCTGCTTTGTGCTTGTAACGCGCGTCTATAAGATTATTTAAATCGGTACAAGCCATTTCAATTTTTCGGTATTGCACGGATTGAAATCCGCTTGCAGGTGTTAAGGCATCTCTAAACTTCATGTATTGCGCTACGTCCATTCCATATTTCATAATGGCAAAGGAGGAGATTAAAACATCGAAATAACGGTTAATACGACCCAATTTATTTACAAATAAATCAAGCTCAATGTTTTCTGTATTGGCAACTTGCTCAATTTCGGAAAGAATCATTTTAAAAAGCAGCTCATTTACCTGATGGTACATAATAAAGACATTTTCATCGGGCAAAAATGTTTTTGGTTTTTGAAGCGCTAATAAGGTATCTACTTCGCAATAATCCCAGTAGTTTACAGGGTTGGTATAACGAAAACCAGCTAAATATGTATCCGGATTTTCGCCTAAATCTTTGTATTTAGTATTGATTTCATCAATCAATTTATGCTGACTCATAAAATTAGTAAGTTTAGAAGTATAAAAATCCTTTGATTTAGAAAACAAATTTAAGGTATTTATAATAAGTATTCTCTTTAGCTCTCCAATATTTAGTCTGCAATAGGATTTGAAAGTGATTTTTTGTACAAAGGGCAATTAAAGCTGAATCTAAACGTGTTCAATAATTTTAATTGGCTTTTGTAAAAGCATTATGGAAAACGTGTTTACCTTAAAGCAAGGCGTCTAAGGAATCCAATCCAAGTAATTTTTCACTGGTAAATCCTTCTGCGTAAGCTACGCCAATGAGTCTACCTAAATCTGAAGCTCTGTAGGTGATGCTGTTTATAAACTGTTTTGAAGAGATCGGGGTTTCATTCTCATCCAAATCTGGGTTGTAAAACTGAGATTTGTAGGCCAGTACAGCTGCCTTTTTGGATTCCATATGATCTGAAATATCTAGTACAAAATCTGGTTGAATAGACTTCCACTGAATGTAATGAAACACTTGCTTTGGCCTCCATGCAGATTGTTGAACCTCTTCAAACTCGGTTTCTAATTTTGGCAAGCCAGCTAAAAAACAAGCGGCCGAGACTAAAGAAGAAGCCCGCGAATGGTCTGGATGTCTATCGTCTATGGCGTTGCACAAAACCATTTTGGGTTGGTACTTTCGTATTCTTTTAACAATTTGAAGCTGGTATTCTTTACAATCGGCAAAAACAAAACCGTCTTCAAATCCTAGATTTTCTCTAAACTTTAAGCCCATAATTTTTGCGGCAGTATCGGCTTCGTTCAATCTAATTTCTGCAGAGCCTCTGGTACCGAGCTCTCCTTGGCTCAAGTCTATTGCGCCCACAGTAAAACCTAAAGCTATGTGTTTAAAAATAGTACCGGCGCATCCCAATTCAATATCATCGGGATGTACGCCAATTGCTAAAATATCAACGGTATTAGTCATTCATTAATTTTTTATAACGTATTCTCTTAGGTTCAGAAATACCCAATCTTTTTAATTTATTTTCCTCATAGTCGGAGTAAGAACCTTCAAAATAATAGACTTCAGAATTCCCTTCGAAAGCAAGGATGTGGGTACAAACTCTGTCTAAAAACCATCTATCGTGCGAAATAATTACGGCACAGCCTGCAAAATTTTCCAAACCTTCTTCTAAGGCTCTAAGTGTGTTTACATCTAAATCGTTGGTGGGCTCATCCAAAAGCAATACGTTTCCTTCTTGTTTCAAAGCCATGGCTAGGTGCAGTCGGTTTCGCTCTCCACCGGAAAGTACTTTCACTTTTTTATTTTGGTCTTGACCTCCAAAATTAAAACGAGATACGTAAGCTCTAGAATTTAGTTTTACGCCTCCCAACTCCATGCTATCCAGTCCGTCTGCTATGTTCTCGAATACTGTTTTTTCAGGATCTATGGATTTGTGGTCTTGATCTACGTAAGAAACTTTTACGGTTTCACCCACATCAAAAGTACCTGCGTCTGGAGTTTCTAAGCCCATAATCATTCGGAACATAGTGGTTTTACCTGCACCGTTGGGTCCTATAATTCCTACAATTCCGGCAGGTGGTAAATTAAAGTTCAAATCGCCGTAAAGTAGTTTGTTTCCAAATCCTTTACTAACATTCTTAGCCTCTATTACGTTGTTTCCTAATCGAGGACCCGATGGAATAAAGATTTCTAATTTTTGTTCCTTGTCTTTAGTTTCTTGGGCCAATAATTGGCTGTAATTGTTTAATCGGGCCTTACTTTTGGCATGACGTGCTTTTGGAGCCATACGTACCCAATCGAGCTCGCGCTCCAGTGTTTTTTGTCTTTTAGAAGCTTGTTTGTCTTCTTGGGCAAGGCGTTTCGATTTTTGCTCTAACCAAGTAGAATAGTTTCCTTTCCATGGAATTCCTTCTCCTCTATCGAGTTCTAAAATCCAACCGGCTACGTTGTCTAAGAAATACCTATCGTGGGTAATTGCTATTACGGTTCCTTTATACTGTTGTAAATGTTGTTCTAACCAGTTTACCGATTCGGCATCTAGGTGATTGGTAGGTTCATCTAAAAGCAATACATCGGGAGCTTTAAGAAGCAATCTACACAAAGCAACACGTCTGCGTTCTCCACCAGAAAGAGTTGCTACAAGCTCATCGCCGTCTGGAGTTCTAAGTGCATCCATTGCTCTTTCGAGCTTGCTGTCTAATTCCCAGGCACCTTTGGCGTCTATAATATCTTGCAATTCTCCTTGGCGGTCTATCAGCTTCTGAAAAGCGTCTGGATCGTCCATTACATCTGGCTCAGCAAACTTGTCGTTAATGGCATTAAATTCGTCCAATACATCTACAATGTCTTGTACTCCTTCGCGTACAATTTCCATTACCGTTTTGGTTTCGTCTAGTATAGGCTCTTGTTCTAATAAGCCCAATGAAAAGTCTTTGTCGGAATACACCTCTCCTTTAAAATCCTTATCTACTCCAGCTATAATATTTAGTAAGGTAGATTTACCAGAACCGTTTAAACCGATAATACCGATTTTAGCACCGTAAAAAAATGAGAGGTTTATGTTTTTTATAATTTGTTTCCCGCTTGGAATAAGCTTGGAAACTTTGTGCATTCCAAAAATGACTTTTTTATCGTCTGACATATCGAATAGAATAGTTAATGTTGCTGCAAATTTAAACTAAAATATTACTATGATAGTAATTCCGCTTAATAAAGCGGTGCAAACCTAAAACAATCTAAATATGCTGTAATTAGAGGTAGGGAAAAAGCTAAAAATGACGATCTAAACAATACAAAGGTTTTATACAATTGGCAATAAGTACTTGTTTATTAAAAAAAAACAGCCGAATTCATTTTAGACCTGCCAAGTTCTTCTAAACTTTTTTAATTTAAATTTAAACTTGGTTGTACAAACTACAGCTCAATACGCTTGCACATATTGCCCAGTTCGGTAGATTCTTTAAGTGGAATAATACTTACTTTGGTCTCTATAAAATCATTTTTTCCGGTGTAGGTTCTCAAAATATCGTAAGCTGGTATTACGCCTCTAAGTAGTGTTCCGTTTTTTCTAAACAATTCATCGTCTTTTTGCTCTTGCATTTTATTGGAAACTAAAGTGCTTAACTGGCTCAGAACATTAATGGTTGTTGCGTAAGATGGAACTGTATTTAGTAGCGACTTGATTCCAATTGAGATCGCTTCACTCTTCAATATCGTTTCAATTGTTTGGCTTAACTCTCTCAAATCTTGGTCGCTTTCCATAAACAAAATGGAGTAGGCTAGAAACTCTCCTGGGTTGCTGGGTCCGTAAATTAAGTGCCCTTGCCCGTCAAAGGTAACCGTATCGCCTTTTCGAACTTGTGGAAAAGGCAATATATTTACATCTATTGCAGGATTGGCAGCTCCCTTTTCGTCTATTGCAAAGGAAACAATGTAAGGCTCGTTGTATTTTTGTAATAATCCGTCGGCTGCTTTAAGCAGGGTAAACTCTTTAATAACCACTGCAATTTTATCCTTTTTTTCATCAAAATCTTCTCTTTCCATAGTATTTATAAAAACATGTAACAATATAACTTATTCTATTTAAAAACATTTTTATATACAAAAGTCACGCCTAATACTATTATAGATAAGTATTAGGCGTGCAGCTATTATTTAAATTTGCAACTCTAGTGTTTCACAAACTTTACACTCCTCTGTAGAGTACCCGCTAATTCTACACTAACAACATAGGTTCCTGGCTGTAAGCCAGACACATCTAGTTTAGTACTCAACATATTTAGTTTGCCTTTTAGCACTACTTGTCCGTTTAAAGAACTTATTAAATAGTTGGCCTTACTTGGCTCATCAACTAAATTTATGTTTAGGTAAGTACTGGTTATACTCGGAAATACGGCTATGGTTTTAGCTGGATTCTCATTTTTTAACAAAACACTGTATCGAAGTACATTATCGCTGTAAAAACCAAGCTTTAGCCTTGTATTAATTGCTGGTTTTAGGTCTAATAAATAGGAATCGAACTGCTCGGATAAAGGAAACTCCTCCACTAAATTTTCTGCTCCAGAATTGGTGACTTGATGAATTTTACACGTCACTAATTTATCTTTAGTACGAATGGCCTCAAAACTTAAAGTTCCACCTGGATCATTGCTGTTAAACTTTATTTTTTTTACAATAAATTCCTTTTCATCGAAATGTTCTGTTCGAGCTTCTATTTTGTCCTCGCTAATTTTTACCCTATTTAAAGCAAAGGCAGGCATTTGGTCTTCGGTAAAAGAGCTGCTTAAATTCCCATTGGAGTCGGCGTAGTCTTTAGAGACTAACTTTCCTCCATTTACCGAACTGTAAAAACGAATTTCTGATGCTTCCGCTACATCGTTTACAAGAACATAACACGTTTTTTCTACCTGATAGGTACAGGCATTAAAATACTTTTGCTGCGGAATAAAATGTGCTTTTGGACTGACTTTTAAATTTTGTGCCACTACTAAGTTACTTAGTAGTACTAGGCTTAATTGAATGACTTTTTTCATGAGATTATGTATTTAATTAACAATTACTTTTTGTATGGATTTAGCTCCATCTTCTAGCCCTAAAACTATAAAGTAGCTACCTGGAGTTAGCTGCCTGCGCACTTGTAT
>JGI20154J14316_10000124_pt1 | contig 61338 bp, 68 predicted proteins | sample COG_04_FD_14316 | JGI IMG/M metagenome (IMG submission 14316)
AGTGGTTCATCATCGAGTGGTTCATCATCGAGTGGTTCTTCTTCCAGTGGTTCATCATCGAGTGGTTCATCATCGAGTGGTTCATCATCCAGTGGTTCATCATCGAGTGGTTCGTCATCAAGTGGTTCATCATCGAGCGATTCAGTTTTTACTATAAATGGCGCTCCTGTATTAGGAGTAATATCTACACGTATACATATAGACGATAAAGTTTTATCTTATAACTTAATTTTGGATACGAATAGCAGGCAAGTAATAAACATCAATCCATACAACATTTCATCCAATAGTTTTTCATTAATGTCGTCACTTGTAAGTGAATCATCTTCCAGTGGTTCGTCTTCCAGTGGTTCATCGTCGAGTGGTTCATCATCCAGTGGTTCATCATCGAGTGGTTCATCATCCAGTGGTTCATCATCCAGTGGTTCATCATCGAGTGGTTCATCGTCGAGCGGTTCTTCTTCCAGTGGTTCATCGTCGAGCGGTTCGTCTTCCAGTGGTTCATCGTCGAGCGGTTCGTCTTCCAGTGGTTCATCATCGAGTGGTTCGTCTTCCAGTGGTTCATCGTCGAGTGGTTCATCTTCCAGTGGTTCATCATCGAGTGGTTCATCATCCAGTGGTTCATCGTCGAGTGGTTCATCATCCAGTGGTTCTTCTTCCAGTGGTTCATCATCGGGTGGTTCAATAGTATCTTTTAGTTCAATCAGCAAAAATCATCCGGTATCACAAATTTATTTGAATATAGTTACTAACCAATCAATGTCTTTGAGTGAAAAAATAGTTGAACTTGAAGATAGTGTGAATATATATTCTAATAATATGGAAGTAACATTATTCTTAGAAGCATTATTAGGACGTTATTTAGTGTATCGTCCTTCAGGATATTTGCCAATATCATCGATATATTTACGACAAGCGATGCAGATAACATCACCCCCATTACCAAATGATAATATAAAGGGTGAAGATACAGCATTAATTCCAATGAGAAATACTATAAGAAAAGAAGATACAGCATTAATTCCAATGAGAAATACTATAAGAAAAGAAGATACAGCATTAATTCCACTCCAATCAAATAAAACCACAAAAAAAGGCAAAAAGTTCGCGCGAATCGCGCTCAATTTCTAGTCCCAAAGGTTCCCACTACCAAATAATTTAATTGTTATATATTTCGCTTCTGCATATTGGACATAATAAACCAGTATTTTCGTTTTTAGTAAAATTATTATAACAACAAGGGCCACAAATGGGATGATTACATTTTGTCATGAAATAACTTTTGTTACCAATAGGTTCGATACATATGGGACAAATATTTTCATTAATAATATTTTCCTCTTGAATATTATTAATATCGTTTTCTAAATTTTCTATTTTCCTGGAAATACTTTCAAAATTCATAAAATCGTGTTTATTTAATTTTTCCAACGGAACATCAATATTATATATAATATCTGTAAAATCGGTATCTTTCTTTTTATTGCCGGACGAATGATTAACATTTCTCTTTATTGAAAAATCAGGATAAATATTTTTGTGCAAATAGTCGTCGATTTGGTTTTGCATTTTAAATTCTGCAATGGTTTTATCGATTTCTTCCATTTTATCAGATATTTGTGGAACGTTTCTCTTTGTAAAATGAATGAAACTATGGAAGAAATCAATTTATAAATATTTTTAAAAATAACATAAAGTTAATTTACATTTTTAATAAAAATGCAAAAAATAGAGAGATTAGAACAACTTCGTTATCAAATAGAATCATTGGAAAAATTCCACCAAACAGAAATATTGAAAATTCTTCACGAAAAAGTAGATACTGAAGTATTAAATGAAAACAATAATGGTACATTTGTCAATTTATCCAGTTTAAATGATGATATAATTAATGGATTGGAATCATATTTGACTTATGTAAACAATCAGGAAACACAATTGGATGCACTTGAAAATCAAAAAGAAGAATTCAAACTAAAGTATTTTATAAAAGAAAATAAAGATAATACACAACAATTAACTAATGACCATTAATATTATAGATGACTTAACGTCCTATATGGTAACAAATAAAAAACTAGCTCAATGTGTAAAACAAAATATGAAAAAAATAATTACAAGACCAGAAAAGAAGAATGAAAAACTTGATAAAAAACACCCTTCCATGTTTATTCCAAGTCAGCACGATAAACTTTTTTGGATATTTTACGTAATGAAAAAAGGGTTTGATGATTATAATTTGCATCAATATACAAATGAATTTAGCGAAGAAAATAAAATCAAATTTGAGTATGTAGATAAAATTCGTGCAAACAAAGCTTTGTTAAAATCGCACAAAATTCAGAAGATGTCTGAATGTGAAAGTGATTTAATTAATGAGCGAACAATTTCAATGAAAACATTTCATGTTTTATGTATTATAGAAAACATTGATTTTGTTTTTTTCACGAAAAATAGTTATTTTAGTTTTATGAAAAACGAAGAAAAATATGAAAACCTTCATGTATTGCATCGAATCAACGATTATTATGCATACGAAATGAATAAAAGTGATTTGGTACCAATGTACAAAGAAGTGCGTTTTAAAATAGAAAAATATGATAAACCATTGAAAGCAATTTCGTCCTTTAAATCAGACGAGCTAATAGAAATAGCCGATTTTTTCAAGGTAGATAAAATGAAGGATGGAAAAAAGAAGACAAAACAATATTTATATAATGAACTGCATGATATTATTAGTATGTAGCGTCAAAATAATAAACAAAAAAATTTTATACTATACTTTTTATAGTATAAAATATGCAATTATGTATCATTTAAATAATATTTTATTTTTTAACACTGGTATTATCCTTTGTTTTAGTTTCTTTTGCAACTTCTTTTTTCTTACGTCCTGGTTTCTTTTTAATGGTTATTTTTTCGGGTAATTCCTCATTATTGGTAGTAGATTCAGACATTTGCAATGGTGAAAATGGGTCTTCGATAGTTATTTTGGGAGCGGGTTCTTCTTTTTCTTCATCCATTGTTCCATTATTCGATTGTTTATCTTCTTTTTCAAGTGAATTGACATAACTAGACATCAGTATTTGGTCTTCTTCGTCAATAATCGAATCAATCAATCTTACAGGTGTTGTTTCATGACGTACTTTTTTGCACACGAAATAGCTGTTAAAGAAACTAATTTGTTTTTCTTCTTTATTCATGTGTAAAGCACGACCAATTTGATGTGATTTCGTAATGCCTTTTTCAATATCGATTTGTAATTGGCGATGAAGTTCTTCAAAACTTCCGAACGAGGAAGGTAAATTGATTTCTTTTGATTCGTCTGGTGTTAATAATTTAAAACCATATTTTTCTAATATTTGAAAGAAATAATCATAATTCACCAAATACTCGCGGAACATTTTATTAATTGTATCTTGGTAAACATCAATACCATAACCAATACAACTAGCATCGTCGTTAAACTCGTCAAAATCGTATTGTTTAATAACCTCCCACATTTTTTCGCCATTCGCATGTTTCAAAACTTCGCTTTCGCCCTTTTTACGTTTTGATAAATGATTGAACATTTTCTTTCCATCATACGAAGTACAAATAAAGTATCCACCAATACGTGTAGTATCTACAATATTTTGAATAAAATTTTCCAAACTGGTAACACTTTCGAAGAAATAATGTAACGCAAATTGGCACGAACTAATGTGAAATCCATCTTTTGCTTTACCATAATGCCTGAGTGCTGCCTTACCTATTTTATGAAGATCCTTCGTACCTTTGTTAAAAACGGCATTGGTGACATGTTTGTAAATAGATTCTTCATTATCTTCATCAATTGCGTCTAATGTAATAATGCGTTTTCCGGAGTCGCCTGGAACAAACAATGCATCTGGATATACATCTAACGATTTTTTATAATTTAGGAAACGTGCACATGCACCATCAATATGATTTTCGATATTGTCTTTTGATTTATCAATACCGAATACAAATGATAACTTGCTTTGGATCCACTTGGGAAAATCTCCTCCTTTACCGACAGCATAATCAATAAGCATATCGCCAACATTCGATACATTTTCAATCAACATGCGTTTAACTACTTTATTGTGAAAATCACGCAACGATGCAGTAAAATCACGTTTGTTTTCACGATTGTAATAAGTGTCGTCATCTTCTATTTCAGGAATATTTTGACCAGTACTCATCATTTTTTCATCCAATGGATGATGAATTGATTGCCAATTGCTATTAGCAACCTGATAACCATTTCCATAGTTTTTTTGACCATTTCGCAATTCACGTGTTTTATCGTAACGAACACGCAAAGGAACCCATTTCCATAATTTAGGACGTGAAAAGTCGTAATAACATTCTACAATCATATTGTCTTCAATAACTTCATTGTCTTCTGTTTTTACAACATCTACACCCATATTATTTACAACACCAACATTACACAAATGTGCTTGATGGTCATAAGGTTTGGTTGGAAAGAATTTCTGAGGTTTATAACCAGCATTAAAATCAGTTTTGGCTCCACGTTTAGCATTGCCAATAATATCCTCAACTTTCAAGTCATCTAATACGTCAGCACATGGATGTAAATAACCACTTTCATTTTCTTGAAAACCACACATAAGAGTCAATGTTTTATAACTGGAAATACTATCTTCAATATATTCTGTTTTTACATCATCTTTCATTTTTACTAGGAAATCAATTGTATTAAATTGTGGTGGTTTCCATTTAAACGACTTGTCCCAGGTTTTTTTAACGTAATCGCGTGGTAAACTAATGTCCATAGGGGTAAACACTAGTCCATCTGTTTCATATTCGAATAAGTCATCATTTATTTTATCTAAAATATTTTTATTATCTTGGAAAATATTTCCTGAAAAGTAAAATTGCTTGAGTTCAATACGTATTGGAGATGGTTGTCCAGGCATAACGGATTCTGGCTTTAATATGCGTACAAATTTATCCATTAAACCATGACGACTTTTATTTACATCGTTGCTATCCATGAATGGTAAATCACGATATTCTTTTTTGTTAATATAATAAATGTCAAAACCTGCATATAAATCGATTACCTCATCATTTTTATCCTTTTGTATATATTCACAATCTAATAGTGAATGAAATAATTTATTATTTTTTGTTCTAGTGCCGGTAGCAATAATATTCATATTAGTAGTAATCGCAAATATAATACCATTACCAGAAATATACAACAAACGTCTTTCACCATCTGCCTTTTCAGTAACACAATATTTATTGCGAATATTTGGATCACGTGAATCCGGATCAATCGGAGCAACGTGTTTTCGTTGGAGTGTAATTGAACCGGGACCAATAAACTGCCTAGGTATAAGTTTATACTTCATTTTTTCTTTAGGCATTCGCAAGATAATTTCTTTATATTGTTGTTCAATTGCATACATAGTTTTGTATGATACTGGGTATTTCGTATTTTGCAAACCACAAAGAACATATTTAATAGCTAGTCGAATTTGTTTCATGATACTAGAAACATCGTATTTTTCTTTATCGCTTTGAATTCGATCATTGTCCAACTCTAATTCTATTTCATACGTTTCGGTATTTTTAAAAATATCTGTATGTTGAATGGAGCGTTCATAAACAATATCATTTTTATCATTTTTTTTGGATGATTTGACAATAGACATGTGGCAAAGGATTGGGAAGTCGGGATGACTAAATTCCACACGATTAATATAGCGATAATATTTTTTTAGTGATTCGAACTTTTCCAAATATTGGTTCTTAATAAATGGATGATTGCTTTTCATATCTTCTTCAAGATTAAAGGCCATGCGAAACTGAAATTCAACATTATTAATAGGGAGTAGTTTTTGTGATTTACTTTCGACGACACTTTTTTTTTGAAATCGAACCAATGCATTTTCGGGTAAGCGATTTGTTTTACAAATCTGTTGAATATTATCTATTCCTAAAACTTCGGCTCTTATTTCACTAATGGCCTTATTATGGCTGTCGTATTGACTAGAAACACGCATAAAATAACTACCATTTAAGTTGGGAGATGTAAAACCCATAGAAATAAGTTTTTGTGCAACACGATCAAAATCCATCTTTTGAATAGCATTGTCAAATTTGCGTGTGTTAAAGCGAACTTCTAATTCCTTGTTTATATTAGTATCGCTAGGGGTGTATTCTAAATATTTTGAAAGAAGTATTTCCATATTATTTTCTTTATTGGCCATTGTTAATATAATATATATTTCTATTTTAAATAATATTCAATTTATGAATTAAACCAGAAAAATATAATAAGATAAATAAAAAACATATAAATGTAACGGAACAAATATAAATACCAACCAGAAAATAATTATGATCCAACAAATAGCATTACCTTATATTAGGTTAGACATTATACCAAAATTTGTTAAAAACATAATTAATAATAAATGTGAAAATACAACGGAAATTTACATTAAAAATTTACAAACAACAAGTATAATTGATAAATTGTATCAATGTGATATAAATACAATTATTAATGAAATCTTGTTATCAATATGTCAAGACGACAAATACAATCATAGATGGGTTTTATTTGAATATTTAGAAATTTTTCATAATAACTATAGTGATAAAAACGAGCATATTAAAAATATTGAATGTTTTGGTAACAGCAATAACGAAATCATTTATTCGTTAAAAAAGGTATTCAATAATACAAACCTAAATATCATAACAAAAGATGCCAATAATATTTTGAATGAAATAAAAAACATTGATGGAAAAACGAATGAGCAAAAATTAGATTTGTTTGTGTTTGACGTTTCAAACTTTGACATTTTACAAGCGGGAATGAATGAAATAGAAGTATTTTTATTATATTTACCATTAATGTTATTAAAATTAAACCAAGGAGGAGGTATTATAATATCGTTGAAGGATAGTTATAGTGTTTTAATTCAAGACATGTTATTCTATTTAAACAGCATTTTCGAAAAGGTTTATATTTGCAGACCAAATATAATGGTTACAAGCGATAATCATCGTTACATTATATGCAGGGGCTTAGAACGCAAACTAGATATATTAGAAATAAATAGATTATTGCAATTTTTTTACCATTTGATAGTTGTATTAAACGGAAAAAAAGTATTGAATAGTTCTGCGCGTATTTTTGAGCAAGATATTCCAATGTTTTTCAAATGTAAAATAGATGAAATTAATTGCATATATGGCCAGCAAATATTAGAATATACGATGATGGTAATAAATAATAAACAACATGAAATATATAGTTATTATAAAACAAGAAATGAACGAATCGATAATTGGATAAATATTCATAAATACTATTTCAATGTCAATATAGAAAAAATATATAGTGATCAAGAAGCAATATTAAATGTCAAGCAAATTATAGATACATTAGTGGACGAAATAGAAAATGATTAAAATTAATTAGTAAAAAACGTTACAGAATCATCGTCATAAAAAGAAGAATTTAGATTCAATTGTTTTAATAGTTGATTTGCCTTTTCACTATTATTAACTAAATAAACGGGTGCTACGGGTTTTACTAATGAAAATATTAAATATAACAATGAATTTACATACCATTTATTAGATATAATAATGCTTTTTTCTAAAAACACATTGTTTTCTTTAACCTTTTGTTGTTTTAATTTTGAAATAAACCCGCTCATTTTGTATGCATATTTTACTGGAATATATCCAACATTTCTAGCATCAAAAATAAATGTATAGTTTTGACGTTTTTCATCGTAACTTTTCCATGTTTCACAAAAGATAATAAAATCATCATCGTTTTCAATTGTATCTAATGTAACATATATATGTGGAAATGTTGTATCATCAAAAATGCCGAACATTGTTTAATTTCAATTCATAAATTAAAATTAAAAATAGAACTAAAATGCATAAAAATAATTAGCAAATGATATAAATATAAACCAAAGTATTAAAATAATGAGCGAATTAGAATCAAATTCAAACGATACAAGCATTACAAATAAATTTAGTTGCTTGGATGGCGAAATAATTACAACAAATACAAAAGTAAAAAAAATTGATTTTACCGATGGCGATGAATATCTTCATACTTTGAGTAAAGGTGATAATATTTTTTATGTAATGCAAGGAAGTGGTGTTACTTTTTATAATAATAAAGAATATTATTGGAAAAAGAATGATATTATTAATTTAACTGAAAACAATGAAAATATCAAGCATTATGCTTATAACAAAGAAACGTCCCTATTATATATATCAAATAATGCAAATACTATATATACAAGTAGTTTTGGTGGTGTTATATCTAGTACTTTTGGAGGTTAGTATTAAATAGTTACATGCTATAATTAAAGTTTGAATACTTTGGTGTAATATGCCCAAAAGAAAATACCAACAAAACATTTGGAAAATAAATCAAGAATATTAAAAGAAATATTTTTAGTTACTTCATCAAAGAAATATACAACACCATATAATGCCCATAAAACAAAGAAAGCACTATATAACATCATATTATCAAAGTTATATTTGCCTTGAACATATGTTTTATAAATATAACCGAATAATCCAGCAAAGAAACCAAAACCAATCAGATTACCTAAACCCAAAGACAATGTTCCAATTTCACCGAGATATCCCGCGCCAAGCATACCATAATTCATAACTAGAATTTTCAAATAAGAAGAAAATGACATGGCTCCATTTTTAGTATTATATAAAAGAGCAAGCACAAGTACGAGTAACATAATAGGGGTAGTGATTGCCCAATCCGTGTAACGTGTTTTATTAATAGCTTTATAATCTATTTCTTCATCATTTTCAATGGAAGTAACAAATTTCCCATAAAAGAAAGCTGCAACAACGGATATGCATGTTTCTAAATTAAGAATATTACGAATTTTCATATCTTTGGTGCGAATTGCCTCAATAAATGTAATTGTGGCGGTAGTCATTAAAAATGCGTATGTGATATAAAAACTATCATTAACTAAATTTTTACTTGCAAACAAAGAATTCATATTTTGTCTGGAAGCTTCCATTTATATAAAGTAAATATTTTATATAAATAAAAAAACATATATTTATTTTTTGTGTACTAAATTATACATAATATAAACACCTAGTAAACCAATACTAGCAATATAGATCTGTACAATTGGGTCTTTTGGTAATTTAGACATATCTTTATGATTATCTTCTTCTAAAGAAAAAGTGACATGCTTTTCGTTCGTTTGCTCCATTAAGTTATCATTAGAAAAAGTTTCTTTGCATCTTTTATTAGAAATAGGATTACGTTTATTTGAAAAAGTACATGCATCCAGATTTTTAATATCCATAAGAGCTACATAACGACTACTTCGTGATTTTCTATTATTTGAATCAATTGTTTCCATTGTTATTTTTTGACAATCGGGTGTACCTCCCATCATAAAAGCTTGAAATATTTTCAATGGATTTAATTGTCCCATTGTACTTAATGTTCCAGGAATAAGACCTTTAAATTCACTAAAATTTGCTCCTGTTGAAGAAGAAATTAAAGGAATATTACCAGTTGGAACATTATTAATATAAATAGAGCGCGTTTGCTCTTTTTCAGAACGAACATCCTTGCATTTCGCACCTGTATCAAGAAAAAACTTATTACCCATGGGTCCACCTGATTTAGATGCACGTCCTTTACCTGTTACTAACACTTCAGTGTAATCTATTAAACCTCTAACATTTCTACCGGCTTGAGGTATATTTCCTCTACTACTCATGTTAAGCTGAGCAGGACTTTTTATATTTTGGGCGTAATTATATTGTGGACCAAGGACTTTTTCTTCCATGTTATTTACACCTCCGGCTATTCCTTGAAAAAAGTTTGACATATATTATAAAGCCATATTTTTTAATGTTAAAATAAATAATTAACATTAAAATAGTAATCATGAAAAAGTTATATTATTCTACACCAGTTACTTGTGGGGCAGGTTTATTTGCATCATCGTCAGTTAATCCTGTTTGTTCTTGTGCCTGTTTTTTACTAGCTTCAGCGAATTGTTTTATATTATCGGCATTTGTTTTAATTTGGCCAGTATTATCTTGAACATTTGTTTCCATTGAAAGAAGTTTTTTTTCTAAAGAATGTATTTTATCTTTGAATGAAACAATTTTGTTATTTTCACACATTTTATCATTACAATTTTTTCCTTTCATTCCTTCACGTATTGGATAAAGAGATATATAAATATTATATAGTATGATAAAAGCAAAAAAGAAAATTAGTAATATATTCAACTCCATATATATAGTTTATATTATTCTAACATGGAATTATTCAGCATAATACTGAATAAATCCATGTTAGAATCATTCGACATAATATTTCCATTTCCCCAACATTTATATGCAACAGAAGGTGGTACATTATCGACAAAAATTTCCCCAATTGATACTATATCTTCTAATACGGATGCTAATATCTTTTTATGATGTTTTTCATAATCGTGAAAACTCGCAATAATATCTACTATTTCAGCAGGGATATATTTCATTTTATTTCCGAACATTCTTTTACTATTACTTACTATAATTGCAAAGTATTACTCGTAAAATATAAGAATCAATTTTTTTATATTTGCATAAGTTATATGGAAAATAATTTTTGTTGCGAACAAACCAAGGCATTAAGAAGAAATCGTTATGTAAGTAAATTACCAAAAACATATTATTCAAGTCATAGTAAATATTTAGATAATCGTTCTAAAACATTTTATCGTAATACTATGAATTATTCAACAAGTGAAACAAACAACCAAAATAATAGTTATCGCTCAAATAATTGTTGTGGTACTCATGTCTACAAAACAAGCAATCAATCTATGAAAATGCAGGGTTCTGAAATGTCAAGTGGTTACATGTATAAATTAAAAATGCATTGCAAATGTATTCGTTAAATATAAATTATGCAATCTTAAATAATATTTAACATTTAATTAAATATGATTTGTGTAATAATTTACATTTTAATACGAAGATATAATTGGTAAGCAGCCAAACCACCAGCTACCTGAGCAACAATATAAGGAATTAAATCCTTTTTGGATAATTTACCCGCATTAAACATCATAACGCTTACAGCAGGATTGAAATTACCACCTGAAATGGGGCCTCCGATCATTATAGCAATAATTAAAGCAGCGCCAATAGCAAAGGCATCACCTGTGGCCATGATTACGTAAAGAAAGAATAGTGTTCCTAAAAATTCGACTAAATATTTTTGCATTATATAATAATAGGCGAAAATATTTTATTTATTTTTTATAAACTCTATTGTATGCGCTTTCCTTTTTGAAACGTGTGAAAAGAGATGAATCATATACATATTTAACATTGCATGAACTAGGTGGTACTCCAGAATTATCACAATTATTACGTGTGTTGTCCCTTCTTGTTAAACTATTAAAACGAAATGCCAATGATTGTAAAGGATTGGGTCCTCCACATGAATAGTTGGGTCGTGATAATAAATCACCTGCGTTCATGACAGCACGAAATGAGCCAATTTTTCTATTACTTTCATTTTGTCCTACTACATTTTTGCTATTCCATACATCGCGTAAAATCTTTCTGGTACTTGCATGACCACTTTGGCTTCCATAAATGTTGGCGTTTGATTTTTCCATATATATAGAGCCAATAAAAAAAGTTATATATAATAGTTTGTCTAAACTAAACAATATAATTTTAAAATTTATTTATCTGTTATAATTCTCGGAACAACATTCATTGTCATGAGTTCTTGGAACAATAGTTTACATGCATAGGGGATTTCGGTGTATGAGAAATCACTGCGATTGTTACATACTTTGCAAAAGTGAATATGTAACTCATCATTGTACGCTGCGATTAATCCACATTTGTTGCAAACGTGTACGCTAAATTTGTCAGATGCATCATACAATCTTCCGCGCGTAAATCTTGATGCACCATGACTTATCATACAATCACGTTCCATTTCACCAAAACGTAATCCACCATCACGCGATCGTCCTTCTGCAGGTTGGCGTGTAAGATTTACCATGGGACCAATAGAACGACTATGTTGTTTATCATTAACCATGTGCTTCAAACGCTGGTAAAATACGGGTCCTACGAAAATGCTTGTTTCGATTTGCTCGCCTGTAAGTGCATTATACAAAATTTCATTTCCATTACTTTCATAACCAACTTGCGATAATTCTTTACAAATATCGTTAATTTGAAATTCGCCAAAACTTGTACCATCACCAAACAAGCCAAGTTCAAGAAGTACTTTTCCAAGTAGTGTTTCTTTCAGTTGCCCAATAGTCATACGAGATGGAATAGCATGAGGATTAATGATAATATCTGGTTTCACACCATTTTTAGTGAAAGGGATATCTTCTTCAGGGATAATATTACCAATCGTACCCTTTTGTCCATGACGGCTCGAAAATTTATCACCAATAACAGGTTTTCTTATTGTGCGAGTTCTGACTTTAGCAAAGTTATAGCCATCGCCGTTTCGGTCAATATAATTTTTATCTACATATGTATCCTCATTGGTTCTAAAAATTTTACTTTGATCTTCATATTTAATAACCTTGGTGTGATCATTTTTGTTTTCCTTGATTGGTTGAACTTTTGAAATAATGACGTCACGATTTTCAATCAACGTATTTTCAGGAATAACACCTTTTGAATTTACCTTGTTATAATTACCAAATTTCATTCCTTTGGTTCGAGATGGATCAGGTTTGCATCTAATTTCTTCGTCGCCATGAATTTTCTTATCCTCATCTTTTTCAGTATGATAAATTGTTGCTTGGAATAGGCCTCGATCAACAGAACCTTTATTGAACAAAATACTATCTTCCTGATTGTAACCAGTATGTGTCATAATAGCTACAATTACTGGTGACCCAGATGGAATATTATTAAGTTGGATTAAGTTCATAATTCGCGTATCTACTAGAGGACGCATAGGATAATTCAAAACATATGCTGTTTTATCCATACGATTATCGTAATTGGTTACGTAGACACCCATAGATTGTTTGGACATAGCACATTGATAAGTATTTCTAGGGGACTGATTGTGTTCTGGAAATGGAATACATGATGCAAGAATTCCAAAAATTGTACTTGGATGAATTTCACAATGCGTATAACTATAATTGTTATTTTCATGCAAAGTAGAAGGTTTCATAGAAATCATTGTTGTATTTTGTTCATCTGGGTCAATGTATTCAATAATAGAATCATCCAGTTTCATATTAGTTAGCAAATCTTCCCAGACAAGTTCTTTATTTTTTACCTTTTCAACAATTTCTTCATGTAGAATTAGTCGATTATCCTTTACACGCAAAACAGGTCGTGTAACTCTTCCACCATCGTTACATACCCGAATTTCCATCGCATCATATGCAAATATAATCGAAGTGTAAATGTTAATCATGCCTTTATGCTTGAGGTCTTTCAAATATTTATACAATTCTGCAGGTTCTTCACTAATTCCAATCCACGAACCATTTACAAAAACCTTAACTTTATTAAATGCATCGTGAGTTTCAATAGATTCAATTGGAATGATTTTATTTCCTACATAAGTAATAATCGAACTACTATTAGAAGGAATTGTAACATGTGTCATATAACTCAAATTCTTTACAACACCAACAGATTGACCTTCTGGTGTTTCAGCGGGACACAAAAACCCCCAAGTAGTATTATGCAACATACGTGGTGGGATAAGTTTCCCGCTTTTATCAATGGGAGTAGCAATGCGACGCGAATGACTTAAACTTGAAGCATATGTTAGGCGATTCAAAACCTGTGCAACACCAACCTTACTTGAACTAGATTGTTTAATACCGAAGTCACCTGTACTCAATGCACGTTTAATACCATTTTCAATAGTAGACGACTTAATAATTTTATAAATATTGGTATGATTTACAATGTTGCTATAATCATATGTGGATCGCCACGAACCGGTATTAATTTCTTTTACAATTTGTTTCGACATATCTTTTACGACTTTATTGAAATAATTTCTAAACAAATTGTTCAAAAGTGAACCGGTTAAATCAATGCGCTTGTTAACATAACTATCACGATCATCTTGAGGTTTGAGTCCTATAAAACATTCCAAAATGCGATACGTCATATAACCAAGGAAATAGGTTTTCTGCTTAGTGTTATAACAATGGGGAAATAAATCGTTTTCAATAACACCTGTCGTAAATTCAAGCTTTTTTCGTGCACCCTCTTCTTTTTCCATATTGATTGGTGTATACATAGCATGTTGGTTAATATACTGAATAGCTTGCTCTTTAGTGCGAATATCATTTGCTTCGATAATAGATGCTTTAAGTACATCGCAATTAATTCTAGTATCTTTATCGACACTGAGCAATATATAATTACAAATATCTAGATCAGTATAAGTACCAAGTGCCCGGAAAACAATAAATAATGGAATCGGGTTCTTAATTCTAGGAATTTGCAAATAAATACAATTACCAAAGCCATTATTTTTGGAAGAAACATACATAGTAATTTGTTTTGGGCTAATGCATTTGAAATCGGGAACGGATTTAATTTCGGCTTGCCAAATATATTTAGTATTATTTTTGGCAATATTATAACAATAAACTCTGTTTTCGGCAGCACGTTCTTGTCCTAGAACTGTTTTCTCGGAACCATTGATAATAAAATATCCCCCGGCGTCATATTTACATTCACCTGTAATATTGCTATCTACGTGTTTATATTGGTTTAGAAGGCAAATCGAAGATTTTAACATAATAGGTAATTTACCAATATGTACTTGTGGTAGAGTTTTATGGAATGTCTCGCTGTTTTCAAGGTCATCTCCATTACGTGTTACATATTTAATATTAATGTCCATTGTCATTGTGGAAGAATATGTAAAATTACGCAATCGTGCTTCTTGAGGAAACATCAGTTTTGTTGCACCATTATTTTCGTGGATTTGAGGTCGATGAATTTGAAAATTGGTAAAATGAATGAACATTTCAAGTGAATGTTTGCCTGATTTTTCATCGTAATCTTGTTCAGAACAGATGTGAACGGGATTAAACATATCGATTGTTTTTTGAATTTGTACATTTACAAACAGGTTGTATGATTCCAATTGATGTCTTACTAATTGTTCGAGATATTGACCTTCGAAATAAGAACCAATTAGATTCCATGGTGTTTCGATATACGTATCAAGTGTTTCGCGTTGTAAATTATCTGACATTTTGCTCATACTTTGTGTAATACCAACCATAGTATATTGTTTATTTCAATTTTTAAATTTATTTAATAATGAATATATTTATTTAAGATATGTATAATTTTCAAAAAAACTATGTATTTATAGTTTATGAGTTCTACACAAAAAACGATATCTATAAATCCTGCATTGTTTCAAATGAGCGGTAATAAAAAAACTAGGAAGGAAAAAGAGAAAAAAGAGAAACAAACACAGCATTCACTTATGAAACCTTCTACTTTAAAAAATAAATTTATACAGAAGGTTAAGCAACATCAACAAAAAAAGAAGGAAGGTGGGAAAAAAACAGAATTTAAAAGCGAATTTGAAGAGTCCATCCAATATTTATCATCATTAATAGAAAAGGATAAAAAGGATAAAGATGTAAAACAAGAAATAAAACATGGGGATAATCTGAATAAATTAGAAGGATTTCAGGAAGAAAATTTTTTAAGAGAACAAGTAAATATAGATTTACCGAAAGATTTAAAAAAACCAGAAACTATTTTTAACCGAAATTCGTTAAAACCTTTAATGGACGAAACTAAAGTACCTTATGGGTGTTTACGGAATGGTAGCAAACCAACATATCGCGAATGGATGCAAACGAGAAAACGTCCTTTTAAACAAGAACCAATAAATATAAACGAACCTATTTTTGCAAATAACGAAGATAATAATAAAAGGCAAGAAAAATTGAAGGCAGTAAAAAGTATGTTTCGTGGAGAAAACGAAATGAAAAGGGAACCATTGCGAATTAATGTTAACGAAATAGAAAAAAATCACTTGCCAGAAGAGCCAATTACTATTATAAATAGTAATAATTCAATGAGTGTAAACAATGTATCACCAATAATAACAAAAAATCCAAAAATTGCAGTTAAAAAGAAAATAACACGAAAATATGTTTGCGGGAAAAATCCAAAAACTAGAAAAATCGGTGTTTTAATTAAAGATGGTGAAGGAAGAGCAAAAATAATACGTGAGAAACGAAATTTATCAAGACGAAATATAAATGATGTAAAAAAATATTTACATAACAATGGTTTATTAAAGGTTGGCACACACGCACCGAAGAAGATACTGATGGATATGTACGAAGCGTGCATTTTAACAGGGAAAGTATTAAACATAAATGATAAAAATCATATTCATAATTTTTTAAATTCTAACAACGCATAATTTCTCTTTATAATGTATCTGATGTTGAAAATTATAGCGAAGATTTTTCTGGTATTAGTGATTTTATTCGGTATGTTTCTTTTTATTGATGCATTTAATATTGATTTAGAGAAAATACATGAAAAACGTTTAGTGAAGGAAATTACTATAGAAACTTAACACGATTATAAAGTCCACATATATAACTATTTTACCTAAAAATTGATTTAAAATTATTCTTTTATATATAAAATATACAAAGATGATTATTCCCGTTAAATGTTTCACGTGTGGTAATGTTTTAGCTGATAAATACAGATATTTTCAAGACAAAGTTCGTAAAATGAAACAAGATAAAAAAATAGATGCAGATAAGGTTATTTATCTAACAAAAACACATAATACAAAAGCCCCCGAAGGTATTGTGATGGACGAACTAGGTATGAATAAAATGTGTTGCAGAAGACATCTCTTAACACATGTTGACATCGAATAAAAATTATATATATAATATATATTATGGCTAGACGTTCAAAAAAAAATGTTCATAGGCGTTCAAAAAAGAGAGTGTTAAGAAGAAAAAGAGAATCTACGCGTAGAAATAGAAAAACACACAAAGGAGGAATGAATTTAGCATTAGTTGGAGCCCCGGTTGAAGCAAATCCTTCGACATGGCCTGGAAATGCACCAAACAATGGAGGTAATCATTATCCTTTGAATACTTATGAAAATACGCCTTTCCAGCATTTACAACCAACCCGTGGTGGAGGTAGAAGAAGACGAAGAAAAGGGAACAAAACAAAAAAAAATAAAAAAACAAAAAAACGCCGTCAAAAAGGAGGTTCAGGTTTTTTTTCTGCATTGTTCCCTGAGACCTATTTAGCAGGTCAAAATATTCAACATAGTGCCGGAAATACATTGAATACAATCAATGGTTATCAAGCGTCGGCAGATCCAAAACCTTGGGTACAACCAGAATTATTAAAAGTTCAACAACGAATGATTTAAAAAATACTACAACTATAATATATGAATTCACCTATGGATATTCATATAATGTCTTGGAATATTATTAAAAAATACTTTAAAGAAGAGCCAAATGCTTTAGTATTACACCATTTGCAATCTTACAATGAATTTATTCACAAGGGTATTAAGCAATTATTTACAGAACGAAATCCGATAGAGATTAGAAAAAATTACAACAACACAATCGATGATTATGAAATACAAGCGAATGTTTATTTAGGTAAAAAAGATGGTTCGGGTATGCATTTTGGAAAGCCAATTATTTATGATAATGATCGTGTTCATTATATGATGCCAAATGAAGCCAGATTAAGAAATATGACTTATGGTTTTTCACTATATGTAGATATATTATTTGAATTCAAAACATATAATCAAGAAACAAAAGAATTCATAAGTGAATATTTCACTATTGATAAATATTTTTTTGGTAAATTTCCTCTTATGATACATTCAGATTTGTGTATTTTATCATCTATGAATTCTGAAACACGTTTTCAAATGGGTGAATGCAAAAATGATTATGGTGGCTATTTTATTATTGATGGCAAGGAAAAATCAATAGTTAGTCAAGAAAAATTTGCAGATAACATGCTTTATGTTAAAAAAAATGCTGAAGGTGATGCTTATAGTTATAGTGCGGCAATACGTATGGTATCAGAAGATGCATCAAAACCAGAGCGTACAATGAAAATTCACTATGTTGCACCTATTAGTAAATTGTCAAATAATAATATTGTTGTTCAAGTACCAAATGTTAGGAAACCTATTCCACTTTTTATTTTGATGAGAGCATTAGGTGTAATTAGTGATAAAACAATTATATCTTATTGCCTACTTGATTTAGAAGCAAATAAAGAATATGTTGATTTATTCATTCCTTCTGTTCATGATGCAGGTGTTATTTTTACTCAGGAACATGCACTGAAATATATTGGCAAATTGACAAAACGTCAAACAATAGTAAGTGCTCATGATATTTTAATGAATTATTTATTACCTAATATTGGAACAACTAATTATTATCATAAAGCATATTTTTTAGGACATATGGTATTCGAATTATTACAAGTTAAATCTGGTGCAAAAATGCCAACCGATCGCGATAGCTTCATGTATAAACGTGTTGAAGTACCAGGTAAATTAATGTACGATTTATTCAAAGAATATTACAAAATACAAGAACATAGTATTTTTGTGAATATTGACAAGCGCATTTTTTATAAATCGCGTCCAAATAAAGAAAATGATTTTGTAAATATCGACTTTATTGGTTTTGAGCATTTGGTTCGTAATTATGAAAACCAAATTTTCTCAAATCGTGCAGTTGAAGAAGGGTTTCGCAAAGCTTTTAAAGGAAATTGGGGATCAACTAGTCACACCAAGAAAATGGGTATTGTTCAGGATTTAAATCGATTAAGTTATAATTCTGCATTAAGTCAAATGCGTAAATTAAATCTTCCTTTGGATTCTAGTGCAAAAGTGATTGGTCCGCGTTTACTTCATCCATCCCAATATGGTATAATAGATCCCATTGATACTCCAGATGGTGGCAATATTGGTTTGCATAAACATCTATCTATTATGACCTATATATCAAATCATGTTCCGTTGGAAAGTTTTAAATCATGGATGTTTGAAAAAGTAAATATGAAACCACTTGATTATTTTTCAACAAAACAATTATACAGCTGGATAAAAGTATTCATTAATGGAATGTGGATGGGTGTAGTAGAAGAACCATTCGAAACATTGAAAATTGTTAAAACGAATAGACGTGTTGGTATTTTACCGAAAGATGTGAGTATTAGTTTTTATTATCAACAACGTAAAATAGAAATTTTTGTAGATAGTGGTCGCTTAATGAGACCAATTTATACTTTAGAAAAGAATAAATTTATAAGCAAAGAATTACAAGACAAAATCATTGTAGACGATTTTCAATATATGGATTTATTTACATGTTTTGATAAAAAAAAGAAAATTATTGATTTTAAAACATACGAAATATTCAATAATGACGATTTATATGATAAAAAAAATTTAAGTAATTCGAAATTCGGTCCGATCGAATATATCGATACAAATGAAACCGAAACATCATTAATAGCATTGAATTTCGATGAATTAACAAAAACGAATAAACGTTATTCTTTTGTAGAAATTAATCCTTCGTTAACGTTGGGAGTTATGGGTAATCAAGTTATTTTTCCTGAAAATAATCCACCAACACGTAATGCGTTTTCTTGTGGTCAAACAAAACAAGCAGTTTCTTTATATCATTCTAATTATCAAAATCGAATGGACAAAACAGGCATCGTTTTAAATTATGGCCAAATACCATTAATTAAAAGCAAATATTTGGATATTATTCAAAAAGAACAACATCCGTATGGTGAAAATGCAATTGTAGCTATTATGTCGTATACTGGTTATAATGTTGAAGATGCAATTTTAATCAATAAGGGGGCTGTAGATCGTGGTATTTTTCGTACATCATATTATTCAGTTTTAGAAGCCCGTGAAGAATCTACTAGTGTAACAGGGAATAATGAAGATGTCCGCATTTTAAATATTAATAGCGCAAATGTTTTAAAAAAGAAACCTGGATATGATTATAGTGTTCTTGATTCAAATGGATTAATAAAAAAAGGTACTAGTGTACATGACCGCATGGTAATGATTGGTCGCGCAACAAAAGATCCTGAACAAGAAGAAACATATTTAGATAATTCGTTGACACCAAAAAAAGGTCAAATGGGTTATGTTGACAAAACATTTATGACACAAGACGAAGAAGGGTTTAGATTAGCGAAAGTTAGAATTTGTCATCAACGCGTTCCAGCAATTGGTGATAAAATGGCAAGTCGGGCTGGTCAAAAAGGTACAATTGGTTTGGTTATTCCAGAAGAAGATATGCCATATACAAAAGATGGAATAAAACCTGATTTAATCATTAATCCTCATGCAATTCCTTCACGTATGACCATAGGTCAATTAGTCGAAAGCATGTTTGGTAAAGTATGTTTACACTACGGAACAAGTGGTGATTGTACTGCTTTTGAAAACAAAGGTTCAAAACATGAGTTATTGGGAAATATGTTAAATGAATCTGGGTTACATAAGAGTGGAAACGAAATAATGTATAATGGAATGACGGGCGAGCAAATAGAATCAGAAATATTCATTGGTCCAAATTATTACATGCGTTTGAAACATATGGTAAAAGATAAAATAAATTATCGTGCAAAAGGACCGCGAACTTTGTTGACGCGTCAAACAGTGCAAGGAAGGGCAAATGATGGTGGTTTGCGTATTGGTGAGATGGAACGTGATGGGTTAATAGCGCATGGTGCTACAAAATTCATTCAAGAATCATTTATGGTGCGCGGTGATGAATATAGTATGGCAGTATGCAATACTTCTGGTTGCACAGCCGTATACAATATTCGCGAAGATAACTTTTATAGTTTGCATACTGATGGTGATGCAGTATTTTCAAACGATTTAAATGATTCTATGAAACTAAAAAGTGTATCGCGATATGGACGTAATTTTTCTATTGTAAAAATTCCTTATTCATTGAAATTGCTAATGCAAGAACTACAAACGATGAATATTCAAATGCGCATTATTACGGAAGATAATATTGAACAATTTGATCAAATGAATTTCGGTAAAATGAAATTATTAGATGGTAAAAAATACCAAGATATTGCATCTGTTTATAATAAACAGATATCACCAGGAACACCCGAGGATAAAGCGTTCATACCAAAATCTCCATCTGATCCTCCTCCAGGAAGTCCTGCATATGCTCCCGGTAGTAGTCCACCATATGCTCCCGGAAGTCCAGATTACGACCCAAATAGTCCTGATTATCCACCGGGAAGTCCCGCATATGACCCAAATAGTCCACCATATGCTCCCGGTAGTAGTCCACCATATGCTCCTGGTAGTAGTCCACCATATGCTCCTGGAACACCCGATTATCCACCAGGAAGTCCTGCATATGATCCAAATAGTACACCAATTTCAAGTACAGAACGTGATAGTGAAGGTGATACAATACCACCACCACCGCCATCTGGGACACAATCATCTAATTCTATAAATAGTGCTGTTTCAAGTGTAACAAGTTCAATAAAAGAAAGCAAATCAAATGGTGAATTTCCATCTGTTACTATGAAAATAGATACAAATACTGCAAGCAAATCATTGAAATTAGATTCTATCCAAGATTTAATCAAAGAAAGTTCTTCGAAAGACAAAAGTGTTTTAGAACCAGAAGAATTAGAAGGAAAAAAGGAAAGTGAAAATAATAGTGAAGAAAATGACGAAGAATCTAGTAGCAATGTCAAAAAAACCATTAAAATCAATACGTAATTAAATATTCATATAAATTGAAATAAAAATAAATCGTTAGGTTATTATATAACTAATAAGTATGGAATTATCAGCAAGTAGCAATTTCGTTGGACAGCTTCATAAAGTGCGAACCACACTTCTTGAATTATTTCAAGAACAAGGTTATAGCACAAGTAATTATGAACATTTTAGTATTGCAGAATTGCAAACAATGTTAAAAAATAAAGAGCTAGATATAATGCTTACAAAGGCAGATAAAAAAGCATTAATTAAATTTTATGAAATTACAGGTGATTCTAATAAAACATTAAAACAACCTATTTTAGAGTCACTTGTAAATCAATATTTTGAATTAGAAGAAACATTACAAAAAAAAGATGACTTGATTATTGTGGTAAATGAAGACCCGACAGAAACTATCCAAAATGTCATGAAACATATATGGGAACAACGGGGTATTTATGTAAATATTATTTCTGTCAAAAGATTGCAATTTAATATTTTAACACATACTTTAGTACCAAATCATGCACTTTTGAGTAATGAAGATAAAGTAGAATTCTATAAAAAATTTAATATTAAGAAAAGTAATGAAATACCAGAAATATCGCGTTTTGATGCTGTTGCTGTCTCGATTTGCATGAGACCTGATGATGTATGTAAAATTATTCGTCCAAGTAAAACATCGATTGAAGGTATTTATTATAGAAATTGTGTAAACAAATAATTTGTTTTCTGGAACTATAGTATGACTGAGAGTTTCAAAAATCCAGAATATTATATTGAAAATTATAAAAATAATAAAACCACTTTTTTTTCGCTCTTGCAAAGAGTACAAGATTCTTTCATTTTATTTAAGCAAAATCCGGATGATGATGATATTGAAATGAATTATAGGGGATATGTAGACAAAGTGAAAAATTTCCATGAAAATGAAATGAAATTAGACGAAGAATTTAAGAAATCTAATAAAAAAATAAACGAAGGTTTGGATTTAATGATTAAAGATATTCAAAAGGAAAAAAAAATAAATAAAAATTTAACTGAAAAACTAAAACATGTTACTGAACAAGATAACGCTTTCGGTCAATCATATAGTGAAAGTATTCATGAATACAATTATACTATTTTATATAGTACAACGATTATAGGCATGATTGCCTTTATGATTTATTCAGGAAAAATAAAATATAACCAATAAGTATGGAACTTCCTCCAATTGAAGTAGAAAACGAAAAAGTATATCTTGATATGCCTACAATAAATGGTAGACAAGATGATGCTTCATTGCGAGTGTCGAAAAATTACCAAGAATATTTAGCATTATCTATTGCTGGATTTGCCGTTTTAGGTATATTATTTTACCAAGTTTCAAAAAAAACAAATTAAGAAATACATGACTTTATGATTTATTTACAACATATGAATTAATCTCTTTATATGTTATATGAGTAATCCTTGTAATATAGATTTAACCGATGAACAAGCGGAATGTTATTTAGATAGATATGTTGATTTAAAAGATGCTTTCGGAGACGATTTAAAAAAGGCAAAGCAACATTGGAAACGATATGGTTGTATACCTAAAGAAGGACGCAGTTATGAATGTTTGCCAGCGAAATGCAAATCTTCAGTCAGTGATAAACAAGCTATTTGTTATTTAGATAGATATGCTGATTTAAAATCCGCTTACGGAAATGATTTAGAAAAAGCAAAACGCCATTGGAAATATTTTGGTTGTTCAGAAAACCGAAATGTAGGATGTCAGCAAGATGCCGCGGCTACATTTAGTGGCGATGAAACAGCCAATATTATTAAATATTACAATAAATACAATGATGATTATGAATTCAATAAAAATCAAATTAACGAAGAACATTTAGACATTAAAAATGTTGAAGGGGATTTAGAAAGTACACAATTAGGTTTGGAATCATCGCGATTCAAACTTATGGCAATAACGTTAGGAAGTTTAGTTGCATTAATTGTTTCTATGAGATTTATAAAATAAATTTATTCATTATATACATATATACAATGAATATTGACGATACAAATAATTCAGATCTTAACAATATGGATCTTAATAGTGAAAAATACAATAGTATATTATGCGATCAAGGGGAATTATTTAATAACCAGCGCAATGAACTAATGAATTCTTCCAAATTTAATAAAAACAATGACACAAATAATAATGGTTTAAATAGATCGAATGATACTATTCTCATTAATTCTTCAAATAATATTGAAGAAGGTTTTACCAGTAATAGTCCAGTAGTAGAAGGTTTTCATGAACACAAAGAATCAGATCTAAGTTCTATGATAAAAAATATGGATGCTTGGATGAAACGCGAATTTAAAGAATTAAAAGTATTGCAAAATGAATATTCATCAATGCAAAGCAAATATGATACTTTAGATGAAAAATTTGGAACTGAAGCTCGTGATTATTTATCACGCACCACAAAAGATAATAGTTATAATGGAAAAACTCTTCAATTCAAAGATGGTGAAATGGGTTATGTAACAGAAAAAGGTTATTTGCGTGATTATGATAGCGATGCTCATGTGCAAATAGGTGATAAAAACAAATGTAATACAGATGTTGTTGATTCAGGAATAACTAGAAGTGATTTCATTAGTTTAGATTCGCAAAAATTAGGTCCCAAAATGCTTTTAAATAAAAGTGATATTCGAACAATTCGCATTTATCAAAAAAGTAATTATTTGCACGTTTCCGAAGTTGAAGCTTATGATGGCAACGACAAAAGTATTATTATACCAAAAAATAAGAAAGAATCAGTTTTTATTTATTGTAAAGTTAATGTAAAATTAAATGATTTTTCAAATAATTCTGATGATTATAGAATGTTTTTGACTTATAATGGAAAGAAAGTTTCAGACGATGTTGTTTTTCAAGCTCGAAGATTACCCAAAATAACAAAAGGGCCACCTGCTCTATGGACGGGTAATTATAGCAATAGGTTTCATCGCGTTGATAAAGGAAATGGACGAGGTAAACAAGGTATGCGTATTTTTTATTATACAATGAAAAACTGCAATGGTTGGTCGCCAAGAAAATTAATTGGACTTGCACATCATCGAGGAAGTATAAATTTTAATTGGGGAGGAGGAAATATAGTTGATAATTATCGTGATTACGTAGGTACTTATATGGATGGTTACATAATTGCACCTATAAGTGGAAGTATTCGATTATATTCTGATTCTGATGATGGTCAAGCTTTTTACTGGGCTGGAAGAAATTTGTGGTATGGTCTTAATTTGAATCATGGTCGTTCAGATGCCGGCCGCTATTTTGCAAATGTCCAGGTAGTAAAAGGGCAATATTATAAGTTCCAACATTTATGGCGTGAATGTGGTGGTGGTGCAAACGTTCGTTTATTTTGGACATTGCCAGGAAGAGGACGTCAAATTATTCCAGCACAATATTTTACAATTGGTGGAACATCAAGTGGTGCAAAAAGAGGTGTTTTATATCACAAATTTAAAAACGTCAATAGTGTTGTAAATGGATTTGAAATCAATACAAACGGAAAAAAATTAGTTTTAGAAAAACCAATCGATGTATGGATTAGACGCGATGACCAATCATGGTCACTAGGAGGTTATTATCCATCATCTAAAGATAGTTATGGGGCAATAAAAGTATCTAACGATATCAAAGTATCATTTCCATCATATAATCCTTTTGTGGAAAGTGCTACTATGAATGTTGGTGTTGGGTGGAGTGGATATACACATTATCCAATTGATGGTATAATTTCACAAAAATGGCCCAATGCCGTTCATAGTGCAAAAAATCGCGAATGCATCTATGATATTAATTTAAGAGGAACCCCAGAGATCGAACGTATTCGTATTCGCAATAGAATCGACGGAGCTCAAAATAGATTGAATGGGGCAAAACTTCAGTTATTGGATGGAAATAAAAAATTAGTTAAAGAATATAATTTAAATAGTGAACAAGAACAAGTTTTTTATTTGAAAAATGAACCCCGAGGTACGACGTGTGGAAGTGAAGGTAAAAATGTAAAGGTTAGTAATATTGGAGATATTGGTAATGCGGAATATATCGGATGTTACAGGGATAAACCTTCGCGTGCAATGAAATGGGAAGGCAAACGGGGAACTTTTGAGCAATGTAAACAATATGCAATTGAAAATAAATCGCCTTATTTTGCCCTACAAGCATCTAAACCCAACCGCGACTATCATGCATGTATGATTAGTGATGATTTAAACAGAACAATGAAATTTGGAAAACGTTCAGATGAAAGATGCCCAACGCGCCCATATAGTAAAGAATACGGACAAGTTGGTTCAGGATGGACGAATGCAGTATATTCGTTAGATAAAACAAATTATCAAAAAGTTGAAGAAAAATCGAAAAACATTAGTGATACAATTGATACATATACAGGAGGTACGATTGCAGATTGTCTTAATGAATGTGAAAAAACAGGACAATGTAACGCAATAGAATATGACCCCGATTTTTTAACAGACGTGGGTGAAAAAGATCTATATGTGGGTAATAATACCACTAGTAACAGGACACTTCGCGTTAGCAATAAAAATGTTATGAAATATTTTAATATGGATGCGTATGAAATTGTTATAAAATTTCGTGTTATGAAAAATAACGCAAGTCGCTGGACTTGTGTTTATTATTGTTCTTCTGCGGGGTATCTTTTTTTGACCACTGGTTTTGCTAGTAACTGGCAGCTTTACATGTATACTCACACAAGTCCTGGAAGTGCAAGATATTTTCAAATTCCACGCCAGTTCAGAAAATTAAATACTACATTCACTATTCGTATGGTAATCGAAACAGCAAAATTCAAGATAAAAATTTATGTTAATGATATACTTGTTATTGACGAAAACAAACCCAACTTAAAAGTAAGAAAATCAAATTCTAATCATGTTTATATTAAACCGAGTTGGTGGGGTAATACATCCAATTTTAAAGTTGAATCTATGATATTAAAGGATGCTTATGGTGAAAAGGCGACAGGTAAATGCGAAACTAAAACATCGCAAGAATTAACGCAAGCAAATGGTTCAAATACAATTATATATAATAAATTAACAGAACGTCCATTTGTACACGGAAAAGAAAATCTTGGAAAAATAGGGTATGTTGATGAAAAGGGGGTTTTACACGAATATCCGCAAAATATGACTGCATTGAAAAATAATTATTCAATGTTAAGAGATGTAGATAGTCCAGGCAATGACATATTTAATAAAGTAACACAAGGTATCGATGAAGCAAAAAGAATTGCGAATTCAAGAAGTGATATAGCTGGTTTTGTTCGTTTACCAAATGGAAGAACATGGTTTAAAAATACAAATATGTATCCTATTAATCCAAATGGTCCACAACGATTTTACAGAAATATGCAGTTGCATCACAAAGAAACCAGTTTCAAACAACATACAACGTGTACCGGCGATTACAATGAAATAAATAGTTTTGAATGGAATAATTATACAAAAGGTCAAAATATGACAATGGATACAAAATGTACAATTTCAAATTATACTGATGGTAAATTTAATGAAAAAAATAATTTAGCCACAAGATTAAATGAATTAAATCAAAAAATAAAAGAAAAAATAGAACGTATCAAAAATAGAAATTCGCGATTGAATCCTTATTTAGAAAAAAGTTATAAAAAAATCGGTGATGTAGTAACTGAAACAGAAAATAATAATAATACAAGAAGTGAACTATTAGGAAACGGGCAAGAAGGAATGGCAAATATGAAAGATGCATATAATAATAATATCAGTCATAACTTACCATCGTATCAAGAAGAACAAGATTCGGGTTCTGCCTTATTAGGATTATTGGGAGTAGCAGGTTTAATCATGAGTGTTTCTTACATGAAAAAATAATTAATATGAAAAAATAATTAATGTGAAAAATATACAAACATAATAAAGCAATTTTAAAATAATATTTTTCACTAACAAATATTATCATTATATATAATATATATAATGACCGATACGAATAATCCATTTGAAGGTGAACAGAAAATGACTAGCTCTAATTTAGAAGAAACACTAAATAGTTTAACAAGTTACATTCGTCAACTTCAAGGTGTTGAAGAAAGCATGTATAAAGTATTGCGAAACAATCCTAATATAACAGATTTAGAAAAAGAAGAAGCTGTTTCACAAATTAATGATTTATCTGCGAAAAGGGAAGCTCTTAATCACGAAATAAATTCTTTAGGTGAAAGAGCTAAGGTAGATTTAAAGGTAGATTTCCAAGCTTTTCAGCAACAAATGCGTATCGTAGAAGCAGCTGAACGTCAATTAAATGAATCTAAAATCAAACTTAAACTTCTAAACGATGAAAAGTTAAATAAATTGCGTTTAGTTCAAATAAATACATATTATCACAAACGTTATGATGCATTAAGCTCGCTGGTTAAAAAATTTGTTTTATTTATTGCTGTTGCAATTATTATTGCTATACTTATGCAAAGAGGTTTGATTCCAGCAGGAACTGGTTCAATTATTATGGCTGTTTACTTTGCTTTAGGATTCGTATATTTCTACATTGGATACATGGATATAGCACAAAGAAGCAAGCGAAATTTTGATGAATATGAATGGCCTTTTAATCGTAATATGGATTCTAGCGAATTGGGTGAATATGATTCTTCAGAAGAATGTGCATATACAGGAAACAATTGTGAAAAAGCAGAAGAGTGTATTGGCGAAGAATGTTGCACTACTGGGATGAGTTATGACGAAATGGAAGGTAAATGTGTACCAAATGATAAATGTGCCACAGAAGAAGGCATGACAAGTGCTTTAACTCAAAATATGTTTAATTCCAGACCCGAAATGGTTCAAGTAGCCGACAATGGTCCAGTAAAACCATTTAGTAATAAATTTGAAAGTTTTGCCTCATTTTAATTCGGATAATTTAATTATAGTATATATTTGTAAAAATTTATAACCCTATACTATATGAGCGTAGCAAATATAAAAGATATAATAGATCCTGCTTTTTATTTAAATAGATATCCCGATTTAAAAAATGCATATGGAAATAATCATAAAGCAGCCATAGGACATTATATGGATCATGGTGTTTATGAAAAAAGATTTTTTAATAATGAATACGAAGAAATTCAAAAGGGTATTGCTGCAAATACTGCTACTAGTGGACAAGTATATCCTTATACGAGTGAATATATAAAATTTAAGAATTTAAACACAGACCCTAAAAATACTTATTCCATTGGTAGTGTTCGAAATACAAATCAAAACGTTTGTCGTTTAAAATGTAATCAAAATAGCGAATGTGGTGGATTTTCGTTGAAAAGTACTTTTTCTGGAAAACAATGTACATTATGGAATACAAATGTTTATCCAGATGTCGGAATGAAAAAAGATAAAAAAACTGATTTTTTTATGCGTAAACGTGAAATGCGAAAATTTTGCGACGATGAGTGTATGAATCAAAAACAATTAGAAGAACTGGAAAGCAAATTTGACAAAATCATCAATGATGTTAATACAGCTCCTGAAAATTTTGCTGAAGTATCCAAAAAATTAATAATTGGACGTCAAGGGGAAGATTATTACAATCAATTAAAAGACACTGAATATAAAAATATGAGCGAACGAGTGTTCAGCAAAGTAAAAGAACTTTATAGCAAAGAAAACAATATCAAAATGAGTATTTCCGAAAATTATAAAAGAAAGATTGATTATTATCAGTTTTTAGAAGATTATTTAAACATTTATAAAGAGAAAAATGACAAATTACAAAATGATATGGATAAATTAGTAAACGAAAAAAATATTGATGCGCGTAAAACATATTACGAAGATAATGAAACTCAAAAAATAGACAACTATACAGAGTTATTCATTTATTTTTATTATTCAGTTTTTGCTGTGTATACATATATTTTCATTAGTCAGCGTGTTTATTCGGATAAGAAGCAAATATTTTTATATGTACTCTTTCTCTTTTTTCCATACTTAATGTACTATTATTTTATACATTATATCAAAGTGGCTGCTGATTTCATTAATAAAAACAAACCAAAAAATGTGTATTTCTCCAAAGAGAGTTGATAAATAATTTATTCAAAAATGTAAATTATTTATTGTTCGGTGATAATAATCCCTCGTCACTAAAAAGAGCCAGAGTTGATGAGGCATCGTGGGTAATTGATTTAACTGGTATTGATGATGGCGAACGCAAAAATTGCTATTAATGATTAAGGTGCGATGCAAAACGCCCCCTCATTACCTACATCGGCTTCCTGTTCTTCTTCCTCTCCTTCTTCATTACTTTCATTAATAACTACGCGTGCATTTTTCCAACATTTTGTAGCAGCATAATTTCCATACATTTTATTCATTTTTTCTTTGAGTTCGCTTTGTTTTAACATTTTTTGATCACCTTGTGTTTGCATCCATAATTGATAATCACGCCATAATCCCGTTACCTTGATATTGCTTCCTTCACAATCACGAACACATGATGTAATAAATTTCAATACCGAGTTTTGACTTGCTTCGTATTCAAAACTTGCATCGCGAATCGTTTTACACTCGCATACAAGACCATTTGTTTTAAACGCAATATCTACCAACATGGACATCATAACTTCCTTCCAATTTTCGAATTTTCGTTCCAAGAATTTATCTTTTGGAAAAATATGTTTATGATGTTTCCATTTTGGGTCATTGGGATTGTCGTCAAATTTAGATACAAACTGGATAACGTCAATACGACGCCACGTACCTTCACTCGTATCTTCAATATCGTAAAGTGTATTTGCACAAACTACCAAATCAAATTGAGGATCATACGTTACTTGATCTTGATACAATTTACGTCCTGTAATAGAATCTCCACCAGTCAATTCTTTCATGGGACCATCATTCAATTTATCACCCTTGGAAGGTTCCTGAATAACCGCCAAGCGAACACCCATTAAATTCATTAGTTCAGGGGATGCGTTACCAACACCGATTCTTTTCTGTGAAACAACTGAACCCGACAAAACACCTTGATATCCACCACGTTCACGCGTATTTAATAATTTGGACATAAGTTTGATCAAAATCGATTTACCATTTGAACCGGTTCCAAGGAAAATGCGAAACTTATGATTTAAGTTGGTACCAATAAGCGAAGAAGCTAGGAACTCCCACATGTATTTATTAACATCTTCAATTGGGAACAATGATCTCATAAATGCTGTAATCTCTTCGATCTTTTCGGCTTCATTATCTTCATAATAAGACAATGGTCTGTATTCAACGCTTGTTGTTAATGTCAAATAATCTTCAGCTGCTCCATGACGAAATTCTTTATTTTTAAAATCGACAACACCATTCTTAAAAACCATAAGATCAGGGTTTTTATCCATCTTGTGAACAAAGTATCGATCATAGAACAATTCGCGAGCAGCTTTGAAAATTCCTCCCTTTTTATTACTATCTTTAAGCTTAATGCAAATATTACTCACTTTTTCTAGTTGCTTTTCATACATGTCATAATCTTGATCACTTTTATCAATTGTATTGATTTTCCCCAAGATTTCAATAGATTTGCTGTGATAAATTTTATACATTAGGGTGGAAAATAGTAAATTTAATTCTACAGCACCTTCTATTTCTACCCAACGATGTTCTTCAAATTTATACCAAATATTTTTTTGCGAATTTGCACACTTGTATTCATCTTTGAAACGCTGAAACATAACCATCGCCAAGTCAAAATCTACACCACTACTAATAATTGATTGCTGAACGTAATACTCGACCGATGTTTCAATAATTTTATTGTATAAATTTTCCTGACCTTCCTTTTCTGCATCTTTATAATACGATTTTGCCCATAATGAAATAGACCGATCTGATAAACAATTAGGACCTTCTTTGAAATTGCACCAATCTACATATCTTTGTGAAATATCATTGATATCAAATGATGGTGATTGACTACTGAAAAGTATCCAAGTAAAGAATAACCTAAAATCAGCATTACGTAAAGCCCATCCTACACGAATCCATTTATCGTAAGGATTGTAAAAGCTTTCTGGTAATATCATTGTTAAATCGTGTGTTTCTTTAATTTTATAATCATCACTTCGAATCAAATTATCATTGAATATTTGGTCTACAACACGTTTCAAATCCTCTATACAACGGATCTTTGACAAATATTTTTCTATTCCAAAACCACTTTCACCCAATTGGTATAATGCCGGTGTTATTTCTTGAATGGAACGAGTATTGCTTTTTTCATTCGATTTTATACATTCGATTAACTCCGGTTGAACATCATAACGTATATGTCCATCGTATTGAGCAGATAGTGTTTTGAAATTATTGTAATTTGATGCATAATCTTGGGTATTTTCAGTTTGCAATTCATTAAAATCATCAGTATTTATACGATACAAATAGGTCAGCTTATATGCTTCGCTATCCGCTTTCTGAGAACCATACAAAGTCCAGTTAGTTTTGCCTGTAGTAATTCCTTCATCGAAAATATCTTCCACAGAATTTGTTAATGGCAAATCTTCGGAAATCGAAGCAAAATCATACATTACCTGCTTTCGCAAATATTGCTGCAAAGGGCGACTCAGCTGAATCCCAATAATAATATGAATTCCATCTTTAGTTTTATCGTCTAACACTTTTACATTTGGTTTTTCAAAAATAAAGATGGGAAATGATGTATTTTCTTGAAATATTAAAATATCCTGTAATTTTTCCAAGTATAAAAACACAATGTTTTGTATAAAATCCTCTTTATGACACCGATCTTTAATATTGTCAGGATAACGGAAATCCAAATCAATCACAATAGGTGAATTGTCAGTAGACAGCTGGCGCTCTGTCAAATATTCTTTCTGACGTAAATTAAATACATGATTCCAGTATACTTTATAAAATTCATCCAAATCTTTCCCCGGCAAAATAGAGTATGACCCACCAGTAACCTTATATTGTTCATTTTTCATACGTGTATGAGTATATTTTTCATTATTTTTTATATAATGTTGCTTCAAAAACAAAGGAAATTTTGATTTTGACATATTTTGGTATATATAATTCTAAATATAATTAATCTTTATTTCAATTTTAGTCATTAATTAAATATCTTTTTTAGATGACGAATGCTTTAAAATGGATTCAATTAATGTAGAATAGTCGCTCGATGATGTAGTAAAAATGCCTGGAATAAGTGCATGAAAAAATGCAAATATAGATGCCAATAAAAATTGTAGTGATAAACACATTGAAAATATACAATGTTCGAAATAATTCATCTCTACATCTTGTAGATGTTCCTTACTTTGTTTAACGATTTCCATTTATATTTATACAATATTTAAAATTTATATTTTATTATGTCTATGGGTAATATGCCATATAATTCTTTATAATTCATAATTTATTCTTTTCTATTATTAAATTTAAAATAATAAATTAATCATTTTTATGTGTTTTCGAAAAAAATGAGACAAAATAAAAAATGGAACAGATTAAATCATAATTAAGGATAATAAGTTGTTATCGTGGTCAGGACCTGGGCAAGTCAAGAATGGCATTACATTCGACATTATGTTTCTTGTCAATACGTCGCTAGTCAGGTATTTTTTGATTCCTCTATTGATAGCTAGCCGTGCCTTCTCATTTCGCATCAAAGCCATGTCATAAAAGTTCTTCCAGAGAACAATGAATTTTTGCATCGTGTTGAATTGCATTGCAATTTGTCTCGGTGTCATCCACCTCGTGTTAAATGTGGTAATTTTTTCGCGTTCTTCAATTTTATGCGTTGTTTTTTTAAAAACGACGCTCATAAAGTTGATAAATTCGCTCGTCGAAAGAATATTCTCTAGATGTTTAAAGTTTCGAATGATGTATAAGAAGAATCCTCTATTCCACGAACCCAAAGCCATTGCGTTCATACCTGACCACGCTCCTGAAGAGTGGAATTTTTTTGTATTAAAGATTCTGGTCTGATTTTTGAAGCGAAATTTTCGCATTACGAACTTTTCGAATTCTTCGCGCGTAGGTTTAGTCATTGTGTTTTATTTATGTTTTCTACATGTAACGGAAAAAATAAATCAATTTTTTATTGGCCAATAAATTATGGAGGGATTTTTTTCTAATAATATAACAATGGAGATTCCAAAACAATTATTATATATTATCATTGGTATTAAAGTGTTATTCATAATAATGTTTTTATATTATAAATTTGCATATTATAACAATGATGGTGAAGAAAAATTAGAAGAAATAGAAGAAAAAAAAGAAATTTTACATGCAAGTTTCGTATTTTTTACGTATCTTTTATTGGTTCTATTATTAAACCCGTACAATAAAAATATTATTCTTCATGCTAATCGCATTGATAGTTATCATTTTCAAGTAGTTATTTTTACATTAGGAATAATTCAACTTGTAAACTTTGACTATAATATATTGTTCCAAATTCCTGAAACACTATTCTAATAAATTTATTTATAAAACTATTAAACATAACCATATAATTAATGAAATACTATTATGACTACAATACCAAGAAGCAATGCATTAAGATTGGCCAAGGATGTTCGCGGAATTATGAAAAATCCTTTAGAAGATAATGGTATATATTATAAACACGATGAATCAAATATGTTGCATGGATACGCGTGTATTATTGGACCATCCGATACTCCATATCAATATGGTTTTTATTTTTTCAAATTAGAGTTTACGCACAATTATCCAAGTGAACCACCGAAAGTAACTTATTACACACAAGGTGACAAAATACGTTTTCATCCAAATTTGTATCGAAGTGGAAAAGTATGTGTATCTATTTTAAATACTTGGCGTGGTGAACAATGGTCATCGTGTCAAACTATTTCATCTATTTTACTAACGCTTACCACTTTGTTTCACAATAAACCTTTGCTAAATGAACCAGGTATAACTGAAAGTCATCATGATTTTGAGAAATACAATGAAATAATTACATACAAAACAATGGAACATGCTATTTTAAAAATGACAGATAAAGAATATTTTAAAAATGAATATCATATGTTTGCATCATTTGCAGATATAGTAGAAGACAATTTAAAAAAAAATAGTACAGAAATAAAAAATATAATAAATGAATTATATGACAAACATAAAACTCAATCTAGCAAAAATATTAAAACGAATATATACTCAATGAATGTTTTTTTAGATTACAAGCAGTTGCAAACAAACGCGGAAAAAATGCTTCCATAATATTAATTTAAAAATTGAATTAAATATTGCTTAAAATTATATTATTAATATAAAGTATGCACTTCTGCGATAAATGTCAAAATATGTACTATTTGCGTTTGTCAACGAATAACGAAGACACATTAGTTTATTATTGTCGCACTTGCGGATATGAAGATAAAAATTTACATCAAGAAATGATTTGCGTTTCAACACAACACATTCAAAAGCAAACCGAAACGTTTGATAATATTCTTAATCCATATATTAAATATGATCCAACATTACCAAGGGTGTATCATTTATCTTGTATTAATACCGAATGTTCTAGCAACCGAGATAAAAACCCTGAACAAAAACACATTTTATATATTCGTTACGATGAAAGTGGTATGAAATATATTTATATGTGTGCATTATGTGATAGTCATTGGAAAAGTGATATTAAAGACAAATAGATAAAGATCTGTTCATATAGTATTTTTTTATTCATAAAATTGAAATAAAATAATATATTAAAACTATTGTATTAATATATTATAATGAGTGATAACGAAGATAATGTTTCCATCGCCTCTGTTGACGATAACGATAGTATAAATGAAGAAGAAGAAGAAGAAGATTCTGTATTAGAAAGCATTAATATAGAAGATGATGTTGATGCAGAGGATCTGGATTACGAAGAAGTTGATTTAGAAGCACTTGAAGAACAAGTTCAAACAAAAAAAGGAAACCCACAAAATTCAAACGTACACCATACCGATGAAGAAGATATTGATAACTTATCGGTTGATAGTACGTCCAGCGATATTAGTAGTGACGAAGATGATGACGACGAAGACGATGAATATGTAAAACGCTTTGAGAAGCTTGATAAACAAATGAAAGAAGAACATGTCATTAATTATCATCCAACATCACTTCAAGAAAATTATCAAGAAATATCTACACTATCACTTGTAGTTAGAAATGACAAGGGTGAAATTATCGACCCTCTTCATAAAACGATTCCCATTATGACTAAGTATGAAAAAGCACGTATGTTAGGACAACGCGCAAAGCAAATTAATAATGGAGCAAGCATTTTTGTTCAACCAAAACAAGAAACATTTGATGGTTATTTAATTGCACTTCAAGAATTGGAAGAAAAGAAAATGCCATTTATTATTAGACGTCCTTTGCCAAACGGCCATAGTGAATACTGGAAAGCCACAGATTTAGAATATTTGCACGAAATTGCATATTAAAATATTTTCAAATAAAATTTAAATATTATCGTTTATTAAGATTATGATATTTTCTTTTATTGATAAAATCAATAAATTATTCGAAATAACTAGTCATTATTCATGTATTATAGGTTTTTCTTTTATTACTTCGAATTTATTATATAATAAGCTTACTAATAAATTTGGAATAACTATTGAGCGAATGTTTGATTTACAATATATTTTTTTATTTTTTTTTACTACAAAAGCAATATTGCATATAATTTAATTATTTATTTATTGCACGATAAATATCTGTTGGCGCTGATGGTTCTACTAATGTAGCAAATATTGGTTCTATCTCTTCAACACGAGCTTCTTGCAATGGTTGATTTTCTATTTGTCTATGATATTCCGTATAAATATTATTTTTTCGGTAGTGATTTTCTAGATAACGCATTTTAGAGATGTATTTTTTATAAAATTCCATTTTTATTTTTTCGTTTTTTGATCGCGAAAAATAATACCATTTGCTTTTGACCTTTTCGGCAAATTCATTAAATTTAGTTTTGTAGTAAATATACTCAAGAACATCTTTTTCCAGAATTAAAATAGAAAAACGATTATTATTATCCATATATTAAAGCAATAATATAATATATAGATTTTCACCAATTAACATTTCCACCTATTGCCACAATTTATACAACTAATAAATGTTGTCATAGGTTCATCTGCCGAACGTGTTTGCATTTGATAATAAGTACATTCATTTGATTTACATTTACGACACGTAAATGAATCCGTTGCTGCAACTAATTTTGTCTCGTATTTTGATTTATCACGTTTTATCTTCTGTTGGATTAATTCATCCCACTTTTCTGGTTCTATTTCTTGATGCGTCATAAAAACAAGCACTTCAGGTTTTAGTTTGCCTGAATTTATATCGGCGCATAGTTTTGCATTTAATTTAAGATTATGATGTATTGTTTTGAAACGATTTGTATATATTTGCACGAAATAAGGGTTATTCCATTTTTTCAGCTCTTTATTATTTGATGCTTCTTTTAGAGCATAGTTATAAATACCCTTTTCAATATTGATTCTAGTTTTATCATTATTTACGATATCGACAAGGGTTTTTGTAATATTGTTGCGAAATGTTACGTGGTCTTCTATAACTCTCATTGTTAATGTAATAATTATTATATATTGCATACATTTATATCAATTTTTAAAAAAATGTAATAATTTGGTATATATATTATGCAAAATGATATTATTAAGAATCTAATTTCTGTTCCACGTTCTGGACAGCATATGACAGAAAAAGCAATGAGGTTATATTATAAATTATTAGGAAAAGATTATACTTATTGCGAATACTACACATGTTGTCAATGTCGACCTTGTAAAAAAGAGCCGTTGGCATTCCAAAAAAATCATGATTTTAACATAGGTACGGAAAACGAAATTAAAATTAATTCTGACGAAAAATATGTATTCATTTATCGTGATAATATTGTACAACAGATGGAAGCCCATTTTAGATTAATCCTTTCAGAATCAAAAAAAACACCCAATTCTTCTGTTAAGATAGATTATAAAAAAAAAATAAATTTATTTAAATTCAAAAAATTTGTTATTCAGCATGCTAATTATTATAAACAAATATACCCGAAATATTTAAATTATAAAGAAAATAATATATTGCATGTTGAATACGATAATTACATACAAAATTTCACTAGTGTATTTAAAACAATTTTGCAATTATTCAATTTACCAATAAATGAAGATTATATTCGTTCCGTGAAAAATGATATTCAACCAGAATTATTTCATAAAATTTCAAGCGAAGATAGTTATTATTCTGAGTTAAATAATTTTATTCAACAACAAATCAATAAAATTGATTAAAATATTAATAATATAAAAAATATATTATTAATGAAAAACAAAATAAATTCGGTTAATTATTATTACGAAACGCAATATTCATCGCATACTTGCAATGGTATAATGAATATATACAAGGAAGTCAAAAATAGATTTAGATGTAATAATTGTCTTGAAAATCAAGTTGATGATAAAATTAAAGTAACAGATACATATTACCCTACCTTTACTATTATTCGCGAAAACGTTTGCCTTTCATGTTGGTTGAAAACTTTAAAATCTTAATTTTCATCATCATCTGAATATATATAACATTCTTCACTTAGTTCAGATTCTATATCCAAATCGTCATAATCTTCATCGTCTATTTCTTCTTCGTCGTCAACTACAAAATCATCTTTAAGATAACCTTGCTTGGTTTTCATTTCATCTGGAACATCAGCTAATTCATCTTCTTCTTCGTCTTCCGAACCTAAATCTTCAAATCCACCAAATAATTTTTCATAAATTTTGTTCCATTTTTCAAGAGTTAGGTCTACATATTTATTTTCTTCTTGTGATTCCATAATTAATAACATATTTCCAAAAAACAAATCACTATCCACAGGAGGTGGTAAATCATATTTATTTTCACTATTTGCACGTCCAGTTTTTTTCCCATACAAATAAATTTTATTTTTGTCATCATCAGTTAACCATGATGCTTGGCAAAAAAAATCCTTGGTACTTTTAAACCCACATTTCTTGTACAAATCTTCGATTTTAATATCTTTGATTTTGGTCTCGCACAAACTAGCATTTTTTTCAATAACTACACATTTTATTGACATCTTAAATTGTTATTATCAATAGGTTTAAATACTTTATACATATAATATTTAGTAATGAAACTATACAATAAAAATTTAGTTATTCAACATGTTAATATCGATAAATTAAAAGAATTCTTTGTCAAAACACGATTTATTAGTTATATATTAAGCAATGAAGGAATGTTCAGAATATATGATAATAAAGATTTACATAAAATTAATATTCAAGATGGCAAATTAGAATATTTAGATAATTATATAAATCACCATAACTATGTTATTGACCATACAATTATAAAAAAGGTTACTAAAACAATCAGTCACATTCCACTACAACACATTAAAAATGATTATAAAGTATCTTATTATTCTTTAAGATCAAAATCGCCCATTATGTTGGTGATTGAGCAAAATTTAGATAATTCTATTTATGATGTATATTTTATGTTGCGCGAAACATATGCAGCGTATAGTAATGCTGATGTCCACAATCCATTTATTATAGAAGATATCGGAAGTTTTTGCGATTTAATGAAACAATAGATTTAAAAATATATATTTTTTTTTCATATAATAATAATGTTACAAACGCTGCAAATTATATTATATTCATTTATAATTATTTTTATTGGTCATAATTTATATTTATTTTATGTAGATAATTTTATAGAAAAAACACATCATAATATTATTCCAACAATGGTGCAAGGTAATCCCAAGAAAATACAAATATACAATGATTTGAAAAATATTGATAGTAAAATGGATCAATTCAACAATCAAGATTCGCAAAATATGAAAAATGAACTGCAAAATTTTTTAAAATCGCAAATTTCACCATCAAATATCGACGAATTAAGTAATAATAATGTTGTAGAAGATGTTACGCAACATGTAGGGTCAACTAATATAGATGATATTCCTATAACAGCTTAAAGATATATTATAACTATCATATATATATGACTAACATAGATCAAGGTAATATGAGAAGATTTCCTACTATTGAACTTTCGTATGGTCAGATAGATCATACAAAAGTTCCTTTTGATACTTATTCCATTATACCTTGTGGGAAAAAATTTTACACGTGGTTTACTTATGACCAAGGCGAATGTGTATGCTTTTTAATTGATCCAAAAAGCAATATTATTATTGAAAGATGTACATCTATATTTGATAGTAAATTGTGTTTGAATACTATTTTATATGGCACCATTATTCATTATGAAAAGAATCGCTTTTTTATTGTAGAAGATATTTGCTATTATAAAAATAAGAATACAATAACAATGCGAAATGGCGATAAATTAAAACAATTAAACTATATGTTTCAGTATGAATTACAAATGGCGCCTTACTTTTCTAATATGATTACATTCGGCATGCCAATTATTAAAAAATCACTTAATGAAGCAATTGAAGCATCACAGATTTTAACATACAATGTTTATGCCATTCAGTGTAGCCAATTTAAAAATAATCGACGATACAATAAAGTAATTTATAACAAAAACCTAAAAGAAGAAATAGTCAGCGCCATATTAAAAATTATACCTCATATTCAATGTGATATGTATGAAGTATTTGGATATTCTGATGGCAAATTTGTCTCCCTTGGAAACGCATCTGTTCCAAGTTATACAACAAGTGTATTATTGAATAAATTATTTCGCAATATTAAAGAAAATGCTAATTTAGATACATTAGAAGAAAGTGACGATGAAGATGAATTTGAAAATATTTGTGATGATAAATATGTAGATTTAGAAAAAACTTATAATATGGAATGCGTTTATAATAAACGTACGCATAAGTGGATTCCTAAAAAAGTAGTAAATACTCATAATTTAACGAATGTAAAACATTTGATATACAATTTAAATAAAAAATTCAAAAATAAAAAATATTAGCTTATATTATATGGGAAACGTAATGGGTGGTAAAAAAACAGCAAAGAGAGTTCGTGTGAGAAAATCTAAAAAAGGAACAAAAAAAGCTAGAGGGAAATCAGCCAAGAAAGCTCCTGCAAGAAAATCTAAAAAAGGAACCAAAAGAAATAAACGCAAAATGAAAGGAGGTTTTGGATTTAGGTTTTCGCCTAATGTAGTGCAAGGTGCCTCTTCCAGTGCATTAGCTAATCCTATGCCACATGCATCTTACAACAATTGTGCGAGCAAATAGAATAATAATATATTATAATTGATTCGTAATATATTATTTTTACACCTTTTCTCATTTCAAACGCCCATTATTAAGATAAAAATTGATGTAAGTAAACACAATATTGGTGTAATATATACATAACATGACATTCGGTTATATTTACAAAATACCATTTACTAGCGGAAAAGTTTATATTGGTTTAACGACTACTACATTGAAAAAGCGAAGACGAGAGCATTTATTCTGTGCAAAAAACAAAAATAATCAAAAATATCTGTATAATGCATTACGAAAATATGATAAGGTAGATACTTTTGAACTTGTAGAAATAGATACAGCGGATACATTAGAAGAATTACGTGAAAAGGAAATTGCATATATTCTAATGTTTAATTCACATTATATAGATGGTTATGGATATAATATGACTTATGGTGGAGAAGGATTCAATGGTTATAAACTTACAGAAGAAGACAAAATAAAAATGAGTGAAGCACGGAAAAAATATTTTCGTGAAACGCCAGGCGCAAGAGAAAAAAATAGTGAAAGAATGAAACAAATACATATAGATAATCCAGAATTAAGAAATATACAGGCCGCAATTAGAAAAAAAAACTATCAAGAAAATCCAGAAGTAAGACAAAATATAAGCGATGGACAAAAAAAACGAATGGAAAATCCAGAAGCAAGAGAAGACCTTGCCGAACAAGCAAGAAAATTCTGGAATGGAAATGATGAAGCAAAGGAACGAATGAGTAAATTAAAAAAAGAACAATGTAATGATTTAGAATGGAAAAAAAAACAAAGTGAAATTCTATTAAATATGAATAAAAATAATCCTGAATTAGGTAAGCAACATGGCGAAAAAATGAAACAAATGCATATAGATAACCCAGAATTAGGTAAACAACATAGTGAAAGAATGAAACAAATACATATAGATAATCCAGAATTAGCTAAGCAATGTGGTGAAAAGTTGAGTCAAACGTATATAGATAACCCAGAATTAAGAGTAAAACTTGGTGAATCACAAAAAAAACGATTTGGACGACAAAGTGAAAGAGACAATTTGAGTAAAATACATAAAAAAAGGTTGGAAAATCCCGAAGCAAGAAAACAAATAAGTGAAAGAGGAAAAAAATATTATAAGGAACATCCCGAAGCATTGGAACAAATGAGTAAGATATCTAAGGAACTTTGGAAAACACCAGAACATAGAATAAAACTTTTGAACTCCCGAGGAAAGAATAAACCATTTGATATGTTTAAAAAAGATGGAACATTTGTTAAAACATTTACTTACCAGTTTGAAGCAATAGCATATTTACAAGAAGAATATAATATAACCACTAGTATTGCGATTTGTGAGGTTTTGAAAGGAAATCGTAAATCATCTGCGGGATTTGTATTTAAATATAAGTAAAACTTTCATTTCAAAATGGGAAAAGGTGTAAAAAAAACAATTATTAAATACTTTTAAATTAAGCATTTTCCATCACTAACTGAATCACTATTGACACATACTTCTTTCTTTTTTTTTGCACTCATACGTTTATCAAGAAATGTCTCGTATTTATCCAATAACGCATTTTCATGGGACGCACGTTTTATTGTATAATTTTGTTTGTTATAAAAGCGCCTACGTTGTAGAAACTGCCTTTTAAATACATCATGACTATCTACAATATCGACTACTAATGGTTGTTCGTGTTTTTGACGTAAAATACGCCCAACCGATTGAACAATATCTGTTTTCGGAGTTGCTAAAATAAGCGTAGTTAATGTTTTAATATCTAGTCCTTCGGACGCCATCGAATAAGTAGCGATAACTACTTTTTTGGTTTCACTAATTTTCAAATCGGCTTCTTTCATACCACCAACATAATATCCAACACTTGTCCCGTTCTCTTTTAATGCATCGTGAATATAAGTCAATAGATTTTTATTGTGAGCTAAAACCATTATTTGTTCATTTGTTTTTGTTTGTAATAAAACATGAATAAGTGAAACAATATAATCACTTCTTGGTTGAAAACTACATAATGTGGTAATCATAGAACTATATTGTACATTTCCACGCCTATCTAACTTTACTTTATTATATTCAGGTGCATCATGTTTATAATCAATTACGTTTACCAATACATCCAATGAACTAGTATCGCGTTTTTCTGTATGAATCACATCACCCAAATACATTTTGAATACTTTAGATAAACCATCTTTTCGGTTCATTGTAGCAGATAATCCCAATGTGTAATGCGTAACAACTTTACCAAATGCTTGTGAAAACACTTCTGCACCCATATGATGTACTTCATCTATAATCGTTAAACCAAATCCTTGGAACATTGTTGGTGCATAATCTTTACTACATAAAGTTTGCAACATTGCCAAAACAATGTCCTTATTTTCAATGTCCAATATTTTTCCTTGAATTTTGCCTACTCGCGCGTCGGGTATAAATTCTTCGATACGTTCAATCCATTGGTTCATTAAAAATTCTTTATGAACAATTATTATTGTTTTTACATTTAATTTACTCAAAATATTCAATGCCATAACAGTTTTACCCATACCCGTATCTATTTCAAGCAATCCTCCCTTTGTTTCTTTTTCAATTGTGGAAATATATTTAGAAACAATATTGTCTTGATAAGGTCTTAATTGTCCTTTAAACAATAAATCATGTGAACATATTTCATATTTTGTTAATTTATTTTCGACAATGTTTCCAAAATTTTGCATACCATAAAATTTTGGCAAATAATATTTAGTTCCCGATTCTCTATAAATAGGAAAGGGTTTAACTTGTTGATTTGTTGATTTAGGAACATATGGTTTAACACATAACTCTGTTTTTATTTTACTTTCTTGTTGGTCCGATAATGTATTTTTGAATATGGTATAACCACGATTGCCTATATAGTGACTCATAACGTTATTTAATTAGAATAATTATATTTAATTAATTTTCAATTTTCCTTTTATAAAAAAAAATGTACTGATATGTATATGGACTTATTTCGTAAAATGAAGAAAAATGACTTAATATTAGTTGCTTTATTTGCTGTTTATTTAATCAGTAATATGCAATTACCCGAAGGATTAAATCTATTGATTGATAATAGTTTTGGCAATATTGCTATTATTTTAGGAGCATTAATATTATTTTTAAATAGCAATTCGGTTATAGGCGTTTTGGGATTTTTAGTTGCATACGAATTAATACGCCGTGCATCAGTATCAACAGGAACTGATGCAATTGTACAATACATTGACACAGAAGAAAAGAAAGCTACTAAAATGAGAAGTTATCAACCACCAGTACCTGACGTAACCCTTGAAGAAGAAGTTATCGATAATATGGTTGAATTCACTGATAGCGATCTACCTCCTTCCAATGTAAAACCAGTATTGGAAAAATCATATAATGCCGAACAACTTTGAATATTATCTAACTAATCATTTTTTTTAGTAATTCATAAGTATCTTGCTTATTATCAACTTTATGACCTTTTACTGACCTATGATGTATAAGACCATAATCATTTCCACCTTCTTCATATTTATCACCAACAAAATGTATTTCTTTGTATTGTGTTAAACTAGATAATACTTGAATTTTATCCCATTCACAAGGATAAATAGCTATACCTACAGAACCTCCTTCCAATATGCTTACTTTGTCTTCGATATTCAAAGATTTTGCTGCTTGAATTAATAATGCAAGCAATTGTTCTCGAATTTTATATTTTGTATCATATTCTTTAAAGTATTTGCGCTCTTCTTCGGTTGCGCTCATACCAATGAGTGAAATATAAATGATTCCTGTGCGCAGATCTATGAAATTACCAGTGAGTGTATATTCAACTTTTGATAAAAAATCCAATGCTTTTTTAATTAATATATTAATGTAATGATATAATTCATGTTTGCGAATATTTTTTTCATATACTTTTTCAATACATAATAGGTCGGTGCCTATATTTTTATAATATACACAACCACATTCGCTGAAATAATGTTCAAATAAAATTTCATTTTTCATTTGATTTAATATTTTATCAATGCTTCCTCCACCTGCAATTCCAATATGGTATCCATTATTTTTCAATTCTTTTAAGATAGATATCATATATGAATTTATTTCTTTACCCGAATCTACTAATGTTCCATCAACATCAAATAATATTAATTTATCCGAATTCATATTATTATTATTATTATTAATATTTTTTTAAATAAAAACATTTTATTTTCTTAATGCTTCATGATTGATATTGCTATAAGTACGATTTAAAATAGAACAATCTTCACTAATTTTATTCACTTTTTTTACCATACTTTCTTTAACATGTTGTTCTATATTATTATTCCAAAGAACATCTTTATGTAATCTAGCCACTTTATTATTTGGATGTAAAGTTTCCATGTATACATTTTGCACTTTTATAAAACGATAAGTTTCCAATAAAATATTGTACAACACTTCCCCATTATATGGTATTTTACTTATTTTATAATTACTGATATTTAATAATTCATATGCCTTTTTCGTTTCACCATTTATGTTAATTTTATGCGAACGTGTAACAACAATATCTTTTGAAGGTACATTTTTTCTGAACGCATTCTTTTTTATTTGTATGAGATGATTAATATTATTATTAATCGTTTTTGTAATACCCATTACTTCTATATTATCAATTGTATCATTCGTTGTAATATCTTGTATTTTTTTCAATCCAGCATCTGTTTGTATCATCGTGTCCTTTACAAAACAAATATTACTTACTGGATTAACTCCAGCATAATTTGCATCATCATGTGTATGGTGATAATGATGTTTATCTTGATTTGTATCTTGATTTGTATCTTGATTTGTATCTTCGTAATATATTTCATTTGGTATATTTTCACTCACTTCTTCTGTATGTATATTTTCGTTTGATTTTTCTTTTTCAGCATTTCTATATTTATCTTCAATTGGATCATCATAAGGTTCAGTGAATTCAGCTTCATCGTCAGCTTCAGAATATTCTTCTATTTCTGCTATTTCTGCTGTTTCTGCTACATTATCATCGTTTGCTGGAAAAATCGGTTCTTCTTCAAATTCGTCAGTATTATTTTCCTCAAAAAAATCGTCGTCATCGTTATTTGATGCAACTGGCTCACTAACGGGTTCATTATTAGTTGTATCTTCAGATGGACTTACAAAATCATCTTCGTTATTTACTGGTGGTTCGACTGGAGGACTTACAAAATCATCATCATCATCATCTACTACTGGAGGTTCGACTGGTGGTAGTAAAGAGCTAGTTAATACAGGCATTGCGTAATAACCAATAAAGTCATCGTACTCGTAATCAACTAATTTTGGTTGTGTTTCGTTAATTGGATAGTAAAAATAACTAATACTTTTTTTTAGCATTTCTGATTTTGGATCAAATCTTGTTTGATTAAAGACAAAACGAACCTCTTCCATTTTATTTTTTTCCTCTATTGCATCATAAATTGCTTCTACTTGTGTTTTTGCCGCTATTTTTTCCGCTAGATAACGTGACGTAGTGACATCTCCAAAACCATAAATACTAATAATCGGTGTATCTAAATCTAAATTATAATAATCTTGAAAATTAACTTTTGCTTTCGTTCTAAAAATAGTATAATTGTTGGTTAAATAATCAAAATTGCCAATTTTATATAAATCGTTATGTAAATCAAATATTTGATCTACACTAAGTAGTTCTATATCAGGAAATAAACCATCATTATCTGTATTATCTTCAAAAAAATAATAATAATTAGTAGACATTTCTACTTTATATATACCTACTAGATAACGTACAGGAGCGTATGAAATATCTTTTGCTTCAAATAAAACTTGATTGTCTTCTAAAATAGGCAATTTTTTAACGGTATAATTTTTCGTAGTTAAAAATTGTATTTCTCTTGGTGAAAATGATTTTTTTTCTAACATCTCGTCATTTAAATCAAATACTTCTAATGAAGCATTTTCTATAGAAATAAAATATTCCTTTGAATCCAAAATGGTTTTATAATAAATATAATTTTCACCAAATGAATTTTTTTTTTCTAGAAAACCGATGCGAAATAAACATGCATCTTCTTTTTCGGTAACATATTTAATTGAACCATTTGAAATTGTTAAATATGTTTTTTCAAACATATCTTCGTCACGATATATATAAAATTCATAACTCATTATAATATATTATATTATAAGAAATTATTATATAAATTTAACTAATTTATTCTATTGTACAATAAACCAAAAATAAAAAATGTACCAATCGTTAATGGTATTATATGATCGCTAATATTTATTTCATTATTAAAATTTATCATATGACTATCACTTATATTTGAAAACCCTTCCTTTTTCGATTTTCCATCTTTTACTGGCTGACACGATATGTATATATCGTCGCTTTCACGACTATGACTTTTTAGACCACTTAAAAATAATTCAGGCCCGCTTCGTGTTTGAATAGCATGTTCCTTTATAATCTTTCTCATTTTATCTACAATCGGTTTCTTAATTGTATTGAAAGTACTTGTGTGAAATACTACTAAATTATAATTTCCATTACAAGGAGGAAAAGGTAAAGTGGCTTCGTAAAAAAAATATGGTAATTTAGGAACAATATTGTTCAAATTGTAATTGGGAACATTTAACGATGCTCTATTTCCTACTTTAGGGGCTAATTTTTCAGTATCATTTACAATTTTTTCCATCATTTTAGAAGATTCACTTGTAATTTCACTTTCCATTAATGGAACACAAACTAATAAATTGCTTCCGTTTCCATTATGTGCAATAATTAATTCTGCTGGTGCACGCTTTCCATTAAATGTATGTAAAGAAGGACAATATATGCGCACTTTGTATACTTCATGTGCTATATTATTAAATGTAACAGGTGCTTTTGAGGAATTGTCGTAATCTAATTCTAAATATGTTTCAGAGCGAAATATATTACAACTGCTTCCGTGATAATCAAACATTAAATCGCATTTATTAGTACATGAACCAGCAACGCTTTGTTTTGAAATATTAATTGGTGATGTGCTATTTTGACAACCAGTGCTCATTATATTATATAATTATTATAAAGTTTAGTAAATTAAAATAATTGTATTATAATTATATATATATGGGAAGAAGTAGAAAAAACAAAAGACCGATAAAACGTGTTAGTAGAAAAAGAGTGAAAAAAGATAAAAAGGGGGGCTTTTTTTCATCTATTTTTGGTAAAAAAACAGAGGATGAAATTGATGATGAAGCTAATCAAATAATGACTGAAAATTATCAAGCTGATGGTGGTGATATTAATTCACTTTTTGATTCATTAGAAGGTGGTGATGATGATACCAAAACCAAGGAAGAAGGTGAAACCAAAAAGGAAGGCGATGATGATTCCAAAAAGGAAGGTGATGATGATTCCAAAACCAAGGAAGAAGGCGAAACCAAAAAGGAAGGTGATGATGATTCCAAAAAGGAAGGTGATGATGATTCCAAAAAGGAAGGTGATGATGATTCCAAAAAGGAAGGTGATGATGATTCCAAAAAGGAAGGTGATAATAGTGATAGTGATAGTGATAGTGGTAGTGATAGTGGTAGTGGTAGTGATAGTGGTAGTGATAGTGGTAGTGATAGTGAATGTGATAGTGATGATAGTGATTGCGAAAGTGACGAAGGTAAAATTGTTTTTGAATTACACATTGATAATATCACATTAAATCTAAGCGGTGAAAGTAATAAAACAGGTAATGTAGAGTTATCTCAGGGTACGGCTCAAGAACTATTAGGACAAATGGTAGATATGATTAATAAACGTTCGCGCTCATCAGCTGATGGTGCCAAAAAAGAAAATGGCCCTGCATCAGGTGGTACACGCAAAAACAGACGTAAATGAAAACATAAAATTAAATTATTTTAAAAATTGAATTAAAATCATTGTTAAATAAAATGTATATATTTAACAATGCAAGATATTAAGATTGTATCAATCGAAGGGAATATTGGGTCGGGGAAATCCACGTTTTTAAAACATTTGGAGACATATTTCTTAGATAAAGGACATACTCATGTTATCTTTGTAGATGAGCCAGTGGATGAATGGAATGACATTCATGATAAAAAGGGTGAAACTATACTAAAAAAATTTTATGAAGATTCGGAAAAATATTCCTTTCCATTTCAAATGATGGCTTTTATCACACGTTATACGAAAATTAAAAAGGCAATGGCAAAAGCAATCCAAATTAAAGAAATTAATATTAATAATCCATTTGGAAGAGGAAATCCGATCGTTGTTACAGAACGTTGCTTGTATACGGATAAATATGTTTTCGCACAAATGCTTTATGATGATAAAAAAATAGAAGAAATTAATTACATTATATACAATAAATGGTTTGATGAATTTGCGCGTGAACTTCCCGTTCATAAAATAATTTATATTGATACAAAATCGGAGATGTGTCATAACCGAATCGCTAAACGCAGTCGCAATGGTGAAAGTAATATTCCATTAACATATCTTGAAAATTGTGAAAAATATCATAACACCATGATTCAAACGCGAATTGTAGATGGTACAATATTATATAAAATCGATGGAAATCGTGATATGAACGACAAGGTATCATATGATAATTTACTTGAAATGTCTTATCATTTTATAAATAAGCAATAAATGTTATTATTCGTCGTTTTTATTTTTCAAAGAACGTGATTTTTTTTTTCGGCCTCCTCTGCGTTTTTTTATGGTTTTGAATGTTTTTTTGTCTTTTAATTTTGCTTTTTGTAATTTTTCCTCGATAAACTCAATTTCATTTTTTTGCAGATAATCATTTAAATCAAAACCTGTTATTTCATCTCTTCTTGGTTGCGTCAAATTCCCTTCGCCTTTTTCTACTTGATATTTTATTGATTTTTTTTCTTGACCCCCCAATTTAAAATATTGAATCAAAAAATCATCATTAATGGAAGATAATGGTAAAGAGCTAATATCCGGAAATAATGAAAAGGTACGAGTACTTAAAAATTTTTGTGCTGTTTTTAATGAATTAATTAATGTCAAAGCTAAATCTGTCAAAAAGAATGCTTGGATTTTGCGAAGATGTTCAATGTTATCATCATTTAGATAAATAGCATATGAAGATCGGCCACCTACATCCATTATACCATCTTTATCTAAAATAGGATAGCCCATTGAATAATTAGGCAATAATAATTTCGGACGACCATTTTGCAATCTTGAATAATCTTTTGAATACGTTACGTATATTTTTTTATGAACGTAATTAATTAATGGATATGGATGTTGTTGTGAATATGAATCGAAAAAACTAGCTCCATCTTTTTTTACTTTTGGTGGTGTGAAATGATACAAATCTTCCATATTTTCTTTTGATTTTTCCAATACTTTTTTAACTAATTTGATATTTCTATTGGGAATAAACATATGTTTATACAAATCAAAAGATACAAATTCGTCAAATACGTTATCATGCAAAAGTGTTTTCATATAAGGTTCTTTATTTTCTATTAGATAGTAACACAATGGTAGTGATCCCGCTTTTTTTTCAAATATTTTGTATGCATTCACAACATCAAAATTTTTAAAAACAAGAATTTGGTTATCTAATATTTTATCAGACAATGAAGATTTTAGTTCTGTCCAACTATTTGGTGTAAAAAATAGACAATATCCATTGGATTTCATTAGTGTAAGTGATTTTTCAACAAATTTATTCCATATTACAGATAATCCAGGATTACTTCTTCCTTTTCCTCTCATACCATTTTTATTGTAGGGTGGGTTTCCAAATATAATATCAAATTGTTCTATATTATTGAAATCATCTTTCCAAATGTTTGATTCGTGTAAGAAATCATTTTCACTTATATTTGTATTATTTCCAAAGATTTGTTTTGCAGTTTTGACATTACTACTAGATAATTCGATCATATATAACATATTTTTAAGAATATGATCGCGACGTTTAGCATTATTTTTTTCCCAACTTTTAAGGCCTTTGTCTAATTTATAAAACAATATCATTGAAAAATTACCGATGCCTGAACCAGCGTCCAACCATTTCAAATTTGGATTTTTCCAAACTTTTACTGGTAGATGTTCAAACATTTCTAATATTAACCACAATGGGGTAAATACTTCACCACTTGATACCTTGTTTGTTTGATTGATATTTAAATGTTCATTTATTATTTCTTCTATTTCATCTATATTTTTGTCATATAATAATGGAATTTCCTTTGTCATTATTATATTAGTAGATTATTAATTATAATAACAAATGTATTACTAAAAAAATATAAAAAAAATATATATTATAAGATAGTATGTTTTTTCGCAATCAAATTCGAATATTTAACCAACAAATAAGACACTATAATATTATACGTTTTACAAATTCACATGAATACATAAAAAAACAAGATGGATTTTATACACTAGGAATTACTAAATTATCTTCGCGAAAAACGACTCCAATTGTGTATTTGGAAACACTTGTAAATGAAGGTGATGTTATTAAAAAAAATCAACCATTAATATTATTAGAATCCCCTTTTACATCAAATACAATAAGATCCCCTTTTGATTGTATCATTAAAAGATTCAATAAAGAAATAATGTTTGAACCATATATTATTAATGATGATCCATTAAATAGCGGATGGATATGCGATTTTTTTGTTCAGAAACCTTTATTTTATAATGATAATAATTTAATGAACGAAGATGAATATAATAAATTTATTAAAAATTTATAAACAATGCGTTTAAAATATTTTTTTATACATTGTTAACGATTTTTCTTTTTCTGAATCATAATCAACAATTGGTTTCACATATACATTATAATCTTTATAATGTTCATACCATTTGTGTATATGTTTCGCATCTACATTTTTTAATTCACTTACCCACTTTTTTATAAATATTGCTTGCTTATCATATTGTTCTGATTGTAGCCAAGGGTTGAATATTCTAAAATATGGCTGATTATTAGCACCACTTCCAGAAATCCATTGCCAATTTCCATTATTAGATGCAGGATCATAATCTACTAATTGCTGTGCAAAATATTTTTCACCTTTGCGCCAATCGATATGTAATATTTTTACTAAGAAACTTGCCACAATTAAACGTCCTCTGTTATGCATATATCCCGTAGTATTTAATTGTCTCATACAAGCATCAACTACAGGGTATCCTGTTTTTCCTTGTTTCCATGCTTCGAAATTAGCATTGCTTGATGACCATTTAATTTTATCATATTTTTCGTTTAATGATTTTTTATAAACTTGTGGGTTATGAAACAATACTAACATATAAAATTCACGCCACATTAATTGCCGAACGATTTCACTATTTTTTCCAAATGCTTTTACAAAATGGTAATACACTTCACGTATTGATACACAACCAAATTTTATAGGAGCTGATAAATGTGATGTCTCAATAAAGAGAAAATCCCTTTCCTTTCCATAGTGCTTCAATTTCTTCACTGCGTTTTGTAATATTTTTTTGCCGTTTATTCTGCCACCTTCTACATTTAATTTTGTGTTTGGCTTGGTATACTTAGTTGTAATTTTTTGTAGTGTTGTATCATATTTACTTTTACCACTAATAATATCAAATTTAAAACTAGATAGCTGACTTACTGGTTCTATTTTTGCTTTCATAGTTTTTTCATAAAATGGAGTAAATTTATAATATATTTCCCCCTTTTCAGTTTTTTCACTAAAATGTAAAGGATGAAGCAAATAATAATCTTGAGACACTTCATATTGAATATTTTCTCTTTTGCATAAATCATATATTTCTCTATCACGAGTTTGTGCATATGGAGTGATATCTTCGTTGAAGAAAATACAATCTATGTCATTTTTTTCCAATATTTCTCTTAACACAACAGAATTTTTTCCGTAATAAAGAGAAAGTTTCCCTTTTTTTTGTGAAATTTTTGTTTCTAACTCCTTCAAACTTTGTAACATAAACAAAATTGCATTATTTGATTTGAAATCATTTGTGCTACTAATTTGTTCAGGTGTGAATACAAATATGGTGTGGACATTTTTGCATTTTTTATGAGCATCTATTAATGCCTTATTATCTTCAAGACGTAAATCTCTTCGGAAAATAAAAAGTCCGTTTTCATATTTCATATTTATTTCTTATCTTATGTTTTTATTATTATTTTTTCTTATAGCAAAATTATTTTCATGAAGAGAAAAATAAAACATCCATAATAGACGAAAATAAAAAAGGATATTACCCTTCTCCGTTTGATTATTATATGTTACAAAAAGCATAGTACTAAGAACCATGCAGCAAATCCAAACCAAAATGGTTTATTTTTAAAAATCTTATTAAACATCGTTTCAACGAAATATAATTATTATATTGTAAGTGACCAAGTAAATTTCTTTAATATTAATTACAAAATATGTAACAAAATAAATTTCAATTTTTTTAGAGGGATTATTTTTTATTTAATATAAATATAACAATCTATATTAAATATTCATGAGTAATTTATTAAGCATTCCGACAGAATCGTCACTATACAAAACCAAATTAAGCTTTCTTTTACACCTTTGAACATTTAAAACGCCTATTTTAACCATTTATATTTAGTGAATCCTTCAATAATTTCAGCATTATCATCGATAGAAAAACAATCTATTGTTGCATTTATTAAATAATCATCTCTTACAATATAAAGTAATTTTGTATTTGGGTCCCAATCACTACGATAATTATTATCATCCCCATTTAAAGAACGCATATGTGGATTATGCCTATTATAATACGAAACAGCATCTTTTTTTGTTTTAAATTTTCCCTTCATATAACCAATATGTTTAATTTTCCCACCTTGTGCTAACCAACCATTATCTCCTTCTTTTTCTGTAATAAATTCTAAAACTTCAAGAACATATGTAGCTTTTGCCATTTTATTATAAAATAAAATATCTTTATATCTTTATATATTTTAATATCGGCGTTTTAAATGTTCAAAGGTGTAAAAACACCAAAATATAAAATACCTTCTGCACATAAAAAACAAGAAATTTGGCGTCAAAAACAAATTTACATATATTATTCGAGTGGACGTCCATTATACGGAAATTTCACAAGCTACTACAATCCATCTATATTTCGATTTTAAAGAACAGGTATATATTGCATTGTGTTATTCTCATACATAGTTACGCGAAATACATCTTGATATCCTTCTACATAAATGGAATCACCATTGTTTAAACTATTGCAGCCGTATTCGTTGGTGCAGCTTTTTCCTTGAAAACTAATAGGTAATTTAACGGCATTGTTTTTATCATTCATTGAATAATATTGCCATTTATCACGACTTGTATGTAATGGTCGTCCCATTAGCGGTAATATGGTTTCACTATTACCACCGCGTGTTAAAATTCCAACTTGATTATAAGTAGTGTTCACGCCTTGTGTTGCTACATTAATTGGAATGGCACCTCTAACATCTTGACTATAATGTGGCAATAAAAAATCCATATTATTTTTTAAAGGAGGACGATAAGGATTTTCATACATATCTTGTTGTGATGATTGACTAGGAGGACTAATATATATATTTGTGTTTGGATTTTCTGGTTGGCTTACCTTGCGGTTTTGTTGCATGTAGTATATGATATAAATAATAGGAAAAACAACTAAAAATAACATAAACATGGATACGTTTTCAATGCATATTACACCGGGAGGACATTTTGACATATATATATATGTGAAAATATTTTTCAAAAATAGTCATGTGTATGCGTTTATTTACCAACAAGAGTAGTTGTAAGTTTATTAATACTTTCTAAATTCATTGAACCCATCATTTCTTTGTATTGGCCAATTAAAGGACCCATGTTTTTTAAGTTTTCAAACATTTTATTTTGCTTGTCCATTAAACGTGAAGTATCCTGTGTTAATTTGCTAATACCTCCTTTGCCAACTATATTTTCTAAATTATCATAAGCTTGTTCAACTGTTGTTGCATAATCAACACGTTCTTCTTCATTTTTAACACGTTTGGTTTGTCCAGCAACATTTTTTTTCTTCATACCTCCCAACGACTCCTTTGTTTTTTTTTTATTTCCCGATATCATTCCTTCTACTACTTGTGAAGTTTTGCGACCAGCAAGAAAAAAATTGGTTGCAATCATTGCAGTACCTAATACAATAATCATATTTTTACTAAACTTAGATACAACAAACCCAACGAGTCCGAAAAATGCAAGAATGCGAATATCACCAATCATTAAATATCCTAACAGATTTGTAATAGCAAAAAACAATACGATATATAGAACGTATTTGTTTTCTAAACCTTTTGAAACGACTTGATTAATTTTGCTAGTACTAATTTTCATTAATATATAAATAGATAACATTTTATTTGAATTCTATTTAAAGTGTATTTCATATTTTAATAAAATGAGTGAAACAATATCAGAAAACCAAATTTCAGTTAAATCAAATAGGCGTTCTTCTTTTAAGGAAACACGCGAAATGTTAGAAAGTCAAGATTGTCAACAAATGATGAATATGTTTACAACATTACTCCTTGAAATATATCGTGTACTAATGGGCACACTACTTATTTTTGTTGTTCCACAAGATTGCAATGGTGAATCATGTGGTATGCAAGAACGATTTGATTTTAAAGATGGTTATTCACAATTTTCTATTGGATTCAATTTTTTTACTTTATTTGCCTTTTTAATGTTATATGGTGTTGAAGTAAAACGCGAGCATAAAATGATTACCTACTTAGAAGTAAATCGCTTTAAGTCACGTGATAATGAATCTGTCGGTGAAGCCCTTAAACTAATTCACCCAGATCGTCTTGCTTCATTGATGAAGTATGACAAAACATATATGTATGCTGGTTATGCGTGTATTGCTACTTATATTTTAAATGCAGGATTTAGTTTAGGTGTTATTAGTCAACGTGTGTTAAATTCTACTACATACACAGTTCTTTTGACAAATGTTCTTTTTATGGGTTCGAAATTAGCCAATGTTTATGAAGTAGCACATACTAAACCAAATGTATTTTTATCATCTTATTTAACACGCAAGGTTCAATTTAATGATGTAGATCCTGATAAGCAAGAAAAAATGGTTAGTGAAAATAACGATGTAGAAACAAATAACGATGTAGAAACAAATAACGCGATTGTCAGCGATGATGAACGCGCTTTGGTAAATTCCGACGATAGTACTATCGAATCTTAAAAAAATAAAAATTGAATTTAATATAGAAACCTATTTATATCTATATTAAATATGACGAATTACGAATTAAGTTACATTGAATTATACAATACATCAAGACATGGCGAATTGGATGATTTACCTGTTGCGAAACAAAAACATATTCAATGTAACTATTTGTTAATGCATTCGATTAAACCAGAAATGTTTTTAAAATATCCAGCAAAGGTAACAAAAATAATCGATAAAACCAAAATCTACTACGAAAAAACAATTCAGCAAAATGATTCAGAGTACAAATTTCGAGACAATCATGCTTCATTGGACATTATTAAACGTGTTAATAATGACGAATATACATTTGCAATTGTAAAAACATTTTGGCTAAAATTATTTCAACGCAGATGGAAAAAAATTTACCAAAATAAACAACATATAATGAAAAAAATGATGAATCCGCAAAATTTGATGCATCGGCAAATACATGGAAAATGGTCATTTAATACAAATATATATCATATATAAGTATTAAACTTATCTACGTCGTGTAGAACGGCGTTTTTGTCCAGAACTAGAACGTTTACGTGTAGTCGTTTTGCGTTTTTTTCTTGTTGTACGTTTTTTACTAGATGAACGTCTTTTAGATGATCTATAACCACCTCTTCGCGCACCAGGTGCAAAAGGTTTTGCATTAGTATTTAATCCGGGTTTAGCAGCGGGTGCAAAAGGTTTTGCATTAGTATTTAATCCGGGTTTAGCAGCGGGTGTAAAAGGTTTTGCATTAGTATTTAATCCGGGTTTAGCAGCTTGGGCATAGGTTGCAGGTGCAGCAGCAGGTGTGCCACTATTTAATTGAGCTGTGATTTTATCTATTATTTGGTCTAATGCACTAATAGTTTGTTCTGACCCATTATTAGCGGTCAAAGCAACGTTCATTGCCCCAACTGATTTGGACAAATCATTTACTTTGTCAAACACCTTCTTTTTTTCTGCTTCACTACCAGTTTTCAATTTACTAATTTCATTTTCTAAAGATTGCGTTTTTGATTGAGCATCAGCATTTAATTTTGTCAATTTTGCTTGCAAAGATGTGTTTGTAGTTTCTGCCTTAGCTTTTGCTTTATTTATTGATTCGGCGATTTTAGTTAATTTACCTTTTAACGCGGTATCTAAATTAGTTATACCAGATGTTAAACTTGCGAAATCAGGTTCTCCTTGTCCCATTACATTTGCTATAGCGTTCATATAATATTATTAAATATTAAAAAATAATATTAGCTAAAAGAAAACGTCTAAATTAAAAAGATTAATATTTAATGTTTTCTAGTTTTGTATTTTCTTGATTTTCTACGTGACTTTTTCAAAGAACGTTTTTTACGCGTTCTTCTTCGTTTTTTACCACCTTCTTGTGTACCATCATCCTTTTTTTCATCACTATTTTCTACGTTCTTTTCTTTTTCACCAATAGTTTGTTCTAAACCTTCTATCTCTTTTTCCAACGCTTTTAATGAATCGTCTATTGTATCATCTGTTTCCATATTTTCCAAAATTGCATCTAATGATTTAATCGAAGCTTTTAATTCGTCTTCTATTTTTGAAATGTCATTTTCGTCGATTAATTTTTGCAAATCTTCATTTTTTTTTCCAAGGTCATCCAATTTACCTCTTAATTCGTCATTTGCTTTACGCATATTATCCAGTTCTTCACGAGCTTTCCCCGCGTCTACATTCAATGATTTAATGCGTTCACTTAAACTGCCTAAACTAGTTTTAATTTTATCGACGCGAACACGTACACTACCCTGTATAGAGCGATTGGCTGTAGTCAATTTGGTAATTCGACTATTTAATTCGTCTATTTTTGTTTGAACGTTACTCATATATATAAAATATAACATAATTATTTTTCGTAAAAATATTCTATTAAATTGCAAACATATCCAACAAACATAATTAATATAGAATCATTGAAATTATTTTTTAAACTAGTGTAATTATCTTTCACAATAATAGATTCCCTCATATTATCATCTTCTAAATTGGAATTTTCATCTAGATATACGAATTGCCCGTAACCTGAATCCATTGTAAGTTTGATTGTATTAATATTATATAAAAATAAATGCAAAAAAATCAATTTTTATACGATTAACTATCATTGCATTTTTTATCTAGAAAATATGCAACAATTACATGACGATTATAAGTAAATTTGTTACGAAGTGATATTAATCTATTTTTTTTGTTAGGTCATTTATTTCTTCATCTAAATTATTTAATTGTTCCATCATGTCTTTTTGTTCATGTTGAATTTTATTAATATTTTCATGACTTAATTCCTTATTATTTAATAAATTATCCAAGTGACTATTTATATTTTTCATATTCATTAATTGTTCTTCCTTTTTATGAAGTTGTTCATTGTAATATGTTTTATAATTTTTGACAATTTCCATCAATTCACTATTCATATTTTCACATTTTGGTTGTTCTATATTAGGTTTATCTTCTTTAACTGATGGAGTAGCAATATCTTGTTGAATACAACCTTTACACATTCGATAATGTTGATACATTTGTTCTTTGCGTTGTTTTAATAAATTTTGCATAAAATCAATCTTTTGATCCCTTTTTCCTATTTCCATGACTATAATTTTCGGTTTATTACTTAATACGCCATCATTCGCAAAATGCATTGTTATATAGTCGAAGGAAAATATTTTTAAATAATATATAAAATCTAAAGTATATATTATTAAGGATGTCGAAAACAAACAATGAACCTTTATTAACTCCTGATGATAACCGCTTTGTTATGTTCCCAATTCAAGATGATACTATTTGGGAAATGTACAAAAAGCAAGTAGATTGTTTTTGGCGAGCCGAAGAAGTAGATTTATCGAAAGATTTAACACATTGGCAAACCTTACATAAAGACGAAAAACATTTTATAAAAATGATATTGGGTTTTTTTGCAGCCAGTGATGGGATTGTATTGGAAAATCTTGGCTTACGCTTCATGAACGAGGTTCAATTGTCTGAAGCAAGAGCATTCTATGGTTTCCAAATCGCGATGGAAAATATACATTCGCAAATGTATAGCCAATTAATAGATACATACATTGAAGATAGTGAAGAAAAAAACAATATATTTCATGCATTGGAAAATTTCGATTGTATTAAAAAAAAAGCCGATTGGGCTAAAAAATGGATTCATGATAAACGAAGCAGTTTTGCTACTCGCTTGGTTGCATTTGCATGCGTAGAAGGAATTTTCTTTTCCGGAGCATTTTGTAGTATTTTCTGGTTGAAAAAACGTGGACTGATGCCTGGATTAACATTTTCTAATGAATTGATTTCACGAGATGAAGCTTTGCACACAGAATTTGCAGTGCACTTATATTCGAAACTGCAAAAAAAAATTAATAAAACGCGAATTACAGATATTATAAAAGAAGCTGTAGAAATAGAAAAAGAATTCATAATCGAAGCATTGCCATGTCGGTTGATTGGTATGAATTCAAATCTAATGAGTCAATACATTGAATTCATTGCTGATCGTTTAATTGTGCAATTGGGATATGATAAAATATATAACACTACCAACCCTTTTGAATTTATGGAATTAATTAGTGTAGAATCTAAAACAAACTTTTTTGAAAAACGTGTCAGCGAATATGCTTTAGCTGATAAAACTAAGGCACATGATGTTTTTGATTTAAATGAAGATTTCTAATTTTTATCTAATTAAAGTATAGTTGATGGTAGTCGATTTAAACAAAACACAGCCATCTGAAAAGAACAAAAATATTCGAGTTACAGAAATAGTTACAAATGAAAAATTGTATCGTGGTGATAGTAACAAATATAATAATTATGATATTCATAATTTATTAGATGATGAATATAAATTTTTTGGCTTAACACTTGAAGAAGTTGAAGAGTATGGTGTTATCTTTAAATTTACATTAAATCGTCCATTATATTTAGTTCGTTTAGATGATAAAAACACGCGTAATGAATTGTATAAAATCGGTGATGCTAAAATTAAAAAAATATTAGAAAGGAATTATGGTCATAATAAAGGCGAATTTAGAGATTCGGAAGAAGGAGCTGATTATGAAATGTCATCTTTTATTTGTAAAAATTATGATGGATATATTACTGATAAAATGAAATCTTACCACTTCGGAGGTGAATTTCATCGCGAAGTCATGATTTGCAACCCAAAAAATAAATTTAGTAAAGTTGAACAAATAACTAAACCCGAACAAGCAAACAAAATGCGCACTGAATATTCACTGAAGTTGCACGAATTGAAAGAAGCAAAAACACGCAAAAAGAAAAAATCACGTTCGTATTTCGATGAAGATGATGAAGAAAATATACCCGCAACAAAAATGAACGCATTCAGCTATGCAAGTCCGATGAAAACAACCAACATGTCAGATTTTTCAACACCAACAAAAGGTCAAAATGTAGCAAATCGTGCATTGTCTTTTGCAACTCCGGGTGGAAGTAGACGTAAATCGCGTAAAAGACGTAAATCAAAAACCAAAAAATCAAAAAAAAGAAAATCAAAAAAACATGGAGGGAATTCATATAAATCAGGTACTTGGGTACCTTTCAACAATATCAAACCAGACGAGCTGTGTGCTATATGCCAAGACCCTTTACAAAGTTCTGAACAAATAGCAGATAAAGGGCTTATATATCAGCTTTCATGTGGTCATCAATTTCATAATAATTGT
>JGI20154J14316_10000126_pt1 | contig 61144 bp, 54 predicted proteins | sample COG_04_FD_14316 | JGI IMG/M metagenome (IMG submission 14316)
GCAGAGCCGGCGCCTTGCATCGCGCGAAAAATGACTAACTGCAGCGGGGTTTGCGATAGGCCGCAGAGCACCGAGGCCACCACAAAAATGCCCAAACCCCACATCAGCATCGGTCGGCGACCATAGAGGTCGGACAACTTACCCCAGATCGGCAAGAGCGCGGTGCTGGTTACCAGATAAGAGGTGGTTAACCAGGTTATCCAATTGGTTGGAAAGGCCAGATCTTTGATAATCATCGGGGTCGCGGTGGAAACGATGGTTTGGTCCAGTGCGGCCATAAAGAGAGCCAATAAAACACCGACCAACGCTCCTTTGCGTTCGGCCGGGCTGATAACCGGGCCCTGTTCTGTTGTAGTCATTTCTTCTCCAAGTCACAAAAAAGGCGGATGCCGATTTTTAGAGTAATCGATAAAAAAATACCTATACGTCCGGAATCCTATGGAAATAGGGCGGTTTCAGGCTAATACTGCCGTGCGATGATAGATTTTTTCCGTCTGGGCGCCCTAGTGAAACAGTCTTGACACGCATTCTGACCGCCTCAGCGAAGCTACCCTAGGATGCGCGGCCTTACCGCTGATCTGGGCCGGGCATTGGGGACACTCGGCCATAACTTAAGGCCGGACGGTTAAAGCTTTTGTTTGAGTTGCTCTATACGGTTCCACGTTTTGCCATTGATTACCGGATCAAAGCCCATTCGCTTCAGTTCTTCCAGGGCCATCGACGAGCGCATACCCGAAGCACAGCAGACAATAATCGGCACGCTGAGCGTGGCAATCTGGATCTGAGCATTGCCAATGTCGGTGTGGGCTATATTAATAGCGCCGGTAACAGAACCGGAACTGAATTCAGCCGCGGATCGAACATCGATAATGCTGGCGCCTTGGCGCAGTGCATCGAGGAGCGCATCGGTGTCGTCGGCAAATAACTTCTTTAAGAATCCAAACATAGTCTACAGCCTGTGGATTGGGTTAGTATCAACATAAGGTACGCCTAATATAGGGGTAAGAGAAGCTGATTAATCGGTTCATTTTGCTATTTCCTGTAATAAAGATTACAGGAAATAGCGATATATGGTGCTGGTACTCTTCTGGGTCATGGCTGGGTCATACTTCGATCCTGGTCGATTTCGGCATAATTCCTCGGCTTGTCGATGATTATCGTTCACGCCACATCCTTTATCGCTTAAATATAGTCTCTTCGACCGCGCAGACGTGCCAATACAAATTGATATGATGTATCATTTCATTCATCTTACTAACCGAGTGTTTCCCTGTGCGGTTTTTTTACGCTGACTTAAAATATCGACTGCTCTTGGTCTTGTCCTGCCTCGCGATCCTCTGCCTATTGGTTTGGGGCGCGCTCTAATGTTGACCTTTGAGAACCTCACCCTAGGTTACGATCGTCATCCGGCGGTCCATCATCTCAATGCCACCATTGTTGAGGGTGACTTCATCGCCTTGGTCGGCCCCAATGGCGCTGGCAAGTCGACGTTGCTTAAGTCGATTTTAGGCCAATTGACGCCTATTGAGGGTCGGGTGGTCTTTAATGGCATCGGCAAAAACGATATCAGCTATCTGCCCCAAGCTAGCGCGGTCGACCGCACCTTTCCAATCACCGCCGAACAGTTTGTCGCGACCGGGCTGTGGCAGGAATTGGGTGCCTTTGGTCAGGTCAAAAAACATCACCGTGAGCGAATTCATCTGGCCTTGGTTAAGGTCGGTTTGGCGGGCTTGGAGCATCGCACCCTAGATGCCCTATCCGGCGGCCAGTTTCAACGCCTGTTATTTGCCCGCAAGCTGATGCAGCAGGCGCGCTTGCTGCTGTTAGACGAACCCTTCAGTGGTGTCGATGAACAGACGGTTGAGGATCTGATGCAGGTCATCACCGACCTGCATAGTAATGGTGCGACCATTGTCGCGGTGATTCATAACTTGAGTCTGGTCAGACGCTACTTTCCCCGCGCCCTGCTCCTGTCCCGCGAGCTGATCGCCATGGGTGACACGGCGCAGGTGCTAACACCCGATAATTTAAATCGCGCCAGTAGCCTCGGCTTTGCGGACGAGTTAGACCCTGAAATCTGTGCGGTACACGACCATGCTTGATCTATTAATCGGTCCCTTTATCGAATTTGCCTTTATGCGCCGCGCCCTGCTGGGCACCCTGGTTCTATCGGTTAGCTCCGCGCCAATCGGGGTGTTTTTAATGTTGCGTCGGATGAGTCTGACCGGCGATGCCATGTCTCATGCCATCCTACCCGGCGCCGCCGTTGGTTTTTTGTTTGCTGGCCTGTCGGTCACGGCCATGACCATCGGCGGGCTGATTGCCGGCAGTCTGGTCGCCCTACTCTCGGGTTTAACCGCGCGTAAAACCGGCACCGGTGAGGATAGCAGCCTGGCGGCCTTTTACCTGACGTCGCTGGCGATCGGGGTGATGATTATTTCTATGTCGGGCAGCAATGTTGACCTGATGCATGTCCTATTTGGCTCGACCCTGGCCTTGGATAACACCGCTTTGATTCTGCTCTTAAGCATCTGTGCCATCACTCTGATTGCGCTGACCCTGATTTATAGGCCCTTGGTGATGGAGTGCGTCGATCCAGATTTTCTCAAGTCTATCAGTCGCTTCAGTTCCATCGCCCACTATGGCTTTCTGATGCTCGTGGTCTTAAACCTGGTCAGTGGTTTTCACGCTATGGGCACCCTGATGTCGGTCGGCCTGATGATATTGCCCGCCTCGATCGCGCGCTTTTGGGTACGGCAACTGGAGTCGATGATCTTACTGTCGATGTTGCTCGCCTTTGGGGCCTGTGTGTCTGGCCTGTTATTTTCCTACTATATCAGTGTGCCGACCAGCCCGATGATCATCACCAGCCTGGGCGCCTGCTATATTGTCTCGATATTTTTCGGCCTCAACAAGGGCATGTTGACCACCCTAATCAATGCCAAGCGCAAACACCTAACGGTATAGATGCCCGTTAATAATCAATAACTTATAACACATAGTTAATCTTATTTATTAAGATTAACTCGCTTCAGGTTACGTGCTGTCCTTACTGATATAACGCCTCATAGTAGTGTTTCCGACACATCGATACATAGCGTTCATTGCCGCCAATCTCCACTTGAGCTCCGTCGGTCAAGGCCTTGCCGTTTTCATCCATCCGCATCACCATGATAGCCTTGCGTCCGCAGTGACAGACCGTCTTCAGTTCGGTGAGCTTGTCGGCGATGGCCAATAGGCGTTCAGACCCGGTGAAAAGTTCGCCGCGAAAGTCGGTGCGTATGCCATAACAGAGCACCGGTAATTTCATGGTATCCACCATAAAGGCCAGATCATCGACCTGCTTCTTGGTCAAGAATTGGGCCTCATCGATAAAGACACAATCGACCGGATTGCCGTCTTTGTACCAGGCGATCAGATCGGTTTCGTTATTGAAGGTGTCAGCTGGCTTTTCCAGCCCGATCCGGGACGCAATGCGGCCATCACCAAATCTATTGTCGAGTTGGGCCGTCAGTAGGCGCGTTGTCATGCCCCGTTCGTGATAATTGTAGTCCGATTGCAGCAGCGCAGTGGACTTGCCAGCGTTCATTGCCGAGTAGTAAAAATAAAGTTGAGCCATAAGAATGCACACTGTTGGTATTAATTTGGGATCGAGTCGTCAATAATAACGGTCTTCCCTCGTTGGTCTCAATGGTAATCGCGTCTAATGAAAATTATTTCCTTTAATATCAATGGTATCCGCGCCAGATTTCATCAATTGGCCGAACTCAAAACGCGCCACGATCCCGATATACTCGGTCTCCAAGAGATTAAGGTGCACAGCGATATGTACCCGCACGAGGATGTCCAGGCCGCATCCGGCCTGGTGTCTCAGGTTTGGGGTCAGAAGGCGCACCATGGCGTGGCGACGCTGAGCCGCAGTGCCGTAGAGCATCAGTGTGGTTTCCCCACGGATGTCGAGGACGATCAACGGCGCCTCATTATCAGCCGCCATCCGACGCAGGATGGCCGTATTCTGACGGTGATCAATGGCTACTTCCCGCAAGGCGAAGGCGACAGCCACCCAACTAAATGGCCGGCAAAACGCAAGTTCTACGCCGACCTTCTGGATTGGCTGAATAGCGAAGCCAAGCCGGATGACCTGTTAATCGTCCTGGGCGATTTCAATATTGCCCCGGTGGATGAAGATATCGGTATCGGCGAGAAGAATGCCAAGCGTTGGCTTAAGGAAGGTAAATCAGCCTTTTTGCCTGAGGAACGGGTCTGGTTTGAAAAGATTCGCGCGTGGGGCTTGGCCGACTCCTATCGAATTGAGCATCCGCAGGTCAATGATCGGTTCAGTTGGTTTGATTATCGTTCGAAGGGCTTTGCTGATGAACCCAAACGGGGTTTGCGCATCGACCAACTTATGATCTCTGCCCCGCTGATTCCATTGATCCGAGCGACGGGTATCGATTATGACATCCGCGCCATGGAACGACCGAGCGATCACGCGCCGGCTTGGTTGGAATTGGATTTAGACTTGGTTTAACAAAAAAATCCGGCGCCGGAAGGTTACAACCGGCACCGAATGAGTAGCGACGACTTTAGATTTTTTGCCAATCGAAGCCAGCGTCCGCCAGTTTTTGAGCATTTTTGAGATCGGTCACCACCGCCTGTGATCGGTTCTCGGCGCCCAAATAGCGTTCTGCAACGCTCTGAATTTGCTTTTTATCGACCGCAAGCAGCCGTTCACGATAGGTTTCTCGGAACGCATCGGTGCGGTTGAAGAGCCGGTTTTGATAGGCACCCTTCGCCTCGCCTGCGGGTGAACCCGGTCTATCGAGCGACCCCATCACCCCCAAGACCGATTCTTCTACCTGGGCATCGGTCAATTGACCGCTGCTCAACCAGTCCAAACTGCCACTAAAGTCCTGCAGCGTTTCCTCTAAGCGCGGGTCACGATAGGAATAGAAGCGGAACACACCATTGCTGTTATCGTGCGAGGCCCCGCCGCCATAGGCACCCCCCTGCTCGCGAATCGTGCGATGCAGATAATTATTGCGTAAGACCCCGCCCAAAACCGTCAAAGCCGCCGAATCCGGATGACTGGCAGAGACGGTTTTATAGGCCGCCGAACAGAAGTTCACCTGAGTTTCCGTGCTCCAGACAATTTGCCGATCGCTCGACTGGCCGATCTGCTGCCGTTTGGAATGGTTTTCCGCACCCAGCTCGATGCCATGGCGCAATAATCCTGCTCCAACCCGCCAAACGAGGGGCTTCGCCAACCAACAACCCGTGCGCCGGCTGGGCCTGAAACTTGTGATGCAAGGCGATCAACTGCTCCAGCCAGACCTCTAACAGCGCCGGATCAGCCTTCCAGTCGCTAACCCAGTTCTGTAGCCGCCGAATCGCCGGCAAGCCGGTCGCATCATAGGTCAGGGAGTTGCCCAGGCTATGACAAGCGGATGCCGCTTGCATCGCCAAACCGTGGCCGCCACCGGTAATGCCCTGAACGCGGCGTGAACTCATTAAACTGAGATAATCGGCGATTCGAGTGCGCTCATCAAAACGCGCCTCGAGCCAATGACTTTTCATAATCTGCGACAGGTCGCCGGCATTGCGCTCCAACGCCTTGCCGGTGAAAACCAGATAGCCATTGATCGCATCGACATCGCCTATTTCCGGCTTGTAGAGGGAGTACAGATTAACATTACCGGTTTTGGCGGCCTGACGTTGCTGGGTGGCCAGGTAATCGAGTTTACCGGCACCGAGTTCCGGCAGCAGCGCAGTATAGAGCGGTAATAGGCGGCGTTCGGCGTCGGTCAGATCGGGAATAGGCCAGTACCACTGCTGATACACCAAACCGTTGGTGCCCGCGGCGTACTGAATCATCGGCCGCTCCTGCACGGAGGTTTGCCGTTTCACGGCCGGCTTGACATCACTGAGCGTGACCTTGGGTAGGATTTCGCTATCGTCATCCTGTTCCTGGCGGGCCTTGAGGGCTAAGGAAGCATCGACTATTGCCTGAGCCTCAGCGTCACTCAGCTGGGCTTGAATGGCATCCAAACGAGCCCGTTCATTGGCCGCTTGGCGCTCTGAGTAGAGCGGATCCGGACGCATAATAAGGCGTACACTGTGGCTGTTATCGAGTAATAGACGATGGATCAGGTCACTGATATAGCCCGGTTGGGCCGATGCGACGCGCAATTGTGCCAGGGCCTTGTCAATATCCAGCGACTCCATTACCGAACCGCCATGAGTGGCCGCACCGGTGACTGAAAAGATCAGCTGTAAACCATAGGGCTGGCCATCACCGGTAATTTCCCGTTGAGATAGCTCCAACTGATGCAGCATGGCATCAACATCGTCCTGACTAACGCCCTGCTCGGCTATGTCGGTCAAGGTTTGGATCACCAGCGCTTCAAAGGCATCGGCTTGGTCGCCATTGCTGCCTTCAATGCCACACATAAACATCATTTCACGATTCGAATCTTCCAGGCCGCACAGGGGCGAGGGATTGGTGCCCAAGCCGCTAGTTTCTAAAGCATGGCGCAGCGGGGATGCGCTGTTATCGAGTAATAGATCGGAGAGCAGATGCGCCTCCAGTTGGGCGAACAGATCGGTACTTTCGCCTAACAGCCAGCCGAGCGATAAGAATGTCTTGTCAGCCACATCGCCTTCGGACGGATAGGCATCTTCGACGCGCAACTTGCGATTGAAGCGTTTTTCCAGCGGCACCGACAGCTTGTGGTTGAGAGGTTCAAAGCGATCTAAGGCCAACGTCTCGATCCGCGCCTGGATATCAGCGGCGGGCCGGTTACCAAAGGTGAAAAAGGTGGCATTGGACGGATGATAATGGGTCGTATAGAACGTCTTTAACTGTTCGTAGGTAAGATCCGGAATATGTTCCGGGTCGCCGCCACTATTATAGTGATAGGTATTGGACGGAAACATATGGCTTTTGAAGACCTGATACAGGTGCGATACCGGCGAGCTCATCGCGCCCTTCATCTCATTAAAGACCACACCCTTGTATTGTAAGGGTGTGCGAGGGTCGCTCATATCTTCAAATTCCAGACGATGCCCTTCCTGCAGGAAATCCAGTTTGTCGAGCCGCGAGAAGAACACCGCATCGAGATAGACCGAGAGCAGATTCTCGTAGTCTTTGCTATTCTCACTGGCAAAGGGATAGGCCGTCCAATCGCTGCTGGTCATGGCATTCATAAAGGTGTTGAGCGAGCGGCGGGTCATCATAAAAAACGGGTCGCGCACTGGGTATTTCTGCGAACCACAGAGCGCGGTGTGTTCCAATATATGGGCCACGCCGGAGGAATCTTGGGGCATGGTGCGTAATGACACCATAAAGACATTTTCGTCGAGATCGCTGGCCAGGTGGAAATGTTCGGCCCCGGTTTTTTTGTGACGATAATGCTCCAAACGTACATTGAGGGATTCAATATAGCGCGAATCCACCGACTCAAACGCGTCGAATGGGGATAGTTCGGTCATCTTAAGATTCAATTCGGTCATAGTTCCTCTATGTTTTAATGACTCAGGTGGCGACGGAATGGCCGCGAACCTGGCTTAGTTGCCTGCTAGCTTAGGTCGGTAAGGCCTTAAGATGCAAGCTTGGCGGGCCTAATGCGGGTTCGATAATGGCTTTGGGCCTTAGCCGGCGCCAAACAGTGCGCTCTTTAGCCGGAAAACGGGGGTTCGATACTCTTTTCGGCCTTTCATAGTTGGTCAGAATAAGTAGAATACCGGCCCTTAATAGTCTGAGAGGTCAATATGACGCAATTCGTGCAAGGTCAACGTTGGTTAGTCGACAGTGAGCCTGAATTAGGCTTGGGTCTGGTTCAGGGGTTGGACCCGCGTGCGGTCAGATTGTTTTTCCCGGATTGCGACACCGAACGTCAATATGCCTTGCGCGACGCTCCGCTCACCCGACTGGTCTTAGAAATAGGCGATACCCTAGAGCACCGTGAACAGGGGCCGATGGAGATAGCCGAGGTCCATCACCTAAACGGTTTGATCATCTATGAGACCACCACCGCTCAAATGGTCACCGAAACCGACCTGGCCGATACGGTCAAGCGCAACAACCCGGTGATGCGCCTGCTAACCGGGCAAACCGATCATCCAAACTGGTTTTCGTTCCGCTCTGCCCTAACCCGCGGTATTCAAGCCATTTGGAATGGCCATATGAACGGCCTACTCGGCACCCGTTCGTCATTGCTGCCGCATCAGCTCTATGTCGCCAAGAAAGCCACCGAACACACCCATGTGCGCGCCCTGCTCGCCGATGAAGTCGGTCTGGGCAAAACCATTGAAGCCGGTCTGATCATCAACCGTTTGGTGCATCAGGGTCGCGCCAAACGGGTTTTGATCGCCGTGCCTGAAGCCTTGCAAGCCCAGTGGCTGGTGGAATTGATCCGCCGCTTCTCGCTCTACTGCGAGCTGTACCAGAGTGAAGAGCACGACTTCGGCATCGGCCAGGTGCATCTGATCAGCCATCGAGAATTGAGCAACATCGACTGTCTGGCGCAAATCATGGAGCAGGAGTGGGATATGCTGGTGGTCGATGAAGCCCACCATCTGCCCACCGAACCCAATGCCGAATTGTTGCATTGGACTATACTGGCCGAACAGACCCCGCATCTTTTGTTAATGACCGCTACGCCGGAGCAACTGGGCATGAATGCCCACTTTGGTCGGCTACAGCTGTTGGATGCCGGCCGTTTCACCAGTATAGAAAAGTATCAGCAAGATGAGTCGAGCTTTACCGAACTGTCCGGTCTGGCACGCGCGCTAGATGACGATAATGTGACGCCGGCCCATATTGCCGAACTGGAAGCCTTGGGCATTCAATGGAATAACGACAATCAACGGGCGCTCAGCGCCCTGCTCGACCGCCATGGCACCGGTCGCGTGGTGTATCGCAATACCCGTAAGGGCGTCGCCGGGTTCCATTCCCGTCAAGCCGATCTAACCCTGTTTGATGATGAGGCTGGCCGTATCGCCGCCTTGGCCAAATGGCTGTTGCTGCATCGGGACCAAAAAATCCTCTTGATCGCACACGATATGGACACCGCCAAGGATGTCGCCTTTCAACTCTTTCAAAAACACGGTCTGGAGGCGACCTCCTTCCATGAAGACCTGGACCTGATCGAACGCGATCGCGCCGCGGCCCATTTTGCCGAAGCCGATGGCGGCGCGCAGATCTTGGTTTGTTCCGAGATCGGCGGAGAGGGACGCAATTTTCAATTTTGCCATCATCTTATTTTATGGGATCTGCCGACTCACCCCGATATGCTGGAACAGCGTATCGGCCGACTGGACCGTATCGGCCAAACCCAAACCATCCAGATTCACGCCTATCTACTGGCCGAATCCGATGATCAACAACGCTTTGAGTGGTATCACAACACATTGCGCTGCGTCGAACAGATTCAACCGGCGGCCAGCGCAATCCATGAACGCTATGCGGCCCAGTGGTTTGATGCACCATCCGATGATTTGAAAGGGCAGATTCAGGGCGAATTAAAAAGTCTGGCCGAACAGCTCGAAAGCGGTCGAGATATATTGCTCGAGCTGAATTCCTGTCGCCAACCGGAAGCCGATGAGATCAAGGCCGTCATCGAACAGCTGGAACAACACCATCCGCTCGATGTGGTCGAAATGGCCGCTAATCTGCTCAATCTGCATTTTGAGTCGATCGCCGATGGGGTTTATGAATTGATCCCATCGAGCAATATGTTGATTCCGACCCTACCGGGCATTCCCGAAGGCGGGGCCGTGGTCACCTTTGACCGGGCACGCGCCAGCGCACGGGAAGACACCCTGTTTTTATCCTGGGAACACCCCTTTATCCAGGGTNTGATGGACATNCTGCANGGNACCGAATTGGGTCAAGCGAGCATCGCGGTATTNCAGACCACTCAGGTGCCGGCGGGTCAGTTGCTGATGGAGGTACAGTGGTCTATATCCATGCCCGAACGCTTTGGCCATGCCATTAAGCCCCATATGAGCCACAGCCTGTTCCGAACCTTAGTGTTAGAAGGTGGTGATAAGGATTTGGATGCGGTCTTGGCCGAGGACAGCCTGCAGGCCCAGATCAAGGCCCTACCGGTTAAGTTGGCGCGTAATATGATTCGTCAGGCGAAAGATCGCATCGCACCCCTGTATGAAACCAGTCAACGCCTGGCGCAACTGCGTTTTGATCAGGCTATGACCGAGAGCGGCCAATCGCTAAAACATAGCAATCAGGCCCGCATCGAGCGTCTGACTTATCTGCAAACGGTCAACCCACTGGTCAGCCTCGACGATGTCTCTGCCTTGATCAGCCAAACGGAACAAGAATGGGCCGCACACCAGTCGTGCGAATTTATAACCAGTGGCGTGCGTTTAATTCTCTGTGCCCCACCGGGTTCGCTCTAAGCGTTGGTAGGCCTTGTCGGCCGGCGCCAGCAGAGCCCAAAGGTTCTGTTGGCGCCGCCGGCTAGTCAGATCGGGCTACGCTTCCTGCTCCAACGCTGCTGCCAGAAATGGAATCAACTGGGCCATGACCTGTTCGACACTGGTATCGATGCCGGTATCGGTCTGGGCCATACTTCTCAATACCTCAATACTCGACATGGTGAACACCGCCGCACCGATGGCAAAGTGCAAGCGCCAGAAGATGGCTTCGCTGGATAGATCCGGATGGGCGAGTTTCAAATAACCGATAAAGCGGCCATAGACCTCGGCATAGTTTTCATACAGAAAGCGCCGTAAGTGGCCCTGCGCCTGGGTATAGGCCAGACCGAGCAAGCGCATAAAAACCGATAACTTGTTGTAGTGATCGTTAGGGGCAACGCCGGTGAGCATGGTACTGGCCAGCACCCCTAAGACATCCCGAAAATCCGGATCCCGTTTAATGGCCACGACGGCATCCAGCTCCTTGCTTAACTTGAGCGTAAAGGGTGTTAAAAAACGGGCAAAAACCGCCTGAATCAATTCCTTTTTAGACCCGAAATGATAGTTAACCGCGGCCAGATTGACCTTTGCGCGGGTGGTGATCATGCGCAAGGACGTCTCGGCAAAACCCTTTTCAGCGAACAATTGCTCAGCCGAATCGAGGATGCGGGTTACGGTGTCGGCTTGGCTCATACTGAGTCCCCACTGAATTCAAACGATCGTTTAAAACAATGAGAGTAGTCTTTTTCACTCACTGTTGCAGTACTTTTTTGCCTAAATAACGACCCTTCACCCCTAAAAGGCTGGCGTTTACAACGTATAACAACGGAAATAGAATTCCGGCGAGTAAATAAATGGCATAAGTACAGCATAATGCTTGAACAATACCCCTGTTTTGAAACAGACTAGACATAACCCTTGAAAGTAACGGTTCTGACCCGCACTAAGGGAATGTTAACCTGAAGTAATAATTTGGAGGCGTCTTAAATGGCCCAATACGATCAAATCGCTACGGCTCGTCCCGAGTCGGCACTGGCGACCAACAAAGTCTTGCGCAATACCTATATGTTGTTGTCTATGACCCTGCTATTCAGTGCAGCCACGGCGCTTATTTCTATGGCCATGGGCTTGCCTCAGGGTGCATCGATGATCATGAGCCTGGCGGCCATCGGAATTGTCTGGTTCGTTTTACCCCGTACTTATAACTCCAGCATGGGCATCGTCTGGACATTCGTCTTTGCCGGTCTGTTAGGCGCTGGTCTTGGGCCAATGCTGAATCATTATCTAGCCATGGCAAACGGTCCTTCAATCGTTGCCCAAGCGCTCGGTGGCACCGCCATCGTAACCTTTGGTTTATCCTTCTATGCGGTCACCACCAAAAAGGATTTCAGCTTTTTAGGCGGCTTCCTGATGGTCGGCATGATCGTCATGGTTGTGGCGATGATTGCCAATATATTCTTCGCCATCCCGGCCATGAGCATTGCCATCTCCGGTGGTGTTGTGCTGCTGATGTCGCTGATGATCCTGTTTGATACCAGCCGAATTGTCAATGGCGGTGAAACTAACTATATCCGCGCCACCGTTAGCTTGTATCTGGATATCTACAACCTGTTTGTCCATCTGCTGGTTCTGGTTGGTTTTCTGAGCAGCGACGACTGATCGACAGTAATTGTCAAAGGGGCCGCATTTGCGGCCTTTTTTTTGGCTCGCAAAACACGGTAAAAGCCCCCAAACTGGCGCAACCCCGGCTCAGACGGCGAACAAACCGTTCTATTCCGAGCCCGCTCCGTTATAATTGCACTTTGTGTTACGGGCTATTTCATCGATGCGTTTCCAACTCAATGTTTATGGTGCACCCTGGGCGGCCAATAACGCCGCGGATGTGCGCTGCTTTGTCGAGGCGGCCTGGACTGCCGGTCATGATATAGCGCGCGTGTTTTTCTTTTTTGATGGGGTTTATCATGGCTTGCTTAGCCAATCACCGGCCAGCGATGAAGCCAATCCGTTGGCCTATTGGCAGTCGCTGGCGCTGGCCGATGTTGATCTGCTCCTGTGTATCGCCGCCGCCAGCAACCGCGGCGTGCTCGATGAGGCCGAGAGTGCCCGTTATCAGCAAAGCGTGACAACCAGCGCGGCCTGTTTTGAACTGACGGGTTTGGGCCAGTGGGCCACCGGTTTCCACGATGTGGACCGAATTATCACCTTTAAATAGAGTCCTGCATGAGCTTTAACCTGATTATTATTAAACAGAGCCCCTACCAAGGACGCCAAAGTCATGAGATTTTGGAGGCCATCATGAGTTTGGCTCTGTTCGATATCGACCATCGTGTGGTGTTCTTTGAACAGGGCATCAGTTGGCTGTTCGCCCAACAGGCTCCTACAGAGCAGAAATCCCTGGAAAAGCAGCTCTCTGCCCTGCCCCTCTATGGCAGCGAAGCGCTCTTTTATTGTCAGGAGCATCAAACCCTACTGTTCCCCGACCAGCCGCTCCAACAATCGGTGCAACCCCTTGCGCTGCAGGACTTGGCCTTGTGGTGCCGACAGGCCGATCACGTGGAGGTTTTTTAATGCAATTGCTAACGCTCACGCAGATCCCAAGCGAGCTCGAACAACAGCTGTTTCAACAACTACTTGTGGCCGATGATGTGCTGTTACTGACTGGCCGGGCCTTACCCCTATGCTACCGTGCCCGGCCCTATGCGTGTCAGGCGATGGTTCGGCAAGTCGAGATTGACAAGCTCGGCGGTCAACCCGATGGCGACTGGACCCTGATCGATGATGCCCGTTGGGTTGAGCTCAGCGCCCTCAGTGCTAAAACGATCGTATGGTGAGCACATGAGTTTAACCACCGATCACCAGGGTTTTCTGCTTGATGCCCAGCACTGGACCGACGACTGGGCCGGCGCCACCGCCGGCGCGCTCGGCTTGCCCTGGCAAGAGCTTGACCAACAGTTGGTAGCGGCGTTGCGGCAGTTCTATTTCACCTTTGACCTATCCCCCCCGATGCGGCCACTGGTAAAACACATCAAAACCGAATTTGGTCCAGATATAGGCAACAGTATCTGGTTAATGCATCGATATGGCGAGAGTCCAGCCCGAGCGCTGGCGCTCTTGGCCGGCCTCCCCAAACCAAAGAATTGCCTCTAATGACAAATCCGAACACCCTAACCGAACAATACACCATGCCCGCCATGATTCGCGCCCTGGGGCGCGGTAAGAGTGGCTCTCGGAATTTGAGTTTCGATGAGGCAGCCTTTGTAATGGGCGCTATTTTGAACGAGACCATTACACCCGCCCAACTGGGTGCCTTTCTAATGTTGATGCGAGTTAAGGAAGAAACCGCCGAAGAATTGGCCGGCATGGTCAGTGCCTGCATTCAACCGCTAACGCTTGCTCCGACCTGCTCGGTCGATGTCAATTGGCCGGCCTATGCCGGTAAAAAGAAGCAACCGTCCTGGTATCTGTTGGCCGCTCGACTGCTGGCGCGCAATGGCATTTCCATCTTTATCCACGGCGGTGGCGAACACACCGCGGGCCGGCAATATGCCATCGACGTCTGTCGGGTGCTCGATATTGCGGTGGTTTCCAGCCTGAACGCGGCGCAGGTCGAGCTTCAGCGGACTAACATCTGCTATATGGCGTTAGCCGATATTGCGCCGGTACTGTCCGCGCTTATCGATATGAAGGCGGAGCTGGGTCTGCGCTCGCCGGCCAACACCTTGGTCCGACATATCAATCCGTTACAGGCGGGTTTAACCCTTCAAGGCATGTTTCATCCCGCCTATATGGCACTGCATCACCAAACGGCGATTCTTCTGGGCCAGAACAATAACCTGGTGCTCAAGGGCGATGGCGGTGAATTTGAGGTCCGGCCAGACAGCCTAACGGCTATTGCCAGCCATGCCGGCGCTCAGAATGACCAACAAAAGCTTGAACCGGTCTTGGCACGCCGGGCTTTGCGGCCCGAAAAAGCCCAGCTGGATCCGCTCTTGGCGCTCTGGGACAATAATGAAGGGGATGGTTATGGCCAGGCGGCCGTGTTGCAAACGGCAGCCCTTATTGTCTCGGCCTTGCAGCGGATTACGCTGGCCGAGGCCCAGGCCACTGTTGCCCAATGGTGGGCACAGCGCCATTAGTCGCCAGGGCCCTGAGCTGTGGATTGCCCATGGGCATCGTTAGAGGTCGACGGCCCAAACCAACTCAACTTGTCGTGTAACGAGACCACCTCACCGACTATGGTTAGCGTCGGGGCCCTGGGCTTTTCACGTTCGACGATCCCCGGCATGGTCGCCAGGGTACCAATAAAGACTCGTTGCTCAGGGGTGGTACCCTTCTGGATCAGAGCTATCGGGGTGTGCGGATCACGACCGTGCTCGACAAGCTTTTGGCAGATGGTACCGATGCCACTTAAGCCCATATAGAAGACCAGCGTTTGACTGGTTGAGACCAGCTCCGCCCAGGGCAAATTCGCACTGCCATCTTTCAGATGCCCGGTCACAAAACGCACCGATTGGGCGAAATCCCGGTGGGTCAACGGAATACCCGCATAGGCGGCACAGCCCGATGCCGCGGTAATGCCCGGCACCACCTGAAAGGCAATGCCCTGTTCCGCCAAGAGGTCGATCTCTTCCCCACCCCGGCCAAATATAAAGGGATCGCCACCCTTAAGGCGCAACACCCTATTGCCCAGCAAAGCCTGATCCACCAAGAGTTGGTTTATATCGCCTTGTGCAAGGGTATGTTGAGCTCGACGTTTGCCGACATAGATGCGTTCGGCATCGCGCCGAACCAGCTCCATGACCGCATCGGAGACTAAGGCGTCATAAACCACCACATCGGCCTGCTGCATCAGCCGTAAGGCCTTAAAGGTCAATAGATCCGGATCTCCGGGACCGGCGCCGACCAAATAAACTTCCCCGCGCTTGCGCAGCTCCGGATTATGCAGTGTGGCCACCAAACTCTGCTCAGCCTGAGCCATCCGGCCGGCGTAAACGTGTTCGGCGGTAACGCCATTGAGAATTTTCTCCCAAAAGCTGAGCCGATCGGCCGAACGGCTAAAGGTTGCTTTTACCTCGGCACGGAAGCGTGCCGCCAGCGCGGCCAGTTGGCCATAACTGGCTGGGATGGTACTTTCCAGCTTAGCCCGAACCGATCGTGCCAGTACCGGCGCCTGACCGCTCGAGGTAATGGCGATGACCAGCGGATTGCGATCTACGATGGAAGGAAAAATCACATTACAGAGACTGGGCGAATCCACAACATTGACTAATAGCCCCTGAGCCCGGGCCAGAACGCTAATATGACTGTTGAGGACACCATTGTTGGTGGCTACAACCACGAGCGAACAATCCTGAATATCCCTATCGATGAATTCGCGCTCGATACACTCACAGGAGGCGCGGTTTTTGAGCGCAGCCAGGATGTCCGGGGCAATAACTCGAATCCGCGCGCCGCTCTTTTCGAGCAGGGTGATCTTGCGCAGCGCAATGGTCCCACCACCGACTACCACTATTTGTTGATCCGCAAAGCGATGAAAGAGCGGAAAATAATCCACGACGTTCTCCTTTTAAAAAAACGGGCAAGCCAACGATGTTCACTGGAGGCTTAGGGCGGCCCTAAAAAAACCCCTTTCGGGGTTTTTTAGCGGAGCCAAGGCACTTTATTGGGCAACGTACGGAATAAAGGTACAGCCACCCATATAAGGCACCAACGCCTCTGGTACGCTCAAACCAGCCTCTGACTGATAGTTCTCCAATACCGCAACCAGTGTACGACCCACCGCCAAACCCGAACCATTGAGCGTATGGACCAGCTCAGTCTTATTGGTTGTCGAATTGCGATATCGCGCTTGCATGCGTCGTGCCTGGTAGTCAGACATATTCGAGCAGGATGAAATTTCTCGATAGGCGTTCTGGGCCGGCAACCATACTTCGAGGTCATAGGTTTTGGCAGAGCCGATACTCATATCACCGCCACACAGGATGACTTTGCGATACGGCAAACTAAGCTTCTGCAAGATGGCTTCGGCATGGCCGGTCAACAGTTCCAACGTCGCCGTGGCGTCCTCGGCTTTAACGATCTGCACCAATTCGACTTTCTCGAATTGATGCTGGCGGATCATGCCGCGCACATCACGCCCATAAGAGCCGGCCTCGGCGCGAAAACAGGGGGTGTGAGCGACCATCTTAATCGGCAAATCCTGCTCGTTCAGGATGGTGTCGCGCACCATATTAGTCAGCGGCACTTCGGCGGTCGGAATCAAATAGTAGTCTTGATCGAATTCAACCTTGAACAGATCCTCGCCGAACTTAGGCAACTGACCGGTACCAAACAAGGAGTCTTTATTAACCATAAAGGGCACGGCGGTTTCCAAATAGCCATGCTCGAGGGTCTGGACATCGAGCATAAACTGACCCAAAGCCCGGTGCAGCCGAGCAATTTGGCCCTGCATCACGGCAAAACGACTGCCAGTCAACTTGGCGGCCATTTCGAAATCCAAACCATTGAGGGCTGCACCGACATCGACGTGATCTCGAATTGGAAAGCTGAACTCGCCCGGCTGACCCCACTTGAGCACCTCGACATTGTCTGCCTCATCCTTTCCAGCGGGCACCGAGGCGTCCGGTAGATTGGGTATTGAGTAGAGCATATCGTCCAAGTCGGCCTGAACCGCTTTGAGAGCGACCTCCTTCTGACCCAGGGTCATGGCGATCTCGTCGAGGACCTGTTGAACCTTGGTTTTAGCGTCGTCGGTGCTCATGCCCTGGCGGATGTAATCACCGATCGCCTTGGACGCTTTTTTACGCTGCGCCTGAAGATCTTCGGTCTCAACCTGTAAGGACTTTCGACTGGACTCCAGCGATTGAAAAGAGACCACATCGAGGTGGAATCCTTTGGTCTTAAGTATCAGTGCTATCGCTTCCGGGTCTTGTCTGAGCTGCTTAATGTCAAGCATCTTGCTGAGTCCTTAATTAGAAAATAAATTTGCCCAATCCGTATCCGGCCGAGACGGCGATCATGCAGACGATCACCGATGCCACGAGATACATCAGGGCTAGAGTTAGCTGTTGCTGTTGGAACAAGGATAACGCTTCCAGGGCAAAACTGGAAAAGGTGGTAAAGGCACCTAACACCCCGACGAGCACGAAAGCGCGCCAGGTACCGGGTAGCTGTGGGTATTTTAGGGTGAAAAAAACAAAAGCCAAGCCCATTATAAAGCTGCCCACGACATTTACGCTGAAGGTGCCCCAGGGAAATTGACTACCGTGTAGTCGATTTAACCAACTGACCGTGGCAAAGCGCGCCATGGCACCCAGGCCGCCGCCCAATCCGATAACCAACCAATGCCAAATTGTTAACGTACTCATCAACGACTGTCCTCTGACCCGGCGGCCTGATCTAGACTGCGGAGGAAATCCAGTTTCTGACCAATTTTGGCTTCTAGGCCACGCTCGACCGGCTGGTAAAATTGCTCACTCTGTAACGAGGGCGGCAGATAGTGCTCCCCTGCTGCATAGGCATGGGGCTCATCGTGAGCATAGCGATAGGCCTGGCCGTACTCCAGATCTTTCATCAGTTGGGTCGGCGCATTGCGTAAATGCATNGGCACCTCTTCGCTCGGCGCACTGCGCACCTGCGCCATNATGGCATTAAAGGCCTTATAAACCGCATTGGATTTGGCCGCACTAGCCAAATAGACAGCCGCCTGTGCCAAGGCCAGTTCGCCCTCGGGACTGCCCAGACGTTGCTGACTGTCCCAGGCGCTGAGTGCCAGTGTGAGGGCCCGCGGATCGGCATTACCGATGTCTTCAGAGGCAATGCGCACCATCCGGCGGGCCAAATAGAGCGGTTCGATGCCGCCATCGAGCATGCGGCATAACCAATAGAGCGCACCGTCGGGCGAGGAGCCCCGAATGCTCTTATGAAAGGCCGAGATTTGATCGTAAAAGTTCTCACCGCCCTTATCGAAGCGCCGCGGTTGCGCCTGCAGCAGATCGCCAATGCTCTGTTTGGTCACCTGTTGGCCGGGCTCGAAAAAATCCAAGGCGATTTCGATCATATTGAGAAAGCGGCGAGCATCGCCATCGGCGTATTGGCACATCAATCCGATGCTGTCGCGGTCGAAATCGATGGCCGCCAGTCTGGGCTCCAAGTCTTGCGCCCGCCGCCACAACTGTTGTAACTCCTCATCACTAAAGGATTTCAAGACATAGACTCGAGCCCGCGACAATAAGGCCGAGTTCAATTCAAAACTGGGATTTTCGGTCGTGGCACCGATAAAGATAAAGGTACCGTCTTCAACATAGGGCAAAAAGGCATCTTGCTGGGCCTTATTGAAGCGATGCACCTCGTCGACGAAGAGCACCGTGCGATCGCCATGACCTTGCGCCTGACGGGCTTTTTCGGCAGCCAGCTTAATATCCTTGACGCCGGCTTGGACGGCCGAAATGCTCTCAAAACGGGCATCGACGGTATGCGAGATAATCTTCGCCAGCGTTGTTTTGCCGACCCCAGGCGGGCCCCAAAAAATCATCGAGTGCAGATTTTTTTGTTCTAGGGCTTTGCGCAACGGCTTGCTCGGTCCCAGTATATGACTTTGTCCTATATAGCCGCTTAGGTCACTCGGGCGCAGCATTTCAGCCAGCGGCCGATAAATATCGCCCTTAGCGAACAGGTCGGCCATTACATTTGCTCGAACATGTCGGTGCCGGGAGGCGGATTAAAAGAAAACAGCGCGTCGTCGAGCGGCGCATTGGCCACCACATCCGTCAGGTTGATCAGCGTTTGTTGACCCAGGCTGTCGAGAATGCGGATTTCGGCGATCAAATTTTGTTTAAAAGTCAGGGTCAGCTCGCTAAACACCGAATTGGTATCGAGCGGAAACAGCCGGTATACCACTAAAGCGTCGGTACTGGCCTCGAGAACGTCATACTGTTGGGTCAGTACTTGGCGCGGTTGTGACAGAATCATCGCTGGAGACTGCTGCACCGAGCTTCCTACGGGTTGATAGGTCGCCTGCTCTAGATCGGGATCAAAGACCCAGAGCGTTTCACCGTCGGAGATCACCTGCTGTTCAAAGGGCTCAAAAACCTGCCAAGCAAAGCGCATCGGTTTGGCGATGCGCATCAGCCCGGTCGACAGGGTCACCGAATTCTGGCTTTCCGAGAAGGTTCGCTGTTCGAAATTGGCGCTTAGGGTTGTCGGTGCCTCCAGTCGTTCGATCAACTGCTGCCGGGCGGCGTCATCGGCCCAGACATTGGTGCCAAGCCATAAAATTTGACTGGTCAGCAACAGTTGGGTCAACAAGTTATTACGCATAAGACTCTCTTCTAATTTGAGGGCGGCGGAGGTGCCAGCACCTCACGTGCGCCGTTATGGCCCGGCGGACTGACAATGCCGGCCGACTCCATGGTTTCAACTAATCGGGCGGCACGGTTGTAACCGATCCGAAGCTTGCGCTGAACCGATGAGATAGAGGCCTTTCGACTCTGGGTTACAAACTCCACTGCCTGATCGAACAGCGCATCGGCTTCGCCATCTTCATCTTCGCCCTCAAAACCCGATGTCCCGGCGGCGTCCTGTTCACTGGCTAGGGCGATTGCCGAGAGATAATTGGGGCTGCCGCGTTTTTTCCAATCGGCAACGATGGCATGGACCTCATCGTCGTCGACAAAGGCCCCGTGCACGCGCACCGGCAGGCTGGTGCCAGGCGGCATATAGAGCATATCGCCATGACCGAGCAACTGCTCTGCCCCACCCTGATCGAGAATGGTTCGGGAGTCAATCCGCGAGGACACCTGAAAAGCGATGCGGGTTGGAATATTGGCTTTAATCAGACCGGTAATGACATCGACCGAGGGTCGCTGGGTAGCCAGAATAAGATGGATGCCGGCGGCCCGGGCTTTTTGGGCGATCCGGGCAATCAGCTCTTCAACCTTCTTGCCGACAATCATCATCATGTCGGCGAATTCATCAATCACCACGACAATAAAGGGCAAGGACACCAGGATCGGGGCCAATTCGGTAGGGTCCATGGCTTGGCTGGGATCATAGAGTGGGTCGCGGATCGGCTCGCCATTCTTACTGGCTTCGGTGACCTTCTTATTAAAACCACCGATGTTACGCACGCCCACTGAGGCGAGCAGCTTGTAACGCCGCTCCATTTCGGCCACGCACCAGCGCAAGCCGCCAGCAGCTTCTTTCATATCGGTAATCACTGGTGTTAACAGATGCGGAATGCCCTCGTAGACCGATAATTCGAGCATCTTCGGGTCGACTAGAATCAGTCGAACCTCTTCGGGCGTGGCCTTGAACAGCAGGCTGCAGAGCATCGAGTTGACGCCCACCGATTTGCCGGAGCCGGTGGTGCCGGCGACCAGCAGGTGCGGCATTTTGGCCAGATCGGCGACCACCGGAGTGCCCCCTATATCATGCCCCAAGCCCAGGGTCAGAACGCTTTTCGAGTCGTCGTAAACGCTGGAACCGAGAATATCACTGAGGCGCACAATGGCCCTTTGCTCATTGGGAATTTCGATCCCAACGGTAGTTTTGCCGGGAATGATTTCCACCACCCGGACACTGACCAGGGCCATAGAACGCGCCAAGTCCTTCGCCAGATTGGTAATCTTGGACACCTTGATGCCAGCAGCGGGCTGAATCTCAAACCGGGTAATAACCGGGCCTGGGGCGACCTCGGTCACCTCGGCCACAACGCCAAAGTCCTTCAATTTAATTTCTAACATGCGCGACATGGCTTCGAGCGCCTCAGCGCTGTAGCCACTGCGTGGGTCCCCGGCCGACGGGGTCAACAAACTGATCGCTGGCAAGCGGCCAGACGGTTCGCTGTCCTCAAAGAGCGATTGCTGCTGCTCTTTGACCACTCGGGTGCTCGGCGCCACGTCTTGCTTAATCAGAGGCTTGATCTGCGGCGGCACGCGCTTGGATTGGATCTCCAGCTGCACCTCCAAGTTCTGCTTGCGCAGCTCAACAACCTGCTTGACCTGCGTTTGTTCAGCGACGGCTTTGCGGTGCAGACGCCAGCGCTGGCTCCAATGGTCTACCTGGGTGAAGATAAACAGACCGATCGCATCAACCACCGCCAACCAGGATATATTGGCCGCTAGGGTCAGGGATAAAAACCCGACTAAGACCAGAATCATCGTGCTACCGGTTAAACCAAAAATCGGAAAAAACCAGTCTGAGAGGGCCAGTCCAAGCCAACCCCCAGCATAGCCGGGCAGATCGCTGGCGGTGTGCACCGCGACCAGGGCACAGCCGACGGCGATAAAAATTAACCAGCCAAGTGCTCGAATCAAGGTAATGAGTGGATTCCAACCCAGAGGATGGGTACGCTCACGAAACACCATCCAGGCTTGGTAGAAGCAAAAAATCGGCAAGAAATAACTGAAGATGCCTATTCCGCTAATCAATAAGGATGCCAGCCAGGCGCCTGCTGAACCCGCCAGGTTGACCACCTGCTGATTGGCGCCGACGATGGCCCAGCCCGGATCTAAGGCGTTATAGGTCATCAAGGCCAGGGACAAAAATAGCCCCACCGTCAACGCGATAATCCACAACGCGTCGAGGACAAATCGATTTTTTATCTCTATCAGCCGATCATCTGCATGATAGGACTTTAGTCTTTCAGCCAAGAAATCACCCTTGTTGCTGTATTGCACCGGAAATTGGTCATAATATACCACAGTATGGCTGCCAACTTATTGAAATAGTGACACTTTTTATGAACCATCTGCACTGGCTCGATCCCCAACTCGATCCCCTATTTCCGAGCATCCATCAGGCGCTCAGCGAACCCAGTGGCCTACTTGCGGTAGGCGGAGCGTTAACCACACCCTGGCTGTTGGAGGCCTATCGACACGGCATATTCCCCTGGTTTAATGACGGCGAGCCGATTCTCTGGTGGTCGCCGACGCCGCGCATGGTAATGCTGCCCGGCATGGCGCATCGCTCCAGGACGCTGCGCAAATTGTTTCGCGCCAGCCAGATTGAGATCACGGTGAATCATTGCTTCGAGCAAGTCATGCACCACTGCGCGCAAAATGACCTGCGCAATGACGGCACCTGGATCACCAGGCCGATGAAACAGGGCTATTTGGCTTTACACCGCGATGGTTGGGCGCACTCGATCGAGGTTCACGATCGTGGCCAATTAGTGGGCGGGCTCTATGGTGTGGCGATAGACCGGGTATTCTTTGGTGAGAGCATGTTTTCTTTGAGCCCCAGCGCCTCAAAGTTTGCCTTCGTGGCATTGAGCGAATGGACGCGGCAACAGGGCATGGCGCTGATTGACTGTCAGCTCTATAATCCCTATCTGGATTCGCTCGGGGCTCAATTGGTCGATCGCCCAACCTTTGAAAGCAACCTACCCCGCACATTAACCCGTCTGGCCATGCTGGATCCGAACGTCCTTCAGCAGCTGTTCGAGCAAAAGATGAGAGCGCCCCACGATGACCGATCCTGAAACCCTGCCTGAGGGCTCGATAAAGTTATTTCGGACCACCGAGCACGATTGCAGCTACCTGGCCGATCGACAGTCTCGCACCCTCTTTCTCGATCCGGACCTGGCTGTCACCCTGGATCTCTACGAGCAATTGACACAGGCCGGCTTTCGGCGCAGCGGCAAACACCTGTTTCGGCCGGACTGTAAAACCTGTCACGCCTGTATCCCATCTCGCGTCCCGATTCAGGATTTTCAGAAGAAGAAATCTCAGCAGCGTATTTGGAACAAAAATCAAGATATTCAGGTCAGCGTTCAGCCCTGCGTCTTCCGCCAGGCCGACTATGACCTGTTTGAACGCTATATCGCGCAGCGCCATGCCGACGGTGAGATGTTTCCGGCGTCCGAAGCCACCTATAGCGATTTCCTGGCGATTAACAATGAATTCAGCTTTCAGCTGCATCTGACCCTCGATGACCGATTGGTTGGCGTTGCCGTGACCGATCAGCTGCCCACTGGCTTGTCGGCTGTTTACACTTTTTTCGACCCCGATCTAGATAAGCGTTCTCTGGGTGTCTTTAGCATCCTGAGTCAGATCCATCTGGCTCAGCAATGGGGCCTGCCCTACCTATATTTAGGCTACTGGGTGCCCGGCTGTCGTAAGATGCAATACAAGACGCAATACCAGCCCACCGAACTATTGATCGATGGTCAATGGCAGGCGCTAGAGCAGCGCGCGTAAATCCGACCCGCTGCTGGCTCAAAATCAGCCACTAAATCTGGTTCCAGTAAAAAAGGTTGCATATTTTTTGCTAATTGCCGTTTTTTCAGGCAGAATGCGCGCCGTTATGAACTCAAAGGTTTCTATAGGAAATATGGCAAAAGAAGATGTGATTGAAATGGAAGGAGAGATCCTTGATACCCTTCCAAATACTATGTTCCGCGTAAAGCTTGAGAATGGTCATGTTATTACCGCTCATATTTCCGGAAAAATGCGCAAAAACTACATCCGTATCTTAACGGGTGACAAGGTGAAAGTTGAACTCACACCTTATGACTTAACGAAGGGTCGCATCGTTTATCGCGCGCGTTAATCACTGCTAAGCCAGAAACCAAAAAAAGCACCCTAGGGTGCTTTTTTTATTGCCGCGCCGGTCACCCGGCGGTCAATTTAAGCTTCAGCCAGCTCGCCGATAACGCTGACATCCAACTCCCCGTCTTTTAACGACACCAAGACAGAGCCGCCGTGGCTGGCCAGCGGTCCAAACAGGATCAGATCGGCCAGTGGCCGCTTGATCTTCTCTTGGATCAGTCGGGCCATAGGACGTGCGCCCATCGCCTTGTCGTAGCCGGTCTCAGCCAGCCATTCGCGCGCATCCTTGTCGACTTCCATATGCACCCGCTTGTCGTCCAGCTGGGCCTGCAACTCAACCAAGAACTTATCGACCACATTCATCACCACATCACGCGACAAGGCGGTGAACTGGACCGTACCGTCCAAGCGATTGCGGAACTCCGGCGTAAAGGTCTTTTTAATCATCTCCATGCCATCGGTCGAATTGTCCTGGGTGGTAAAACCAACCGATCGGCGGCTCATCTCTTGCGCGCCGGCATTACTGGTCATAATCATGATGACATTTCTGAAATCCGTCTTACGGCCGTTGTTATCGGTTAAGGTGCCATGATCCATGACCTGCAACAGCAGGTTGAAAACATCTGGATGGGCCTTCTCAATTTCATCGAGCAGCAACACGCTGTGCGGATGCCGATTGATGCCATCGGTTAGCAATCCACCCTGATCGAAGCCAACATAGCCCGGTGGCGCACCGATTAGCCTGGACGCGGTATGGCGTTCCATATATTCAGACATATCGAAACGCAGCAACTCCACGCCAAGGGACTCGGCCAGCTGCTTGGTGACTTCAGTCTTACCCACGCCGGTAGGGCCGGTAAAGAGAAAGGAGCCAATCGGCTTGTCGGCCGATTTCAGACCCGCTCGCGCCAACTTGATCGCGGAGGAGATATTCTCAATCGCTTCATCCTGGCCAAAGACGGTCATCTTCAGATTGCGTTCCAGATTGGCCAGCAACGACTTATCGTCCTTGTTAACCGATCGCGCGGGTATGCGCGCAATCAATGCGACAACGCGTTCAACATCGCTCACGCCGATCGACTTCTTGCGCTTACTTTCGGACTTGAGTCGCTCGGCAGCGCCGGCTTCGTCAATAACGTCGATAGCCTTGTCGGGTAAATGGCGATCAGTGATGTAACGGTCGGATAACTCAGCCGCGGCACGCAGAGCCTTATCGGTATATCGTAGGTGGTGATGGTCTTCAAAGCGGGATTTCAAACCCTTCAGGATACGGTAGGTCTCTTCGACCGACGGTTCATTGACGTCGATTTTTTGGAAACGGCGGGTTAAGGCCGAGTCCTTCTCAAAAATACCGCGAAATTCCTGATAGGTGGTCGAACCAATGCAGCGCAGTTCACCGGAACTCAACATCGGCTTGAGCAGGTTCGATGCGTCCATAACGCCACCGGAGGCCGCACCGGCACCGATAATAGTATGGATTTCATCGATAAATAGAATCGACTTGTCACGCTTCTTTAACTCGGCGAGCAAACCCTTCAGACGCTTCTCAAAGTCACCGCGATATTTGGTACCCGCCAGCAACGCGCCGAGATCGAGTGAATAGACCTGGGCACCGAGCATAATATCGGGCACTTCGCCGTCTTCGATCCGTTTGGCGAGGCCCTCAGCGATTGCCGTCTTACCCACGCCGGTCTCACCAACCAGCAGAGGGTTGTTCTTACGCCGACGAGACAGTATCTGCACCACCCGATCAACTTCGTAGTCACGCCCAACTAGGGGATCAATACGACCTTTCTTGGCTGCCTCGTTTAAATTGGTGGCAAAGCTATCCAATGGATTACCGCCACTGGCTTCACCGCCGGCCTCTTCTTGCCCTCCATCCTGTTGAAAGTCCTGCTGTTCCGGATCATCCGACTGGACCTTCGAGATACCATGGGCGATGAAATTGACCACATCGATACGCGAGATACTCTGTTGTTTCAGGAAGTAGACGGCCTGACTCTCTTGCTCAGAGAAGATCGCAACCAGCACATTGGCACCGGTCACTTCTTTTTTACCCGACGACTGGACGTGGAACACGGCCCGCTGCAGCACGCGCTGAAAGCCGAGTGTCGGTTGCGTTTCACGGTCTTCATCACCGACCGAGATCAAGGGCGTGGTGGAATCGATAAACTCGATCAAATCCCGGCGTAACTGGGGAATATCCGCCGCACAGGCATTTAACACATCGGCAGCAGCGTGATTGTCCAACAGTGCAAGTAGCAGGTGCTCAACGGTCATAAACTCGTGCCGCTTCGCCCTAGCCTCCTTGAATGCACTATTTAGGGTTAACTCTAAATCTTTACTCAACATATGATTCACCCTTCCTCGACGAAATCAATCGTCTAACTCTTCAACTTCACACATCAGTGGATGTTGGTTCTCACGCGAATAATCGTTAACTAGCGCAGCTTTTGTCTCAGCGATATCTTTAGTGTAGACGCCGCATACGCCTTTACCTTGAGTATGCACTGCCAGCATCACTTGGGTAGCCTTTTCTCGATTCATTGCGAAAAACTGCTCCAGAATGTGCACTACGAATTCCATCGGTGTGAAATCATCGTTCATGAGGACAACACGGAACAACGATGGTTTCTTTAATTCAGGATCCACCGGTTGCACGGCGACATCACCGGTACCATCGGGCGACGATTGACCGTCGTCCGATAGTCTTGTACCCAGAATCACACCAAGGGACGTTGGCCTAGACATTGTTTTGATGGTAGGACGAAATGACATTATCTATAACTCTATTAATGAATACGAACGTCAGAGAATATGGATCGAATAGTTTAGAACCAATCCTCAATTCTAACGCCTGATCGATCATAACTTGATTAAATGGGGGTTGACTTGAAAGTTTCAACGGTATTCCATAGTAGCACGTCGCAATTGTTAGGGATTGAACGTAAATATCCTTCGACATCGGTTGCGCGCAGTTGTTGACAGTTCGGTTCAAGCAGTACGGCAGATCAGCGGTATATCTTAGTATAGTTAGGTCGTAAGGGGTCAGTTATGCCTGTAGGGAAAGTAAAATGGTTTAATAATGCCAAAGGGTTTGGCTTCATCGTTTGTGATGACCATAAGGAGGACTTATTTGCACATTTCTCTTCTATCGAAATGGAAGGTTACAAAACGCTAAAAGCTGGACAAGAAGTGGAGTTCGAAACGGTCAAGTCTGAACATGGTATTCACGCCGTCAATATCCAGGTTGCCAAATCGGAAGCGACTGTCGGAGCATCCATTGCACCTAAGACCACTGCGAAAGAGCCAAACTAGGTTCTGAGTGAGACGAAAAAGCCCGGTTTATCCGGGCTTTTCTGATTTTTGGGGTGACCTTACTTACACCCAAGCAACGCCGATTGGCTTAACGAATGGCGTCCAATATGGCGTTAAAGGTTGCGCTCGGTCGCATTGCCGCAATGATTTTGGCCTTATTCGGTCGATAGTAGCCACCGACGTCTATGGCCTGACCTTGAACGGCGTTCAATTCCGCAACAATAACCGCTTCCTGACTGACTAACGCCGTGGCTGCGGCACCAAAGGCGGCCTTCAATTCCGCATCGCTGTTCTGAGCGGCCAAGGCTTGCGCCCAATACATCGCCAAATAGAAATGACTGCCGCGGTTATCGAGTTCGCCGGTTTTGCGCAACGGGCTCTTATTTTGGTCCAGGAACCGGGCCGTCGCGCTGTCGAGCGTATCGGCTAATATCTGCGCCTTGGGATTGTTAAAGGTCAGTGCCAAGTGTTCCAACGAGACGGCCAGCGCCAAAAACTCGCCCAATGAGTCCCACCGCAGATGGTTCTCCTGGTTAAATTGTTCGACATGCTTGGGGGCGGAGCCACCTGCCCCGGTTTCAAACAGGCCCCCACCGTTCATTAACGGCACGATAGACAGCATTTTCGCCGAGGTGCCTAATTCCAGAATGGGGAACAGATCGGTTAGATAGTCGCGCAACACATTACCGGTCACTGAGATGGTGTTGTCACCCGCTTTCAGACGCGCCAAGGTATAACTGGTGGCGGCAAAAGGTGACATGATCTGAATGTCCAGACCCTGGGTATCGTGATCTTGCAAATAGTGCTGAACCTTTTTAATCAATTCACGATCGTGAGCACGTTGCTCATCGAGCCAGAAGATTGTTGGCCAGCCGGTTGCACGCGCGCGCACGACGGCTAATTTGACCCAATCCTGAATTGGCGCGTCCTTGACCTGGCACATACGGAAGATATCACCGATAGCGACGGCCTGGGACAGCAACAACTGACCGTCTTGATCAACGACCTTGACGGTGCCGGAGGCTGCCAAGATAAAGGTTTTATCATGTGAGCCGTATTCTTCGGCCTTTTGCGCCATCAGACCGACATTGGGCACGGTGCCCATGGTAGTTGGATCGAAGGCGCCGTGCTCGCGGCAAAAATCGATGGTGGCCTGATAGACTCCGGCATAGCTTCGATCCGGCACAACGGCCTTGGTATCCTTAGGCTGACCATCTGGCGCCCACATTCTGCCTGAGGTGCGAATCATCGCTGGCATGGAGGCATCGATAATGATGTCACTTGGGACATGCAGGTTGGTGATGCCCTTATCAGAATTGACCATTGCCATCTCAGGCGCGTGGCGATACACCTCGGCGATCTCGGCCTCGATCTCAGCTTGGCGGGCAACGGGCAGCAGATGCAGTTTGCTATAAAGATCGCCCAAGCCATTATTGACGTCGACACCAATTTGCGCCAACTCTGCACCGAACTTATCGAACACAGACTGATAAAAAACCGTGACGGCGTGACCAAAGATAACCGGGTCACTGACTTTCATCATGGTGGCTTTGAGATGCAATGAAAACAGCAGGTCCTGCTTCTTACTGTCGCTAATTTGCTCAGCATAAAAGGCTCGCAAGGCACTTCGGCTCATTACGGCCGAATCGATTATCTCGCCGGCTAACAGCGCAGAGAATCCTTTCAGAACCGTTACGGCGCCATCGTCTGCATGCAACTCAATCTGGTATTGAGTCGCGGTCTCTAGGGTTATGGACGTTTCCGAGCCATAGAAGTCCCCGGCTGACATCGAGGCCACGTGGGTTTTAGACTCAGTGCTCCACGCGCCCATACTGTGCGGATTTTTGCGCGCATATTGTTTTACCGAAGCGGGTGCGCGACGGTCGGAGTTACCCTCCCGCAAGACCGGATTGACCGCACTGCCCTTGATTTTATCAAAGCGGCTGCGGATATCGCGTTCGGCATCGTTGGTCGGTTCTGCCGGGTAATCCGGAATCTGATAGCCTTTTGCTTGCAGTTCCTTGATAGTAGCGATCAATTGCGGCAAAGAAGCGCTGATATTGGGCAATTTGATAATATTGGCATCCGGCTGCTTGGCCAGCTCACCGAGCTCGGCCAAATCGTCCGAAATACGTTGGTCTTCCGCTAAAAATTCAGAAAAACTGGCGATAACCCGCGCCGCAAGGGAAATGTCTCGAGTTTCGACGGCAACATCGGCGGCCTTCGTAAAGGCAGCCACGATGGGTAACAGCGAGTAAGTTGCTAAGGCTGGTGCTTCATCTGTTTCCGTATAGATTATTTTAGCTTTTGAATCAGTCATGGAATTTCCTAGTAGTCTGCAGAAAATGTCGGCAAAGAGCGCTTACCCACACGTCAATCGCTGTAAATTTGCGCTGGATAATAGCAGCTGAAGGCGCGAAAGTAATCGGACTTTAGGCTAATTGCACTAATAGACCCGTCGCCACACGAGGAAGAAATACCCATTTATGCCGCGCTACCTACTCTTTAATAAACCCTTTCAGGTATTAACCCAGTTTACCGATGATCGTGGCAGAGCGACCTTGGCCGACTATATCAGGGTACCCGACATCTACGGCGCCGGCCGACTGGATTATGATTCTGAAGGCCTGCTGTTGTTGACCGACAATGGCGCCCTGATTCACCGCATGATGCACCCCCTGTTCAAGGTCGCGAAGACCTATCTGGCCCAGGTGGAAGGTCAGGTCACGCCCGCTCAGCTGGCGCAATTAAGCCAGGGCGTGACACTCACCGATGGACCCTGTGCACCGTGTCGGGCAGAGGCAATAGAACCACCCCTTTGGCTATGGCCGAGAACACCGCCGATCCGCAGCCGACGCCTTATACCAACCAGCTGGATTTCACTCACCTTGACGGAGGGCCGTAACCGGCAGGTACGCCGGATGACGGCCGCGGTTGGGCTACCGACCCTGCGCTTGATCCGATCGGAATTGGCTAACCTGTCTGTCGTTGACCTAATGCCCGGCCAGGTTAAGGAATTAACCGAAGATATGCTCTTAGATAACGGTATAAACTGTGAAGCCAAAAAAGGGGGCCCCAAGGCCCCCCCATCACAGGTTGCGTCGACTAAACGATCGGGTCGACCTCCGCAGCGTAGTCGACTCCTTCAAAACCAAAACCAAAGAGGCGGAAAAACTCGGCCTGGTAACCGTTAAAGTCGGTTACCTCGGTCAGGTTTTCGGTGTTTACCTGCGCCCAGAGCTCAGCAACTCGTTGCTGGACCGAATCCTTTAATTCGTTATCCTCCATACGAATTCGGCCGGTATCGTCCAAATTGAGCGCTTGGCCAGAATAGAGCTGATGGTACATCAGTCCAAAGATCTGCTCGATGCAACCCTCATGGGTGCCCTCTTCCTTCATAACCTTATACAACGCCGATATATAGAGCGGCATAACCGGAATGGCAGAGCTCGACTGCGTAACTAAAGCTTTTAAGACTGACACATAGGACTGGCCGTTTACGCTATTGGCTAGACGTGTGCCAATTGCAGTCGAGGCGCGGTCGAGGTCTTCCTTAGCCTTGCCGATAGTGGCGCCACCATAGATTGGCCAGGTCAGGTCTTTACCGATATAGGTATATGCAGTGGTCTTGGCGCCATCAGCCAGGACATCGGCCGCCAATAAGGCTTCGATCCATAGTTCCCAGTCTTCACCACCCATGACCTTAACGGTATTGAAGATTTCCTCATCGCTAGCAGGTTCTAAGGTGATATCCGACACAACCTTGGTATCGGTGTTTAAATTCTTGCGCGTTACCTGCTGACCAATCGGCTTCAGCGTGGAGGAATAGACCTCACCCGAGACCGGATCCTTCCGCCGGGGGGCGCCCAGACTGTAAACGACAAGGTCAATCTTACCCATATTGGCTTTGATTTCTTCAATCACCGCCGTTTTGGCTTCGTTCGAAAAGGCGTCCATATTCAAAGCCTTGGCAAATAGGCCCTGTTGCTGAGCGGCCTTTTCCAGCGCAACGGTGTTGTACCAACCGGCTGAAGCCGGGCGGCGTTCACTCGGCTCTTTCTCAAACATCACGCCCAGAGTATTGGCACCAAAACCGAACGCGGAGGTGATCCGTGAGGCGAGGCCATAGCCATTGGAACAGCCGATCACGAGGACATTTTTGGGTCCGTCAATGTCGGCCTTATGAGCTTGAACATAGTCAATTTGCTCTTGAACATTTGCCGCACAGCCGGTGGGATGGGCCGTGGTGCAAATAAAACCTCGAATTTTGGGCTGAATGATCATCGATAACTTCCTTTATTTAATCACCTAGGGTGTTTGGCATCGCCAATAACGATACGATTTAATCTATACTTTGTGGTTAGTTTAATGGAACTGCTGACAAAAATCGTCCCGCCACTTGCATAAGACTTGTGAATCCATTGCTATATTCGCTGTTGAATGAAACGATAATCAGCATTAGCTCTACAAAATAGGATTCTGTCCATGTCATACCCTCACCTCACCGTCGCTGTTGTCTGTCTACAGGACAACAAAATGCTTATGGTAAACGAAATAGATAACGGTATAAATTGTTGGAATCAACCTGCCGGTCATGTCGAGGATGGCGAAGATCTAATCGCCGCCGCACAGCGCGAGGCCCTCGAAGAAACCGGCTATAAAGTTGAAATTACAGGTCTCCAGGCGATTTACCAAGGCATTCATGGCACCAGCGGCACGCACTATCTGCGGATTTGTTTTCATGCCGTGGCCCTAGAGCGGTTGACCGAAACACTCGATCCGGACATCTTGTCGGCCCAATGGCTCAATCTAGACGACCTGCAAGCAAATAAGTATCAATTAAGAAGCGAATTAACACGCCAAACCCTTGAAGATTGCCCGGATGCGCCCATTTACCCTGTCAACCTTATTCATGACCTGTACCTGGGAGATCACCAATGACCACCAATGGCTCAACAACTGTAATAGTCGGCATGTCTGGCGGGGTAGACTCTTCGGTCACCGCCGCCCTGCTGCTGGAGCAGGGCTATCAGGTTGAGGGTCTGTTTATGAAAAACTGGGATGAGGATGATGGCACCGATCATTGCACGGCCAAAGTGGATTTAGCCGATGCCCAAGCGGTCGCAGACAAGCTGGGCATCAAGCTGCACAAGGCCAATTTTGCCGCCGAATACTGGGATGAGGTGTTCGAACACTTTCTTACCGAATATAAGGCCGGTCGAACGCCCAATCCGGATATCCTCTGTAACCGCGAAATCAAATTCAAAGCCTTCCTCGACTATGCCCTCAGCCTAGGCGCTGACAAAATCGCGACCGGCCATTATGCCCGAACCGCGCTGGTGGATGGCCGCGCTCAGCTGCTACGCGGGCTCGATGGCAATAAGGATCAAAGTTACTTTCTCCATGCCGTCGGCCACGAGCAATTTGCCAAAACACTCTTCCCGGTGGGTGAGTTGGAGAAACCGGTGGTCCGCGCTATTGCCGAAAAATACCAATTGGCCACGGCGAAGAAGAAGGACAGCACGGGCATCTGTTTCATTGGTGAGCGGCGTTTTGCCGACTTTCTAAAACAATATCTGCCGGCCCGGCCGGGTGCCATCGAAACCATCAATGGCGAGACCTTAGCGCAACACCAGGGCCTGATGTATTACACCATTGGCCAACGCCAGGGCTTGGGCATAGGCGGCACGCATTATGGTGAAGCCCCTTGGTTTGTGGCCCATAAGGATCTAGATCGAAATGTGCTGGTCGTCGTGCAGGGCACTGACAACGAGGCCCTATTCACGCAGCATTTACGCATGGATTCTGTCTACTGGGTAGACGAAACAGGCCCCAAATTGCCGATTTCCGTGACTTGCAAGCACCGTTATCGCCAACCAGATCAACATTGTGCGCTGAGCAAAACAGCCGATGGCCATTATGTTGTTGATTTTGATTTGCCACAAAGAGCCATTACACCAGGCCAATCCGCTGTATTTTACAGTGGCGATCGATGTCTCGGCGGTGGTGTAATCGAATCGACCTGGCTTTAACTGCATGGCAAAGGATACCTAATGTCTACCAATCTCTCGCACCAAACCATGGCTCTGGCAGGCATTTTCCAGGCCGCCAGTTTGGTTGATCAACTGGCCAAGTCTGGAGAATTGGACAGCGACCAGCTGACCAATGCGTTAAAGACCGTCCTCAATCTGGCGCCCAGCTCGTTCGATGATGTATTTAATGGCCCGGCCAGTCTCGATCATGGCTTAACCATCTTAAACACCGCCCTGGCAAAGAACGGCCGAGGCGTCGGCCGGGAGGTGTTGCAGTACGCCATGGCTATTATGGCCGTTCAGGCCAAACTCGATAAGCGCTCCGACCTGATGAACGAGCTGTCCAAGGCCTTGACCCGAACGGCTGAACAGCAACGCTATTTCGACAGCTACAGTCATGAAGCCGTGATCGGCTCTGCCGCGCGTTGTTACCAGAACAGCATCAGTCAATTAAACTTTCGCATTCGCGTCACCGGCAACCCAACCCACTTACAGAACCCCAAGGTCGCTGAAAAGGTCCGCACCCTTTTGCTCTATGGCGTCCGCTGTGCCCTGTTGTGGCGACAGTCGGGCGGCCGGCGCTGGCACCTGATGTGGTATCGACAAAAATTGCATCGCGCCGCTCAAGCGATGATCGACGTGGCCTAATGGCGCTTTTAAGGTATACTCGCCGCGTTTTTTCCGCTTGGTTTTAAGGTAGGCTTTAATTATGGATCTGTCAGCACTCACCGCTATTTCACCCATCGACGGGCGATACGGTAACAAAACGACCTCCCTGAGGCCCTATTTTAGTGAATTCGGTCTAATTCGATATCGGGTCGAGGTGGAAGTCCGCTGGTTACAGCAACTCGCGAATCATCCCCAAATTCCGGAGTGTCCGGCGTTTTCTGCCTCCGCTACAGCCTATCTCGATGCGATTGTCAGTGATTTTTCGCTTGCCGATGCGGCCGCCATTAAAGCAATAGAGGCGACCACCAATCACGACGTCAAAGCGATCGAATATTTCCTCAAAGCCAAGTTAACGGCCCAGCCCGAACTGGCGGCCTTGCAGGAATTTGTCCACTTTGCTTGTACCTCTGAAGACATCAACAATCTATCCCATGCCCTGATGCTTAAAAATGGCATGCAACAGGTGATCGTTCCGGCCCTAGTAGAGGTCGCCAACGCGATCGAGCAGGTCGCCCTAGACCTCGCCGATCAGCCGATGCTCAGCCGCACCCATGGCCAAACAGCTTCACCGACCACCGTTGGCAAAGAAATGGCCAATGTTGTCTACCGACTGCGGCGCCAGATCAAGCAGGTTGAACGTATAGAGTATATGGGTAAGATCAATGGTGCCGTGGGTAACTACAATGCCCACCTTGCGACCTACGCCGATATCGATTGGCAAGCCACGGCCGCGCAATTTGTGAGCGATCTGGGTCTTACTTTTAATCCCTATACCACCCAGATCGAACCGCATGACTATATCGCCGAGTTGTTCGACAGCCTGGCGCGCTTCAACACCATATTGATCGACTTCGATCGAGATATCTGGGGTTATATTTCCTTAGGCTATTTTAAGCAGCGCACCATTGCCGGTGAAGTGGGCAGTTCGACGATGCCTCATAAAGTTAATCCGATCGATTTTGAAAACTCCGAGGGCAACCTGGGCATCGCCAATGCGATCCTGGGCCATCTGGGCGCCAAGTTGCCCTTGTCTCGCTGGCAGCGCGACCTGACCGACTCCACGGTACTGCGTTCGATGGGGGTCGGCCTGGCACACAGCCTGATCGCCTATCAGTCATCCTTAAAAGGCATTAGCAAACTTGAGGTGAATCGGGTTCGCATCAACGCCGATTTGGACAATGCCTGGGAAGTCATGGCCGAGGCTATTCAAACGGTGATGCGCCGCTATGGCATCACCGAACCTTATGAAAAACTGAAGGCCTTTACCCGAGGCAAGGCTATTACCGAGGCCATGATGACCGATTTTGTGCAGCAGCTGGACTTGCCCGATGAAGCCAAGTCTCAACTGCTTGCCATGACGCCTGCGTCCTATATCGGCAATGCGGTTACTCAGGCGCGCACGATCGGCGACTACTAGCACCACCCTCCCCGCTCTGGGTCATCGCCGCAACGACGACCCAGGGTTTTGAGCACAGCGTGATCCACTCAATCAAACATCTCCTGCCATTCAAGCCCAAGCCCTTTGAGTCTTCAAAGCCGTTCAATTCTGCTAGACTACCATCACCTAAAACCGGTTAGGATCTGACTATGACAAGACCTTCGATAAATATTGACGCCGATGCCTTTCTGTCGACCTATTGGCAACAGAGTCCCCAATTATTGCGCCAGGCCTTTAACCCTGAGCAACTCATTTCGGGCGACGAACTGGCCGGTTTGGCGATGGAGCCGGAAGTTGAATCTCGTCTGATCAAACATCTACCGGAATCCGATGAATGGTTACTGCGCCATGGCCCCTTCGCCGAAGAAGACTTCGCCGAGTTGGGGCCAGAAAACTGGACCCTCTTGGTACAGGCTGTGGATCACTGGGTTCCAGAAATCCGCACCCTATTGAGCGGCTTTAATTTTCTGCCTCAGTGGCGCATTGACGACATCATGGTGTCCTTTGCAACCAAGGGCGGTGGCGTTGGCCCGCACTTTGACCAATATGATGTGTTTCTACTCCAGGTTGAGGGCACACGTGAATGGAGGACCGGCCAACTCTGTGATGAAAACAGTGAAATAAACGCTCAGCTGCCGGTGAAAATCCTAACCGACTTCGAAGAGCAGGACCGATGGGTTTTGCAGCCCGGTGACATGCTCTATATACCGCCCGCCTTCGCCCATTGGGGCACTGCCTTAAGCGACTGCCTGACCGTCTCGGTCGGGTTTCGAGCGCCAGCACACAGTGATCTGATCAGCGATTTTGGTCATTTTTTGGCCAGCAAGGTATCCGATTTCAATCGCTATGCCGATCCAGAGCTTGCCAATCGCAGCAGCGCGCCACATGAAATACGGCCCGAAGATATAGTCCGGCTGCAGACCATTTTGCACGACTACGCCGACAACGCGGCGCTCTTAACCAACTGGTTTGGACAGTATATGACCCAGCCTAAATACGACGATCAGGCGGTTGAAACCGGCGATTGGGCGGTTGAAGAATTTATAAGCCATTGGCGAGCCAATCCGATTTATCGTAATGCCTCCAGCCGCCTGGCTTACACCGACACGGTCTTATTCGTCGACGGTCAGGCCATGGTGACGGACTTAACACCGGAACAGCTCAACAGCCTTTGTGATGGCGATGTCTTTACGCACGCCGCATACGCCGAATCCGAGCCTATGCAGAAGGTACTGTGGTCATTGATTAACCTGGGCGCGGTTTTCTTTGAGGGCTAAGCTGGCCGCTCTGGCCAGCCTACTGATTTACCTTGGCCTAATGTCAGGCGCGACAGGCGCAGAGCTGTTCATCTACCTGTCGCCGACCGGGAACCGAGTGGTCACCGATCGGCCGATCGATCTGGCGGGTTTTGTGCTTGAACAAACCAATATTGATGCGCGTGCCGCAGGTCGGTCGTTGCGTTATCAGGATACAGAAAAGAATCGTGACCTAATCGACCGTTACATTCGCAACGCGGCGTACCTCTATGATATGGATGCGGCCCTGATCCGGGCCGTGATCGCGCAGGAGTCGGCGTTCAAAATCGATGCCCGATCGCCTAAGGGCGCGCTGGGTTTGATGCAACTCATGCCGCCGACCGCGCGCCAATACCAGGTGCAGAATATGCTCGATCCGAGAGAGAATATTAATGCTGGCACCAAGCATCTAAAATACCTGCTGCAACGCTTCAGCAGTCTATCGTTGGCCTTGGCGGCCTATAACGCCGGTGAAGGCGCGGTGGCCAAATACCAGGGCATACCGCCCTACCCGGAGACCGAAAACTACGTTACCCAAGTGTTGGGGCGCTATCAAGACTACCAAAGCAACTGATTGGACCGGTGTGCATTACTGCTAATGCAGACTGGTTTCATCGGAACGTTCATGTTCGGATTCAGACTCGTCTTCGAAGGGTCGATCTGACAGGAAATTGGCTGCTTGAACGCCAGCACCGATCATCGCTTGCGCTACCTGAGCTATCTGATCTTCTAATAACCGCTCCGCTTCGGCAGAAAACTCAATTCGCACCAGGGGTTTCTCGTCTTGGTGTTCTGGGCTCTGCAGCACAAAAGCACCATCCGTCAATTGCACTATTTCCCAATATTTCGCCATAAGAGGTTCCGTTCAATCATAATTATTTAAACTTCGGCTGCTGAAGACCAGATCGGCAAAACCCTGCAACCAGGACACACAGTCGTTCGGGCGGCGCGCAAGCTCCCGATCGACCATAGGAATGAGCTGCGATTCGGTCGGATGTACCACCACCTGGGGTGCCACGGCGGCTGGTTGAAAGCAATGCAGCCGCGCGCTGGACCAGTGATACAGCCAGTGACCGATATCTTGCTGATCATTGCGAATGCTGCTAACCAGAGCGGACCGGCTGGTGTCATCGTCTAGCTCGAGCAACAACGCACTCAAGCCGCCATCGTTGCGAGCACTATCAACTGGCGCCGCCAATTCCCTAATCAGCGCACAGAGGCCCTGCTCCAATAGCAGTATAAAGCTATTTAGCAGAGCAGGCTGAGCCAGGGTATTCGAGGTTGCCTGTAAGGCGACCAGCTGGATCAGCTGGCTGTGAATAATATTAGTCCGTGCGATGGGGCTCATAGGCTTTAGTAAGTCATCCGAAAGCCAAGATGGTAGGTTGAATCGACAACGATATTGCCGTCTGTCTCATAGTTGGCGGTGACATCGTGATAACCGAAGAATATCCGCGCTTGCGGTAATATCTTATAGGTGACACGACCAACGGCCTCATAGGCCGAGTTTAAACCGCCAAAACTCAAGATACTCGGAGCAAAGTAGGTTTGCCCTTCAAATCCGAGCCCATTCATAAACTCAGGCTGCCAGCGCAGGAAACCACCCACTCCGGCGGCAACGGAAAATTCATTTTCCACAGTCGAGAGCAGCAACATCTTAAAGCCGACACCGCCAATGAATTCCTTACTAGACATGCCGGCATCCACGGCATTAAAACCGGCCATAATGGCCCAGTTTTCGGTGTTTTCGTTGTACAGACCACCGAGTGATACATGCGCTCCGGTACCCACTAACACAGCATCGTGTTCAACCCGGATAGAGCTTTGTGATAGGCCCAGATCGATTTCACCGCCGGCCAAAACCGGTGTGGCTGCTAAAATCAATGTGCCAGTCGCTAGAATTTCTTTAAACATGCAGATCACTCACTATAATTTTGCCACATTGTAACCAAAGCTACCCATAACTACACCCCTAACGAACCCCAAGTTGCCACAAGCGACTTGGCGCATTGGCCGCGTTGGGGCTAGGCGCATAAAAAAAGCCACCTAAGAGGGTGGCCTAGTGTTGAGCTAAGGTGAGAATTAGCCCATCATTTCCAAGAGCAGCTTGTTAAGACGGGTGACAAAGCCCGCTGCATCTTTGAGGTTGGAGCCCTCCGCCAGACGAGCCTGCTCCAGTAAGATACTGGCCAGATCGGCAAAGCGGGCTTCGTTCTGTTCCAATTCCAGGCGCTGAACCAGCGGATGCTCTGGATTTAACTCCAGAATTGGCTTGCTGTCGGGCACCTGTTGTCCGGCCGATTCCATAATGCGGCGCATCTGTGCACCCATATCGTTATCGCCGACGACTATACAGGCTGGCGATTCAACCAGTCGATGGGTCATACGCACATCTTGGACCTCGGCTTCGAACAGACCTTTTATGCGCGCCAATAAATCCTTGTGCTCATCATTGGCCTTAACCTGGGACTCTTTCTCTTCTGGGCTTTCGATATCGCCTAAGTCCAAGCCACCCCGGGCCACATCGGCGAATTCGGTGCCGTCGAAGTCTTGCAGGTAGCCCATAAGCCACTCATCGATGCGGTCGGTCAATAACAAAACTTCGATGCCTTTCTTACGAAACACTTCCAGATGCGGGCTGTTCTTCGCAGTCTGGTGGTTATCGGCGCAAACGTAATAGATCTTCGCCTGGCCTTCTGCCATGCGTGCAACATAGTCGCTCAAGGCAACCGTTTGGGCCTCATCGCCGCTCTGGCTGGAGGAGAAACGCAACAACTTGGCGATCGTCTCTTTGTTTGCCATGTCTTCAGCCGGGCCTTCTTTGAGGACCTGACCGAACTCATCCCAAAATTCTTGATATTCTTCAGGCTTTTTCTTGGCCAGTTTGCTGAGCATATCTAGGACGCGCTTACCTAAGCTCGCCTTGATGGTTTCGATCGTGGCATCGTTCTGCAGAATCTCTCGACTGACGTTGAGCGGCAAATCATTCGAATCGACAATACCCTTCACAAAACGCAGATAGAGCGGCAGAAACTGCTCAACATCGTCCATAATAAACACGCGATTAACAAACAATTTCAAGCCGCGCACGCGCTCGCGGTTCCACATATCAAAGGGGGCTTTCTTGGGGATATACAACAGGCTGGTGTAATCGAGCTTACCTTCGACCTTATTGTGGCTCCAAGAACGCGCATCGCCAAAGTCATGCGAAATATGGTGGTACAGCTCTTGGTATTCCTCGTCCTTTATGTCGCTGCGCGGGCGCGTCCACAGGGCCTTGGCACTGTTAACGTTATCCCAGCTTGGCGCCACGGCTGCAGCCTCAACTTTAGGCTCGTCACCCTCAAGCTCGGCATCAGCGTCAGCGTCAGCCGGGTGGTTTTCTTGCAACATCTGTACGGGCACGGAGATATGGTCGGAATACTTCTTGACCAGGCTGCGCAGGCGCCAGTTGTCGACAAATTCGAGTTCATCGGCTTTCAAATGCATAACGATGCGGGTACCGCGTTCTGGCAGTTCAACATTACCGATGGTGAATTCACCCTCGCCCGCGCTGTGCCAATGCACGCCCTCGGAGGCATCAAGACCGGCTTTACGGGTATAGACATCCACCGCCTTGGCCACGATAAAGGATGAATAGAAGCCAACACCGAATTGACCAATCAGCTGACTGTCTTTGCGTTCGTCACCGGAAAGGTTTTGCAGAAATTCCGCGGTTCCCGATCGTGCGATGGTGCCAAGGTTTTGTACCACCTCGGCCCGACTCATGCCGACACCATTATCTTCGATCGAAATGGTATTGTTTTCTTTATCGACACTGATGCGAATGCGCAGATCCGCGTCATCAGCCATCAGGGCGTTATCCTTGAGCGCCTGAAAGCGTAACTTATCACAGGCGTCGGACGCGTTGGAGACAAGTTCCCGGAGAAAAATTTCTTTATTGGAATAAAGAGAATGGATCATCAAATGCAGAAGTTGTTTTACTTCCGTTTGAAAACTGAGCGATTCCTGCTTTGTATCAGACATGTTGCCTCTCAACCTTTGTTTATCGACCATAGACTGGCAATAAATGGGGATAATCAGATAGAATTCAAGGTCTTAGTTGAATATCGCCAGCCCCTGTTGTGAACTCATTGGCCTCGGACTAGGCCATAGGGCAAACTAACGGTGACCTAAAAAACAACGGGATACGGACCATGATCGGAAACAAGCCGACATTGGCGGTAAAAAAGCGCGAAATATTCGGCTGGGCCATGTATGACTTTGCCAACAGCAGCTATACAACCGTTGTGGTGACCTTTATCTATTCGGCATTTTTTGTCAATTACATCGTGCCGCCGGAGTTGGCACATCTCAAAAACACGTTCTGGTCCATCGCCGTCGCGCTATCGACCGCCCTCGCCATAATCCTCGCGCCCTTTGTCGGTGTATTGTGCGACTTTAGCGGTAACAAGAAACAGTTTCTCGCCTGGTGCACCCTGGCCTCTGTTTTGGGCACCGCGGGCTTGTTCTTCGTCGACCCGGGCCAGGTTGGGCTGGGTTTGCTGTTTCTGGTGATCAGCAACACCGGCTGGATGCTCTCTGAGTCCTTTATTGCCAGTTTTTTACCGGAGTTGGCGACTCGAAAAAATATCGGCAAGGTATCGGGTATTGGCTGGGGTATTGGCTATATCGGCGGCCTGCTGAGCCTGTTATTAATGTTTCGCATCATTACCAGCTCCGCACAGTTGGATGTTGCGGCCTATATCGATGAAAATCAGCTGGCGATGATTTTTATCGCCCTCTTTTATGCCCTTGGCGCCCTACCCACCTTCCTCCTCGTTAGGGAGCGCGCGCAACCGCAACCGGGTTTTGCCAACGCCAAACTCACGACTCTGCTTAAAGCCGGTACCGAGCGCATTTTGGCGATGAAAGGGTTGGTTGAGGAATACCCGGTGCTCTTTCGCTTTTTTATCGCCTTTATGGTCTATAGCGCGGGTATTTCGGTTGTGGTGAAGTTCTTTGGTATCTATGCGCAGGAAGAAATCGGTATTACCGGCAGCACGCTGGTCTTAATCGGTGCAACCTTGCAGCTAAGCTCGATGATAGGCGCTATCGGTTTTGGCTTTTTGGAGGACAGGCTGGGCTGTAAAAGCACCATACTGCTGTCACTGCTCTGGTGGCTACTGGGCATTATCGGTATTTACGGCCTAACACCGCTGGCCACGCTCTTTGGTTTAAGTCAGGAAAGCATGTTTACCGTCCTCGCCTTTGTTGCCGGCAGCGCCTTGGGTGCCACCCAATCGGCCAGCCGGGCTTTAGTGGGGCTATTGGCGCACCCTAAGGATTCGGCTCTGCTATTTGGTCTGTGGGGCACCTTTGGCCGTTTCGCGATCATTATCGGCATGAGCTTCGGCCCGATCAGCGACCTCTTGGGCCGGCATACGGCTCTGCTCTTTATCATGCTTTACTTTATTCTCGGTGCCCTGATGTTGATGGCTGTGCCGATCGGTAAGGCCCTGCGCTCAACTGTCAATGATGTGTCGATATGACTAATGACCCCCGGCTTTTCCTTGAAAAGTAACGCCGTTGGTTTCACTATGGTGTTCAAACGTAATAGACGCATTCGAATATGATACGACAATTGAAGTTTTCCTTTAATCAACGCCCAGCCTGGCAGCGCTTTTTAATGATCGGCGCCACCCTGGTGTTGACCGCGACCCTGTTCTGGATCGGCCTGATCGTCATATTCAGTTTGGCTTTGGTGGCATTGGCCGTTGCCATGGTGAATCGCATCAAGGTGAAATTGACTGGCCGACCGTTATTTGCCGCACCGAAGCATTTTCATCGCTACCAGTCTCAGTTCAACCAAAACCGCGATATAGAAGGTGAGGTCATCGAAGGCGAGGTGATCGAAAAGACGGATAAACAACCTTGATGATGCTGAAGCGCGTGCTGGGCGTNGACAAGATATAAGCTAATACCCTCGCGCAGGCCCTGGGGCTCAAGACGCAAAGCAAAAAAAGGCGACCTAGGTCGCCTTTTTATATTGTACCCGCCTTACCAGCCGGTAATTTCTTTCAGTGCATTACCGATCTCAGCCAACGAACGCACGGTTTTCACACCGGCATCTTCTAAGGCTGCAAATTTCTCATCGGCCGTACCGGTGCCGCCGGAAATGATTGCGCCGGCATGGCCCATACGCTTGCCGGCTGGTGCCGTAACGCCTGCTATATAGGACACCACAGGCTTGGTGACATGGTCTTTGATAAAGGCAGCTGCCTCTTCTTCGGCCGTGCCGCCAATCTCACCGATCATTACGATCGCTTCGGTGGCAGGATCGTCTTGGAACATGCGCAAGATATCGATAAAGTTGGCACCCGGGATCGGGTCGCCGCCGATACCGACACAGGTCGACTGGCCAAAGCCATGATCGGTGGTCTGCTTGACCGCTTCGTAAGTCAGGGTGCCAGAGCGTGAAACGATGCCGACCTTGCCAGGCATGTGGATATGGCCGGGCATAATACCGATCTTACATTCACCCGGTGTAATAACACCTGGGCAGTTTGGCCCGATCATACGGACGCCTTTGCGATCGACATATTCTTTTGCATAAAGCATGTCGAGCGTTGGAATGCCCTCGGTGATACAGATAATCAGTTCTAGACCGCTGTCGGCCGCTTCAACGATGGCGTCCTTACAAAACGGCGCCGGTACATAGATAACCGTTGCCTGAGCGCCGGTAACTTCCACCGCTTCGCGCACGGTGTTAAAGACCGGCAGGCCCAAATGGACCGAACCGCCTTTGCCCGGAGAAACACCACCGACCATTTTGGTACCGTATTCGATAGCCTGTTCACTGTGGAACGTGCCCTGTGAACCGGTGAAGCCCTGACAAATTACCTTGGTATTCTTATCGATCAATATACTCATGCTGCACCTCCTGCGGCGGCTACGACTCGTTCGGCACCCTCGGTCAACGAACGGGCAGCGATAATGTTCAAACCACTTTCGGCCAATTTTTGAGAGCCAAGCTCAGCATTATTGCCTTCCAGACGAACAACCACTGGAACCTTGACACCCACTTCTTCAACGGCACCGATAATACCTTCAGCAATCATATCGCAGCGAACGATGCCGCCGAAGATGTTCACGAAGACGGCCTTGACGTTGGCGTCAGACAAGATGATTTTGAACGCTTCAGCAACGCGTTCTTTGGTGGCGCCGCCGCCAACATCCAAGAAGTTAGCCGGCGAACCACCGTGCAGGTTAACGATATCCATGGTACCCATGGCCAGACCGGCACCATTGACCATACAACCGATGTTGCCGTCGAGGGCAACATAGTTCAGCTCCCATGCCGCAGCTTCAGCTTCGCGGGCGTCTTCCTGGGAAGGATCACGCATCGCCTGCAGGTCTTTGTGGCGATACAAGGCGTTGCCATCGATACCCAACTTGGCATCCAAGCAATGCATATTGCCTTCAGTGGTGATAACCAATGGGTTAATCTCGATCAGCGCCAAATCTTTGTCGACGAACAGTTGCGCCAAACCCATGAAAATCTTGGTGAACTGACCGATCTGAACGCCCACTAAGCCCAATTTAAAGGCTAATTCACGTGCCTGGTAGGGTTGTGCACCGACCAGTGGATCGATGATGGCGCGGAGGATTTTTTCCGGCGTTTCATGCGCAACGGTTTCAATCTCGACACCACCTTCGGTGGAGGCCATAAAGACGATCCGACGCGTCGCGCGATCGACCACAGCACCCAGATAGAGTTCGGTTGCAATATCGGTGCACGACTCGACCAAAATCTTGCTGACCGGTTGACCCTTCTCATCTGTTTGGAAGGTGACCAGGTTCTTACCCAACCAATGAGCGGCGAATTCTTTAGCTTCCGCGGCCGATTTAACCAACTTTACGCCGCCAGCCTTACCGCGGCCACCGGCATGTACTTGGGTTTTTACAACCCACATATCGCCTGGGATTTTACCGATAGCCTCAGCGACTTCTTCCGGTGTATCACAGGCAAAGCCTTCGGATACGGGCAAGCCATACTGCTTGAAAAGTTGTTTACCTTGATATTCATGAAGGTTCATTGCGTGTTCCGTCTAATATTGTTGAGGCTCGACCAAATTTAATTTTTAGAATAGGTTTCGATCGATCACTCTGGGCTTGGAGTAGGAAAAAGAACGACCCAATAGGGATCGTTCTCGATTCGAAAGATTAACGCTTTTTACGATTCATCTTGTGAATGGCTTTATTATCTATCGCTAAAGCCGCTTCGTGCACCGCTTCCGACATGGTCGGGTGCGCAAAACAGGTCAATTGCAGATCTTCGGCGCTGGACGCAAATTCTAACGCAATCACCCCTTGGGCGATCATTTCAGACGCACCGGCGCCGAATATATGCATACCCAAGACTCGATCAGTCTTAGCATCTGCCAGAATCTTGACCTGGCCGGTGGTGTGGTTTGCTGCCATGGCTCGACCGATAGCGGCAAAGGGGAACGCGCCCGACTTATAGTCGATGCCTTCGGCCTTCAGCTCTTCTTCAGTCTTACCGACCCAGGCAATTTCAGGATGGGTATAGATTACGTTGGGTACGGCGTCATAATTCATCTGAGCATTGTGGCCGGCGATAATTTCGGCCACCATAATGCCCTCTTCCGAACCCTTGTGAGCCAACATCGGACCGCGCACGACATCGCCCACTGCATAGACACCGGGCACCGTGGTGCGGCATTGCTCGTCGACAAAGATGAAGCCACGCTCATCGAGTTTTACGCCGCTGTCATCGGACAAGCAGCCTTGGGTGTAGGGACGTCGACCAACCGCAACAACCAGCTTATCGAAAATTTCTTTCTTCTCGCCATCAGCATCCTGAAAGGTCACTTCGACTTTTTTGCCCTTACGCTCGGAACCGGTCACACGCGCGCCCAATCGGATGTCGAGGCCCTGATCCTTGGTGAAGGACTTAAACGCATCCTTAGCAATTGCCCCATCGGCGGCCGCTAGGAACTTATCCATCGCTTCTAAGACGACCACTTCTGAGCCCAATCGAGCCCATACCGAGCCCAATTCCAGACCGATTACACCGGCACCGATAACGCCTAAGCGCTTGGGTACTTCACTGAATTCCAAGGCGCCAGTGGAGTCGACAATCACGTCACCGTCAGTCGGCGTAGGCGGAATCTCGACGGGGATCGAGCCCATTGCCAAAATCACGTTTTCAGCTTCAAGCAGCTCAATACTGCCGTCTGCCCCAGTCACTTCAACGACCTTATTAGCCTTGAGCTGACCCTTACCTTCGAATCGAGTCACGCCATTGCCTTTGAGCAGACCGGCAACACCGCTGGTCAACTGACTCACGATGCCGTCTTTGCGGGCTAACATCTTAGGCACGTCGATTTTCGGTGCATTCACGATAATGCCGTGAGTATCAAAGCCATGAACGGCTTCGGCATACAATTCGGATGAATAGAGCAAAGCCTTGGATGGAATACAGCCCACGTTCAAACAGGTGCCGCCCCAGGTCGTTTCGCCATCTTCTTTGAGCCATTTTTCAACAATGGCGGTTTTCTTACCTAACTGTGCGGCCTTTATGGCGGCTACATAGCCGGCCGGTCCTGAACCTATTACTACCACTTCAAATTGATGTGACATGGCAACTAAACCCTTTGTAGTCAATGTATAAACAACCAGGCTGACGGATCAGCCTGGTCTTAAATGCAATTCCGAACTTAAAGTTCCAACAAAATTCGCGCTGGATCTTCCAACATGTCTTTGATGGCGACCAAAAATTGCACCGCCTCTTTGCCATCGATTAGGCGGTGGTCGTATGATACCGCGAGGTACATCATTGGCAGTATCACCACCTCACCATTGACGGCCATCGGTCGCTCTTGGATTTTGTGCATACCCAAGATAGCAGTTTGTGGCGGGTTCAATATGGGTGTCGACATCAGAGAACCAAAAACACCGCCATTAGAAATGGTAAAGGTACCCCCTTGCATGTCTTCCAGACCCAGCTGGCCGGCTTGTGCCCGCTCGCCAAAGGTCCGGATTGAGCTTTCAATACCGGCTAGACTCATCTGGTCGGTATCGCGCAAGATCGGTACTACTAAACCACGCTTGCTCGAGACGGCCACACCGATATCGTAATAACCATGGTAAACCACATCGTCGCCATCTATCGATGCGTTGACTTCTGGATGACGCCGCAAGGCTTCGGTCGCCGCCTTGATGAAAAAGGACATAAAGCCCAAACGGGTGCCGTTGTGCGTTTTCTCAAACTTATCTTTATATTTGGCGCGCAATTCCATGATCGGCTTCATGTTAACTTCGTTAAACGTGGTTAACATGGCGGTATTGTTTTTCGCATCGAGCAGACGCTCGGCGATGCGCTTACGCAGGCGCGTCATCGGCACGCGTTTTTCGGAACGAGGGCCGGTAACAACCGAGGCTACTGGGCTTGCAGCCGACGGCGCAATCATGCCGGGCATGCTTTGGCTCGCCGACGCAACCGGCGCAGCTGCTGGCTGACTGGCTTTGTCGCTGGTCGCCTTGACCACGTCTTCTTTGGTGATACGACCGCCCTTGCCCGTGCCGACTATGTCGTCTTGGGTTAGAGCACTCTGGCTGGCCAATTTGCGAGCTGACGGGCTCATCGGAGTCGCCTCGGCGGCATTTGCTGCGGCCGGTGAGCTGACCGGAGCACCACTGGATGTTGAAACCACTTCAACGGCGGCACTGCCGGCTACGAACGCGGCGATGACTTCTAAACTGAGGACGGTGTCGCCCTCATGTTTGAAGATCTCAGTGAGGTTACCGTCTTCCGGCGCCACCACCTCCAGTACGACCTTGTCTGTCTCGATGTCGACTATTATTTCGTCGCGTGCAACAAACTCACCTGGTTGTTTATGCCACGTTGCAATACTGCCGTCTGCAACGGATTCTGGGAACTGCGGTGCTTTAATTTCGATTACCATGCGTAAATCCTTTAGTCTCCGCCTGCCGATTACTGAATATTCAGAATCGCGTCATTGAGGAATTTTTCAAGTTGCTCTAAATGCAAGGACATATAGCCTGCTGCTGGTGACGCTGATGCTTCTCGACCGGCATAACGAAGGTATAGCTTTTCGCTCTGTCGATGCAATATTCGTCGCATATGGTGCTGGCTCGAGTACCAAGCGCCCTGATTCATCGGCTCTTCCTGACACCAGACNACATCGTTTACGTTGCTATAGGGGGCCAGAATTTCTGACAGCCGTTCCTCTGGGAACGGATACAGCTGCTCGATCCGAATAATAGCGACATTAAACGCCGATTCTTTACGGCGTTTATCGACCAGGTCGTAATAAACCTTGCCGGAACAAAGCACCACTCGATCGACCTTTTCGGTCAGTACGGCCGCATCTTGGTCACCAATCACTGTTTCAAAACGGCCCTGAGACAGCTCTTCCAGTGTGGATACGGCATCCTTATGGCGTAACAGGCTTTTCGGTGTCATCACGATCAACGGCTTGCGCAGATTGCGCACGGCCTGTCGACGTAACATATGAAATACTTGGGCGGGCGTGGTCGGCATGCACACTTGAATGTTCTGCTCGGCACACAACTGCAGGTAACGCTCTAGACGTGCGGAGGAATGCTCCGGCCCTTGTCCTTCATAACCGTGTGGCAAGAGCATGGTCAAGCCACACAGCCGGCCCCATTTGTGCTCGCCCGAGGTAATGAACTGATCAATAACCACCTGAGCGCCGTTAGCAAAGTCACCAAATTGCGCTTCCCACACCACCAAGGCACTGGGCATGGTGGTTGAATAGCCGTATTCGAACGCCAGTACAGCCTCCTCCGACAAGAAAGAATCGTAAATCTGGAAGCGTGGCTGATCGACGGACAAATTGGCCAGCGGGACATAGGTTGAACCGTCTTTCTGGTTATGCCAGACCGCATGTCGATGCACGAAAGTGCCTCGACCGACATCCTGCCCGGTAATACGCACCGGCAAGTCTTGCTTGAGCACCGTGGCATAGGCCAACATCTCGGCAAAGCCCCAATTAATGGGTAAGGCGCCCATCGCCATCTTGACCCGATCTTCGAGTATTTTATTCACCTGGCGCTGAACCGGAAAGCCCTCTGGAACCGTGTTAATTTCCAGTGCCAAGGCTTGCAAGGCTTTGAGGTCGTAACTGCTATCAAAATCATCAACCACCGGTTGATTCAGATAGGGTGTCCAATCGACAAACAATTCGCTGTTTGGCTCTTTGACCAGGGCCTTGGCAACGTGTTCACCATTGGCGAGCGCATTACGATAGTCATCGGACACGCGTTTCACGCCTTCAACGGTGGCGATACCCTTGCTAATCATTGCGGCGGCATAGAGTTCAAAGGTGGTTTTATGGCTGCGAATGACCTGATACATCATCGGCTGCGTCATGGCCGGCTCATCGGCTTCGTTATGACCGCGACGGCGGTAGCAGATTAGATCGATCACCACGTCACGCTTAAACTGCTGACGGTAATCGACCGCCAATTGCGTGACAAAGACGACCGCTTCCGGGTCGTCACCATTGACGTGAAAGATTGGCGCTTGAACCATCTTAGCGATGTCAGTGCAATACTCGGTTGAACGACAGTCTTCCTGACGTGACGTGGTAAAACCAACCTGGTTATTGATCACGATATGGATCGTCCCACCGGTGCCATAGGCGCGGGTCTGGGACATCTGGAAGGTTTCCATGACCACGCCCTGCCCTGCGAAGGAGGCATCACCGTGGATATTAACCGGAATAACCTGTTCCCGACTGTGGTCCCGACGTCGATCCTGACGGGCGCGCACCGAACCTTCAACGACAGGCGCAGCAATTTCCAGGTGAGACGGGTTAAAAGCCAAGGCCAGATGGAGCTCACCGCCAGAGGTCATTACATTGGAGGAGAAACCCTGATGATATTTAACATCGCCGGAACCGACCGAGAGGAAGGACTTGCCTTCAAACTCTTCAAACAGATTGGTGGGGTTTTTACCGAGGATGTTGACCAACATATTAAGCCGGCCGCGGTGGGCCATGCCAATTACGATCTCTTTCGTGCCGTAAGAACCGCTGCGCTGAATCAACTCGTCCATCAGCGGAATCAAGGATTCGGCGCCTTCTAAACCAAAGCGTTTGGTACCTGGATATTTAGAACCAAGGTATTTTTCCATCCCTTCGGCCGCGGCCAGTCGTTCTAGTATGTGGAGTCGAGCATCGATCGAATAATCGGGTTTAGAACGCACCGATTCCATTCGCTGTTCAATCCACCGACGCTCCGATGTATTAACGATATGGGTAAACTCGGCACCAATCGATGAACAATAGGTTGTGCTCATCGCGTCATGAATTTCTTGTAAGGTTGCTTCTTTTTTGCCGAAGTAAAGATTGCCACATTGAAACACAGAGTCTGAGTCGGCATCTGTCAGACCGTGGTATTTGAGCTCCAGGTCGGGTACCGATTTGCGTTGACTGAGGTTGAGTGGATCAAGATTGGCGTTTTGATGACCACGAAAACGGAACGCAGTGGCCAATTGATGAACCCGAACCTGTTTGCGTTCGTGCTCAGTCACTAGAGACGGGGCTAGGGTATCGGCCGCAATTTTATTGGTTTTGCCCATCAGTAAAAAATGGTCGCGGACCGGCTGATGAGGCGTGTCGGTGGTTATTTCATCGTTTAGGTTGGGCAGCTTATCGAACACGGTACGCCACTGTTCCGGCACCGAATTAGGATCGAGCAGATAAGCTTCATACATTTCATCGAGATAGGTTTGGTTGCCACCTGAAAAATGAGAAGACAGCCACTGTTCTTCCATTGAGGCGTTTTGCATTATTAAACCTTATAGAATCATGCCGGCATTACCAACGCCGGCGTTCGGGTTAAAGTCAAAAAAGGGCACCAAGTGCCCCTTTTATCGTCGGTTAGATTGCTCTATTTAACAGCATTGACCGAATATGCCCGATAGCACGGGTAGGATTCAAGCCTTTTGGACAAACATTCACACAATTCATGATACCACGGCAGCGAAACACGCTAAACGGATCATCTAAATTGGCCAAACGCTCGTCGGTTGCGGTATCCCGACTGTCGGCTAGGAACCGATAGGCCTGGAGCAAGCCGGCCGGACCGATAAACTTGTCAGGATTCCACCAAAACGATGGGCACGATGTTGAGCAGCAAGCACAAAGAATACACTCATACAGACCGTCCAACTTCTCACGCTCGGCCGGCGACTGCAGTCGTTCTAAGGCAGGTGCCGGGGTATCGTTGATCAAAAACGGCTGTACTTTCTCATACTGCTTGTAAAAAGTACTCATGTCGATGACCAAATCGCGAATCACGGGCAGACCCGGCAGCGGACGCAACACCAACTTTGTGCTGCCACCAGGCACATCCGACAAAGCGGTAATGCAGCCGAGACCGTTTTTGCCATTAATATTCATACCATCGGAACCGCATACGCCTTCACGACAAGATCGGCGAAACGACAGGCTCACATCCTGTTCTTTGGCCAGATTCAGTACGTCCAGCACCATTAGGTCTTTGCCGGCCGGGACATCAACATCATAGTCCTGCATGTAGGGCCGCTTATCAACCTCAGGATTGAATCGATAAATACTCACTTTCATAACTCAATATCCTTAGTAGGTGCGAATCATCGGCTGGAAGGTTTCAACGGTCTTCGGTGTGAAGTTCACAGCACGCTTGCCGACAGTCTTATCGACTGGGTTATAGAGCGAATGGCACAACCAGTTTTCGTCGTCGCGTGAATCAAAGTCATAACGCGCATGCGCGCCCCGGCTTTCAGTACGCTCATCGGCAGAAATAGCGGTTGCCTCAGCGACTTCCATCAAATTAGCCAATTCCAGTACTTCGATGCGCGCCGTGTTAAAGGTCAATGACCGATCGGCCAGGGAAATCCGACTGATGCGCTCACGGATCTCAACCAACTTCTGACGGCCTTCAGCCATTTTCGGACCATCTCGGAAGACACTGAAGTACAGTTGCATGGTGTTTTGCAGATCTCGTTTAACATCGGCAACGTTCTCGCCACCCTTACGGGCGTCCAGTTCGCTCAAGCGGGACAATGCCTGGTCAATATCACTTTGGCTGGCTGCCATGCTGTCGTAGCCTTGGCGGATAGATTCTTCAATCTGGATGCCAGCGGCGCGGCCAAATACCACCAGGTCGAGCAGTGANTTACCACCGAGTCGGTTGGCACCATGGACCGATACACAGGCCGCTTCACCGCACGCATACAAACCATCGATGATCTTATCGTTGCCATTGGCGTCTAACATAATGGCCTGACCGCCGATATTGGTTGGAATACCACCCATCATATAGTGGCACGTTGGCACCACGGGGATCGGCTCTTTAACTGGATCCACGTGAGCAAAGGTTTTCGACAATTCGAGAATGCCCGGCAAACGACTTTTCAACAACTCTTCGCCTAGGTGGTCCAATTTCAACAGGACGTGGTCCTTGTTGGGACCGGCACCACGACCTTCGAGGATTTCCAGCACCATGGAGCGCGCCACAACGTCTCGGCCGGCCAAGTCTTTGGCATTGGGCGCGTAACGCTCCATAAAGCGCTCGCCTTCNCCATTGACCATGTAGCCGCCCTCGCCTCGGCACCCTTCGGTAACCAGCGTTCCAGCACCGTAGATGCCCGTCGGGTGAAATTGCCACATTTCCATATCTTGTACTGGAAAGCCAGCGCGCAAGGCCATGCCGATGCCGTCGCCGGTATTGATCATGGCATTGGTAGTCGAGGCATAGATACGCCCTGCTCCGCCGGTCGCTAAGACAGTTGCCTTGGCACTGACATTAACCACGTCGCCAGTTTCAATTTCAATCGCGATACAGCCAACCACTGCACCCTCGGCATTCTTTACCAGGTCAACAGCGTACCACTCGTTCAAGAAGTTGGTGCCGGCCTTAATGTTTGCTTGATAAAGCGTGTGTAACAAGGCATGACCGGTTCGGTCCGCCGCCGCGCAGGTACGAGCTGCTTGACCGCCCTTGCCGTAGTCTTTTGACTGACCACCAAAGGGACGCTGATAGATGCGGCCCTCTTCAGTCCGGGAAAAGGGCAGACCCATGTGATCTAGCTCGAAGATCGCTTGCGGGCCGACTGAGCACATATATTCGATAGCGTCCTGGTCACCAATATAGTCGGACCCTTTGACGGTATCGTACATATGCCAACGCCAATCATCATTCGGATCGTCACTGGCGATCGCGCAGGTGATGCCACCTTGAGCGGACACAGTATGGGACCGTGTCGGGAAAACTTTGGAGACAACTGCTGTATTTAAACCAGACTCAGCCAATTGCAGGGCAGCGCGCAAACCAGCACCGCCACCACCTATCACTATTGCATCGAAATTCATGGTTTTCATTTTAGCCATTTCTTAAACACCCCAAACGGCGGAAAAGCCGATCACAAAATAGACAAAATTGGTCAGCGCTATAACCGCTAAAACAATGAAACGTACCCAGATATTCTTGACATAATCGGTTGCAACGGTCCACATACCGATCCAGATATGCCCAACCAACGCTAACAACGCGGCTAGGGTGTATATTTTGAACCACATGGCACTAAACAAGCCTTGCCATTGCTGATAGTCCAGATCGCTGGTCAACGCAAAGAAACCGAACATGAAAAGTGTATAGGAGCCTAATACGACGGCCGTTACACGTTGGACCATCCAGTCCGACAGACCGTTGCGAGTCAAATTTGTGATGCTGCTTACCATATCCAAACTCCTACTAAAATAATGCCGACGAGCGAGGCACCGAGGACCGCTTGAGAGGCCAGGGCACCGCCTTCGATAGTTTCAAAGTTACCTGCATCCATTAACAGATGTTTAATACCGGCAAACAGATGGTATACGACGAAGGATGCAATTCCCCAAGCGATTAATTTTGCCAACGGATGGGTCAGTACACTCTGAACTAAGGCAAAACCTTCGGGCGAGTCTAAGCTTGCAGATAAAGCCCACAGCATAAAGCCGATTGCAACAAATAGCGCCATACCGGTGATGCGATGTAGCAAGGATGCTATCGCCGACACTGGATAACGCATGGTCATCAGATCGAGGTTTACGGGTCTATTATTTTTCACGGCAGCAGTCTCTCATCTTAGCAGCCCCAAGGATGGGGATTAATTGAGGAGGAGCCAGCAGCGCGCCGGACCCCCAAGAAGCGACGGAGATTATAGGCACCGTCGATTATAATTACAATTGATAACAAGCATGGTGTAGCAATTAAAAAAAACCCTGTATCTCAGGTATTTCGCGTGCTGGCGAGGATTCAACTCCCCCTACGACTTTCATCTCTGCGACTATTTGACGAGTCGCTGAAAACCGAAGGTCAAATTGACTTTCGACACCAAAACTTTATAGTGATGTGCAAATTCGCCCCTGGAAAATCCAGGTCAGGCGAAAATACCACTCTACCCCCGCGTCACAGAGACGTTAAACCCTGCATACTATAGAGGAGACCTCATGGCTGAGAAATTCGCCAAGTTGGTCATTGAAGGACATGACCCCATCGAGCTGCCCATCTATTCAGGTACGTTAGGACCTGATGTAATAGATGTTAGTTCATTAACTGCCAAGGGTTATTTCACCTACGACCCTGGCTTTATGTCTACCGCCTCGTGTGAATCTGAAATCACCTATATAGATGGAGATAAGGGCATTTTATTGCATCGGGGCTACCCGATCGATCAACTTGCTGAGCAATGCGATTACCTTGAAGTTTGCTACCTGCTGCTGCACGGTGAGATACCGACTGCCCCGGAAAAAGCTAAATTTCAGAAGATCGTGATGCACCACACCATGGTCCATGAGCAGTTGCATGAATTTTTTCAGGCTTTCCGCCGCGATTCACACCCTATGGCCATCATGGTCGGTGTCGTCGGTGCCCTGTCAGCCTTTTACCATGATTCTCTCGATATTAGCGATGAGCGCCATCGTGAAGTCGCGGCCCATAGACTGATTTCTAAGATGCCGACCCTGGCGGCTATGGCTTATAAATACTCGATCGGCCAGCCCTTTATCTATCCTCGCAACGATCTAAGTTATGGTGGCAATTTCCTCCATATGATGTTCAGCACCCCATGCGAACCTTATGTGGTTAGCCCTACCTTGGCCCGCGCTATGGACAAGATCTTTATCTTGCATGCCGATCATGAGCAAAACGCCTCGACCTCGACAGTGCGCCTGGCTGGCTCGTCCGGCGCGAACCCCTTCGCCTGCATTGCCTCCGGCATTGCGGCCTTATGGGGGCCCGCACACGGCGGTGCAAACGAAGCTGTCTTAACGATGCTGGAAGAAATTGGCGACGAATCCAATATCGATGACTTCATCAAGCGCGCCAAAGACAAGGACGATCCGTTCCGCCTGATGGGCTTTGGCCATCGGGTCTACAAGAACTACGACCCGCGCGCCACGGTCATGAAGCAAGCCTGTGATGAAGTCTTGGCTGAACTCGGCATTGCCGATGATCCACTGCTGAAGATAGCCGCTCGCTTGGAACAGATTGCGCTCGAAGATCCTTACTTTGTTGAGAGAAAGCTCTATCCCAATGTCGATTTTTACTCCGGCATTATTTTCAAGGCCATGGGCATCCCAACCGAGATGTTTACCGTGCTGTTTGCGGTCGGACGCACGCCGGGTTGGATTGCCCACTGGAAAGAGATGGTCTCTGGCCCTTACCGTATCGGTCGGCCACGTCAACTCTATACCGGCGAAGTCGCCCGCAACCTGAAAAAATAACCCTCAACCGGCGCAAGCCGGTTTTTTTTGCCTGCCAGATACTAATCCATGACCCTAGCCGCGCCATCCCGCCCGACTCAGTAACGGTGCGCAGCTAGCAGGTGCCTTGCTCAACCGGTTTATCGATCCGATTGCAAATATCAGACAAAAAAAACCCGCCAGAAGGCGGGTTTTTTTGTGCCAGACCAGCGGTCGCTATTCGGCGACCGGGGCCTTAACTGCGGGCTTGGCCTTTGCCTTGGCCTTGGCTTTCGCGGTGGTTTTGGCCTTCGGCTTAGCCTTGGCCGCAGCAGTCTTGGGTTTCGTCGCCTTATCGCTAACCTGCCAACTGTTGCCGACAAAATAGGCGGTCCAGCCCGTTGCCTTGCCGTCGACCTCCGACATCACATACTGCTCCTTGGTCTTGCGACTGAAGCGGATCACTGCCGGATTGCCATCCCCATCCGCAAGGGGCGCTTCGGTTAAGAAATGATACTTCTCCGGCAATTCACTGCGGTGCGGGATGATCTCCGCCACCAAGGGCGGCCGAGTTTCCCGATTTTTCGGGAACTGACTGGCTGCGAGAAACATGCCCGCCGCACCATCGCGTAAAATATAGGTGTCTTCGACCTTGACGCAGACCAATTCTGGAGTCGGTATCGGGTCCATCTTCGGCGGCGCTGCATCGCCTGAGCGGAGCAACTTACGAGTGTTTTTGCAGCCCTCACCGGTACAGCCAAAATATTTACCAAAGCGACCGGTTTTAAGCTGCATCTCATGGCCACACTTGTCACATTCCAGTGATGGCCCTTCGTAGCCTCTGAGCTTGTATTGTCCGGCTTCGAGCTTAAAACCACTGCATTCAGGGTTGTTGCCGCAGACATGCAGTTTGCGATTTTCGTCGATTAGATAGCTGTCCATCGCCGTGGCGCAGGTATCGCAGCGCTCTTTCTGGCGCAGCTCATTGACTTCAGCCTCATCGTCATCGGTCGAAATGGCCTCTTCCCCTGGTACCAGGTTGAGCGTGCCCTTGCAGCGCTCTTTGGGCGGCAAGCTGTAACCTGAACACCCTAAAAACACGCCGGTGGTACCGGTGCGAATCATCATCGGTCGAGCACAGGTTGGACATGGAATATCGGTCAGCGTCGGCTCGTTCAACTTCATGCCGCCGTTTTCTTCGCCCTCGCCGGCTTGTTCTAACTGGGCAGTGAACTGCTTGTAGAAGTTATTAAGGACCACCTTCCAGTTTTCACGACCTTTGGCGACCTCGTCGAGTTGCTTCTCCATTTCAGCGGTAAACTCATATTGCATCAGGTCCTTAAAGGACCCATCGAGTCGTTCCGTGACAATATCGCCCATCTTCTCGGCATAGAAGCGCTTGCTCTCGAGTTTGGCATAGCCACGCTCTTGAATGGTGGAAATAATGCTGGCATAGGTCGAGGGTCGGCCAATGCCCAACTTCTCCAATTCCTTAACCAGGGATGCTTCTGTGAACCGAGCTGTCGGCTTGGTAAAGTGCTGCTTAGGCTCCAACGCGATCAGGCCCAAAACGTCCCCGACATGCAAATCCGGTAACTCAATGATGTCTTCACGAACCCCGGGGCGCATGACTCGGGTGAAACCATCGAACACCAATACTCGGCCCTTGGCACGCAGTTCGTAGTCGCCGGTCTTAATAATCAGGTTCGAACTCTTATACTTAGCAGGCAACATCTGACAGGCGACAAAGCGTTGCCAGATCAGCTCATAGAGTCTCTGAGCATCTCGCTCAAGCTCGGTTAACGACACACTGCTGCGCGTTACATCCGACGGGCGAATCGCTTCGTGGGCTTCCTGGGCGCCGTCTCGGCTACCATAGACAACGGCAGTCTCCGGGAGATACTGGCTGCCGTATTGCTCGCTGATATAATCGCGTGCAGTCGCCACCGCTTCGCCACTCAGGTTGGTTGAGTCGGTCCGCATATAGGTTATATGACCGGCCTCATAGAGCCGCTGGGCCATCATCATGGTTTTCTTAACCGAATAGCCTAGGCGTGTGCTCGCGGCCTGCTGCAGGGTAGAAGTAATAAAGGGCGCCGAGGGCTTGGAACTGGTGGGCTTATCTTCCCGGTCGGTCACGATGTAAGGCAGCTGATCAAGCCGCTGCACATGGCCATCCGATTCGGACTTCTGAGTCGGCCTAAAGCGCTCATTTTGGTAACGTGCAACCTCAAAGCGCACCGGTCCCTTGTTGGAACTGACATTGGCGTGCAGGTCCCAGAATTCCTCCGGGATAAAGGCACGAATTTCGCGCTCGCGCGATACAATCAATTTAACGGCGACGGACTGCACCCGGCCTGCACTCAAACCACGGGCAACCTTGGCCCATAACAGCGGCGACACCATAAAACCCACAACGCGGTCGAGAAAGCGACGCGCCTGTTGCGCGTTAACCCGGGCTATATCGAGCTCACCCGGGCGTTCGAAGGCCTCGTTGATCGCTTTTTTGGTAATTTCATTAAAAACCACCCGCCGGTATTTCTCCGGTGCCTGACCAATCGACTCCTGCAGGTGCCAGGCGATGGCCTCTCCCTCCCTGTCCAAATCCGTCGCGAGGTAGATGCAGTCTGCATCTTTGGCCAGACGGCGTAATTCATCGACAACCTTTTCCTTACCCGGCAATATTTGATAATTGGCGCGCCAATCATCATAGGGGTTGATCCCCATGCGCGCGATCAGTTGATCTTGCGATTTGCGTTTCTGGTAGACTGCCTTTTCGTCAGGCGGCATTTTTCGCGTCAGGGCCGCAGCTTTGGCGCGCGCCTTGGGGTCGACCGGCTTAGTCTGACCGCTCATGGGCAGATCGCGAATATGCCCGACAGAGGACTTGACGACAAAATCAGGCCCCAGATATTTGTTAATGGTTTTTGCCTTGGCCGGCGATTCCACTATGACCAGTGATTTACCCATGTACTATAATTCCGCTATTAACTTGTTTTTTATATAAGTAACCTAGCTTAACAAATTGCGCAAGCGGCCTCGGTTATATAGATTGTTTTTTTCTCGTCCAGCACCTAAACACAGAGCAGGTTAAAATCATGTCTTTTTTCGATATTTTAGGAACTTTAGCGATTTTAGGCATCTTATTGGGTGCTTTATACGCATCTAAGTCGGCAATCAAGAAGTCCGAGGAGGCTCAGTTTATGCGCCAAAAAAACCGCGAACTACACAACAGCCTGGCCGATAATGACGAGTTATTACACACCCTTATGCTTTATGACTGCAACACCGACCTACTCGAGTCGTTGCACAGCCGCATGTTAACAGATTTCAATGAGGGATTGAGATTATTGCCAATCAACGATGACTTTAATGATGATTTACAGGTATTTGAGGCGCTTAAGTTGCAGATTGAACAGCTCAAAGCGAACCCGGTAAAACCGGCAGCACCCCATTCAGATCGGCAGATATTTTTGCTCAAAAAACACTTCGTCCAAGCTATTAACCTGTTAGGCAAGATGAAATACCAAGGCGATATAGATCAGCGCGCCAGTGATGTGCACCGGGTGCGGTTGCGGGTAAACTCCCTCATGCTCGAAGTGTCGGCCTATCACAAGCAGGGCGACGACGCTAAAGAACAAGGTGATGACGATAGTGCCGGGCGCTTTTACAAACACTCCAAAGATATTTTGTCGAAAAGCGATTTACGCTTTGACGAGCGCAACGAATTATTGAAAACCCTTGCGCGCAAAATCTCCACTCTCTATTCGGTCATCCGCAGTCCTGATAAAGATAAGCAGAACGCAAAGTAGAAGGCCCTGCCCTGGGCATAGATTAGCCCGGACTAGGGCTTAAAGGCCCGATAAGGGCTCTTCCGCCGGGCGTTGCGCGCCATGCGACTTGCTTAGGACCGCGCTACCTCAGACCCGCTCGATAACAGTACTGATACCCTGCCCTAAGCCGATACACATGGTCGCCAAGCCAAACTGAGCGTCGCGCTGCTCTAAGACATTTAATAGGGTCCCGGTGATACGTGCCCCGGAACAGCCAAACGGATGCCCCAAGGCAATGGCGCCGCCATGAATATTGACGTGGTCATCCATCCGATCGAGTAATTTCAGATCCTTCAATACCGGTAAGGCCTGGGCCGCGAAGGCCTCATTAAGCTCAATGTAGTCCATATCCGCGATCGTCATGCCGAGCTTTTTTAGCGCTTTTTGGCTCGCCGGCACCGGGCCATAACCCATAATAGAGGGATCGACCCCGGCCAGGCCCATAGCGCGAATAACGGCCCGAGGCTTGAGGCCTAATTCTTGGGCTTTTTTATGAGACATCACCAACATGGCGGAGGCGCCATCGGTAATCTGGCTCGAGGTTCCGGCGGTCACGGTGCCGCTTTTCGGATCGAAGGCGGGCCGTAATTCGGCCAAGCCTGCCAGGGTCGTTTCCGGTCGAATAGTTTCGTCGTGGATCATTTTGTAAGGGTTGCCCTGCGCATCGTGGCCAAGCATCGGTAAGATTTCGGCGCTAAAATCCCCCGCCAGTGTGGCTTGCTGCGCCCGTTGATGGGAGCGATAGCCGAAGGCGTCCTGTTGTTCACGCGAGATGCCATGCATTTTCGCTAACAGTTCTGCCGTTAAGCCCATCATACCGGCGGCCTTAGCGGCCCCTTTGGACAGTGCCGGGTTGGCATCGACGCCGTGCATCATGCTGACATGGCCCATATGCTCGACACCACCGATCAAGTAAATGTCACCATTATCGGATTGAATATTGGCCGTTGCTATATGCAGCGCCGACATCGAGGAGCCACACAGACGGGAGATGGTCTGCGCCGTGGTGGTGTGTGGAATACGAGTTAATAGCTGCATCATCCGCGCGACGTTCCAGCCCTGCTCCAGAGTCTGATTGACGCAACCCCAGATAATGTCGTCTATATCCGCCGGATCGAGCGCTGCGTTGCGTGCCAGCAGGCCATTGACCAGATCCGCGCTCAGGCTTTCGGCCCGGGTAAAGCGGAAACTGCCGCCCTTGCTGCGACCCATGGGAGTACGGGCAAAGTCTACGATTACTGCATCATTGTCTTGAAGTTTCATATTGACCGTCTCCTGTTAGGCGTAAAATGTTTGATTATTGGCTGCCATGTCGCGCAGTTTTTGGGTCGGCTCATAGAGCTTGCCAAGGTCTTGATAGCGGTCACACAGGGCGACAAAGGCCGCCGCGCCGAGATCATCGACATACTTCAGGGCACCGCCACGGAAAGGCGGGAAACCGACGCCATAGATCAGACCCAGATCGGCCTCGGCCGCACTGGCGACGATGCCATCCTCTAGGCAGCGAATGGTCTCCAGACACATGGGTAGCATCAGCCGATGGATAATGTCATCGTCGCTCAGCTCCCGCTGGTCCAAACGCACCGCAGCGACCAGCTCATGTGCACTGGGATCGGACGTCTTTTTTAGCTTGCCCTTTTTATCGAGCGCGTATTGATAAAACCCGCTGCCATTCTTCTGACCATAGCGTTCGGCCTCGAACATTACATCCATCGCGGTGCGATAGTCCTGCTGCATGCGATCCGGGAAGCCCTCCGCCATCACTGCCTGGGCATGGACACCGGTATCGATACCCACCACGTCCATCAGAT
>JGI20154J14316_10000135_pt1 | contig 60305 bp, 61 predicted proteins | sample COG_04_FD_14316 | JGI IMG/M metagenome (IMG submission 14316)
TTGACCGCTGTTAGGCGCTCAGCGTAGGCGGTTACTCGAACCTCCGGGTTGAGGCGATGAATATAATCCTCGGCGCTGGTGACCTTGGCGACTCCGAGCTGAGTCGTATCATGAATAATTTGCCGCTGCAGGTTGGTCACCTCAACAAGATCGTCGTCAACCAAGGATAGCTGACCGATACCGGCGGCGGCCAAATATTGAACCACCGGGCTGCCGAGGCCGCCGACGCCGATTACCGCGACATGACTGGCCAATAGGCGGGCCTGTCCGGCGACGTCGACCTCGGGCAAGAGTATGTTGCGGGCATAACGTAACAGCTGGTCATCGCTTAGGCTTATCATAGAGGCTTTACACCACCGTTCGGAATGAACCGACCGCCATAGCGTCGGCTGTTATGGGCGACAAAAACTAAAAAACCCTTTGCAGACTGCTCGGCAAAGGGTTTGCTTAATCAATCTATTGAGCGGGTCAGGACCTGCCTTTACTCGGCAGGGGCCGACGACGCTTTGATCAAAGTCTCAAGTTCGCCGCTTTCGGACATTTCGGTCACTATATCGCACCCGCCAATTAATTCGCCCTTGACCCACAGCTGAGGAAAGGTCGGCCAGTTGGCAAATTTCGGCAATTCAGCCCGAATATCGGGATGCTGCAAAATGTCGATATAGGCAAATCGTTCACCGCAAGACATGACAGCTTGCACCGTTTTAGCCGAAAAACCGCACATCGGCTGGTTAGGATTGCCCTTCATATAGAGAAGCACTGCATTGCTACTAATTTGTTCTTTGATGTTTTCTAAGGTGTCGCTCATATAACCTACCAATCTAGTCAGATATCTGCGCCCCATTGTACCGATTTAAGTTCAGACCACCAGCCCTGCCCTAACGGTTATCGACAAATAGGCCTCAGGTCGATTTGGCCACGAAACACTCTCCAGGCCACGCGATTCTGAGGGCAGCCCCGGTGTTGCGGATACTGCCAGCCAGTGTCGCCAAAATCGCAGCAAACCAGCATTGATGCGGCTCAAAAGCCATGATAGCCTATCGGATTCCCCGCTCATATTGGAGCCAGCTACCATGTCAGTCCGTCACTTCCTCACCCTGAATGATTTAAGCCAGAGCGAAGCACTGCAAATCATCGCACGCGCCTCTGAATTAAAGCAGATGCACAAAAACCGGACTGTCTATGAGCCTCTTAAGGGCCGGGTATTGGCGATGATTTTCGAAAAATCGTCAACTCGGACTCGAGTTTCATTTGAAGCCGGCATGAATCAACTGGGCGGCACGGCCATTTTCCTGTCGCCGCGCGACACCCAGTTGGGTCGGGGCGAACCGATTGAAGACAGCGCGCGCGTTCTGTCCGAAATGGTCGATGCGGTCATGGTGCGGACCTTTGAACACTCTAAGATCGCCACCTTTGCGCAATACAGCTCGGTGCCGGTGATCAATGCCCTGACCGACGATTACCATCCCTGTCAGTTGCTCGCCGATATGCAAGCCTATATAGAGGCACGAGGCTCTATTGCGGGCAAAACCGTAACCTGGATTGGCGACGGCAATAATATGTGCAACAGCTACATTAACGCGGCGATGTTGTTTGATTTTAAGCTCAACATAGCATGCCCGGAGGGTTACGAGCCGATGGCGGCCTTGCTTGCCCAAGCCGGTCAGCGCGTCACCCTGTATCGCTCCGCCAGTGAGGCGTGCCGAGGTGCCCACCTGGTTACCACCGATGTTTGGGCCAGCATGGGCCAGGAAGAAGAAACCAAACTCAGACGCCAAGCCTTCGCCGATTATCAGGTGTCCCCTGCCCTGCTCGATACGGCCGATGCCGAGGCAATATTTCTACACTGCCTGCCGGCTCACCGCGGTGAAGAGGTAAGTGAAGATATGCTCGATGATCCGCGCTCTAGGGTGTTTGATCAGGCCGGCAATCGACTGCATGCGCAGAAGGCCTTGCTGGAATTTTTGCTCTTAAACAACGCCTAACGGCGACGCGTTCAACATGGCCAGCTCTTAGCCGAGCGATTGGCCCCTTAGGGGCCAATCGACATCGCGAGCACCGTGCTGACCGCTGACAGAGGTAAACCGGACTGTTCCTGCAGGTCGTTAAAGTATGCCTGCACTCGGTGCAAATCACGTAACCCGGTCGGCTTGGCTGACACCACGCCCTCGTTCACTAAAACCCGAACCACATCGTTGCTCAGCACGAAGGTGTCTTTGCCAAACATTCGCAGCACCCGAGCGCCGCCATCGCCACCGAGAAAAGCGCCGCGCTTCTTGAACAGTAGCCATAAACTGACTATATCGTCACTCGGCCATTGCGCAATAAAGTCTCCGAAGGAGCCGAACTCACGACTGATGTCGCTGACCATCTGGGCATTGATGGGTATGGTTTTCATCTTGCGCCAGTGACGAATCAACGCTGCGTTTAGCATCAGTTGCTCAAAACGGGCGTCATCGATTAATTGACAGGCGCGCGGATCGAAGCCCCAAAAGTGTTCCTCGAAGGCCGGCCAGCGGCTATCAACCACCGAATGGCGCATACCGGCGCGAAACACCCGTTGGCTGATGGCGCTCAAATAGCGATCGTCAGTGACGCTACGCAGCTCTGCGGCAGTGCGCAAACGCGGAAATCGAGCGCGAATATGCGCCTCGTTTTGGTAATGGTTGAGTGCTTGGTGCCAGTAATCTTCGAAGGTCATAGCGTCTCTTTCGCCAAATCCAATGAGGCCGAGTTAATGCAGTAGCGCAAACCACTGGGCTCGGGACCGTCATCAAACAGGTGCCCCAGGTGCGCATCGCACTGGGCGCATACTACTTCGGTGCGGACCATGCCATGGCTGATATCGCGTTTCTCGAGCACGGCAGCCTTATCAACTGACGCGTAAAAACTCGGCCAGCCACAGCCTGCGTCAAACTTGGTCTCTGAACTAAAGAGAGGCGTTTTACAACAGATACAGCGGTAGCTGCCGGCACTGGTTTCATCCCAATAAATACCGGTGAACGGTCGTTCGGTGTGGGCCTGCCGGGTTACTCGAAATTGCTCGTCGGTTAGACTTTGCTGCCATTGCTCCGGCGTTTTGATTATTTTGTCGGTCACTGAACATCTCCCATAGGATTTAAATCACCGAGTCTTTATACTCGGGGGGAGACTATCTGGATTGGGCTCAGGTGCCAATTGTTTTCCCTTTCTGGCATCGACCTATCCGGTCGGGAGTCCACTGCAATCGAGGTTCGCTGTGCGGACCGGACAACCGATACACCGATCAACCCTGGCGAAGAGTAATCTATGAAGGAAATTAAAAAATCGGACAAGCTGGCGAATATCTTCTATGAAATTCGTGGCCCAGTTCTCGATGAAGCCTCCCGCATGGAAGACGAGGGCCAGCGCATTCTTAAGTTGAATATCGGCAATCCGAAGCCGTTTGGCTTTGATGCGCCCGATGAGATCATTCAGGATGTGATCAAAAATCTGCCGCATTCTGAGGGTTACTCTGAGTCAAAGGGCATCTATTCGGCCCGTAAAGCCGTTATGCAATATTATCAGCAACAGCGCGTCCACAATGTTGAGGTCGATGACGTCTATTTGGGTAACGGTGCCAGTGAATTGATTCACCTAGCCTGTACCGCGATCGTTAACACCGGCGATGAGGTGCTCGTACCAGCACCCGATTACCCGCTCTGGACCGGCGCTGTGACCCTAGGCGGCGGCAAGGCGGTGCACTATCGCTGTGACGAACAGGCCGACTGGTTTCCCGATATAGAGGATATCAAAGCCAAGATTAACAGCCGCACCCGGGCTATCGTGGTGATCAACCCGAACAACCCAACCGGAGCGGTCTACTCCAAGGCCCTATTACTTGAGATCGTTGAACTGGCTCGCCAACACGACCTGATCATTCTGGCCGACGAAATCTATGACAAGATTCTCTATGATGGCGCCGTGCACCATTGCCTCGCCGCGCTCTCGCATGATGTCCTGACGCTGACCTTCAATGGCCTGTCAAAGGCCTATCGTTTGTGTGGTTGGCGCTCCGGCTGGATGCTGATCTCCGGACCCAAACACATGGCCAAGGATCTTATCCAAGGCTTCAATATGCTTTCCAGCATGCGTTTATGCCCTAATGTTCCGGCGCAATACGCCATCCAGACCTCACTCGGGGGTTATCAAACAATCAACGACTTGACCGCGCCCGGTGGCCGAATGTATGAACAGCGCAATCAATCGGTTGCTGCGATCAATGCCATTCCTGGCTTATCGGTGGTCAACCCTAAGGGCGCGCTCTATCTCTTTGTGAAAATGGACAAACGCAAATTTGGTTTGTCCAATGACGAACAGATGGCCTTAGATCTGTTACGCCAGGAAAAAATTCTGGTGGTGCACGGGCGCGGTTTTAACTATCCCGATGTCGATCACTTCCGTATGGTATTTTTGCCGCCGAAAGACGTATTGATGGAAGCGACCGAACGTATGGCGCGTTTTTTCAGTGCCTATCGCCAAGACTGAGCCCTGCTTAATTTGCCTGTTAGCACAGGTCTCAATGATCTGACCTAAACAGTGCCGTGCACACGGCAGCAAGACTGGAAGGCCAGGGCACTTCGCTGCAAAGGCGGGGCTCAAATGAAGTCGTTAAAGCCCAAGCAGACGAGCCAATCCCGCAACTGCGGCGGTGCCTGGGCAATGGGTACCGAGGCCAGCTCGCGCCGAGTCGGATACGCCTTACGTAAGCGATCAAACATCTGCCCATCAAGGTGATCGTTCACGACAGAACAGGCCATGGTCACGCTATCGCGTGCCGGGTCATAGACCGCCAAAACCAATGCGCTGGCCCACTGCCGGATATCCTCATGATAGTAGAGATCGGCATTTAGGGGCGCCACCGGCGGTCTGGGCACCTCGTCGGACAGACTCAAACCGGCCCACTGGGCTAGCTGATGGGCGATCATCGCGGTCCCATTTGCCCGCCCCTCAAGGCTGTAACCGGCTACGTGCGGCGATGCAAGGGCGACCTCAGAAAGCAGGCTTTGCGCCACTTGGGGTTCGTTCGGCCAGACATCGAGGACAGCGTTGAGCTGACCCGCAGACAACCGCTCCAATAAGGCGTCTTCGACTACTACGGGCCCGCGTCCGGCATTGATCAGCCAAGCACCCGGCCGCATCTGAGCCAACAGGGCTTGGTCGAACAGNTGGTGTGTCGGATTCGGGCCCGAGCGGGTATGGGGGGTATGCAGACAAACAATATCGCACGCCGCGAGCAGTTCGGGCAATTCCAGATGGTCAGGCAGCAGGCCCTGTTGGTGCTTGGCCGGGTCGCAGACCCGCACCGAAACACCCAGTTGGCGCAAACGGTCGACCACCACGCTGCCGACATTGCCAACACCCACCACACCGATGGTGTGTTGCCACCAGCAGAGCTCACGGTCCAGATGCAAACGAGACAATATACTCAGCAACCAATCGGCAACCGATTGAGCGTTACAGCCTGGAGCAAAGGCAAAGGGGATCTGGTGTTGGTGCAGATAGTCGAGATCGATATGGTCGGTGCCGATGGTGGCACTGCCGACAAAACGGATGGGGGTATTCTGGAGCAGGGCTTGGTTGACCTGGGTGACCGAGCGCACTAACAGTACGTCGGCCCCGAGCAGGTCGGCCGAACCTAGCGTTCGGCCTGCTTGACGGACAATGGTTTGCACCCTGCCCGCCAGCCAGGCCTCGACATTGGGCATATTTTCATCTGCCACAATACGCAAGGTCGGCATAGTTTAGCTCTTTGGCGCGTCGGCTTCGATGGCAACATTGCCGATGTTATCACCGTCAAAGTCATCTTCGTCATCCGGATCATTGAAGTCGACATCGACGGTAATTTCCGGGCCCGCCTCAGTCTGATCAACATTCACCGCAGTTACTTCACCAACCGGCTTGTGGCTGTCGTCGTCGTCTTCGTCGTCTAGGTCTTCAACCTTGGTCTGCACCGGCGTGACACTTGGCGAATCTTCTTCAAGCGCGCTGTCGACGCTGCTATCTACCTCAACGGCGGCGTCAACAATCTCATCCGTGCGCAGATGTTCTGGCAGCATTTCGACATCGATTTTAGCCTTGACGTACTCTTCGATGGCTGGAATCAGAAACGAATCGTCTTCACAGGCAAAGCTGATCGATACGCCCTTCTTACCGGCACGACCGGTGCGGCCAATGCGGTGTACATAGTCTTCGGCGTCTTCCGGCAGAGTGTAGTTAATCACGTGCGACACGCCGTCGATATGAATGCCACGACCAGCAACATCGGTTGCGACCAGGACTTCGAACTTACCTTCTTTAAAGCCGTCCAGGGTGCGTATCCGCTTATTCTGCGGGACATCACCGGACAATACTTCACACTCGATACCGTCTTTCTTAAGATTTTCAGACAGATCGCGCACTATATCTTTGCGATTGGCGAAGACCAACACTCGGTCGGCTTCCGGGCGGCGTAAAATGCGCCGTAACACCTGGTATTTCTCATCGGCGGAAATAATATAGACATGCTGCTCTACATCATCAGAGGTCTTGGTTAAGGGTTCAACTTCAACCTGTACTGGCTCATTAGTCCAACGCTCAGCCAGGTTCAAAATATCCTGGGAGAAGGTCGCCGAAAACATCAGCGTCTGACGATTCTCAGTGCGCGGTGTGGCCCGAACAATGGTCTTAATATCGGGAATAAAGCCCATATCCAGCATGCGATCGGCTTCATCGATCACCAGCAACTCGATCTGATCTAAGAACACCAGCTTTCGGTTCATGAAATCGATCAACCGACCGGGCGTGGCTACCATGATATCGACACGCTGTTCAGCCAACTGCTTCTGCTGCTTCTCGAAATCCATTCCACCGACCACAGCAACAACTTTCAGTCGGCTGTATTTGGTCAGCTGCTGGGCGTCTTCTGCTATTTGCAGGGCCAGCTCGCGGGTTGGCGCTAAAATCAAGGCACGGGGCTCACCCAGATATTGCTCTTCCAGACGGTGCTCCAATAAGTCAGTAATGGCCGTGATCAGGAAGGCGGCAGTCTTGCCCGTTCCCGTCTGGGCTTTACCGATGCAATCAAAACCGGCCAAAGCGTAAGGCAGGGTCATGGCTTGGATTGGACTACAGTATTGGTAACCCACTTCTTGGATTGCCCGCATCAGGGCGATGGGTAAAAAGAGGTCATGAAATCTTACTTTTCCGGCAGCTTCTTCAACTTTAAATTGAGCAATGTGCCATCTTGGACGACGGTAACGTTTATTTTGGTTTGTCACAGAATCACATATTCTCTATTACGGGTTAAGGCACGCGGCCTCCAAACCCTGGTTTCATTATGTAACCAGACACGTCTGGTACTTTTCTGGGGCTCTGGCTTAAAGAACTTCAGAGCAATGGTCGGCTGCCGGATGTCGGTTTGATTCGGACACCTCGGCTGCCGAGCCATGATCAGGGGATTGTAGCTCATTTTTTAACGTATCACGACAGCAGATTTTGGCCGACCACAAACACTCCTAATGAGTGTCCGCTTGAGCACCGGGGCGGCACGCCAACTATAATCCCGAGCCGGTGCATGACTATCGCCACACATCATCCCAACGAGCGATCGCATACCGTCCAATGGCGCTTATTGCTTAGCTTTCGGACGGTTTAACCAGTCGACTCAACAGGGCTGAGGTATCACAGCGATTCTGGCCATCAGCCTGCAGCTCTTGGTAAAAGCCCTGAACCTGAGCGGCCACGGGTAAGGCCAAACCTTTACTACCAGCCTCATCGAGACAGTACCCTAAGTCCTTGACCATCCAATCAATGGCAAAGCCAAAATCATACTCGCCGCGCGCCATCGTTAGGGCCCGATTTTCCAGCTGCCAACTTTGCGCGGCACCACCGGCCAAGACCTTTTGCACCGTGCCGATATCGAGGCCGGATGCTAGGGCCAAGGCCAGACCTTCGGACAGACCTTGCAGAATCCCGGCGATGCAGAGCTGATTGACCATCTTGCACAGCTGTCCGCTCCCGGCCGGACCGAGTAACTGCCAACCCTTACCGTAGGTGCCAAAGATCGGAAGCGCAGCCGCAAAAGCACTCTCTGTGCCACCGGCCATAATCGACAGCTGGCCATTGACGGCACCGGCTTGCCCCCCGGACACGGGCGCATCTAGGAACTGGCCACCCAGTTCGGCCACCGCCTGACTCAATTCGCGCGCCAAATCCGCCGAGGTGGTGGTGTGGTCGATAACCAGGGTCCCCGGCTGGATAACCGCTAAGATTCCCTCTTCACCATAGAAAACAGACCGGACATCCTCATCATTGCCAACGCATACCAGCACAATGTCGGCGCCTGCGGCGGCCAAACCGGGTGTGCTCTGGCGCTCGCCACGATAGGTCTGCTGCCAGAGTTCGGCTTTGGCAGGGCTGCGGTTATAAACCGTTACCGAAAATTCAGCCTTAGACAGGTGACCGGCCATGGGAAAGCCCATAACGCCCAGGCCAATAAAGGCGATTTTTGTGTGCTTTGGCATATTGTTTATTCCTCGATTCGACCCATACAAGATACATCAGCCTAGGGTCGTTGTAAGCCGTCGGATAGTTTTAAGACCCGCATTATTTTGCCAATCGATCTAATTGGCTAAGTGTTTTGGTTTTATTGCTCAATCAACCCGAACCACCTCATGTCCTCGGCGGTTTGGGGCCAGGCACGGATAATGCTTAGACTGATAAGTGGCAGTCAACTGCTAGGCATAACCAAAATGGAGATCAAAATGAAAGACAGGTTAAACGAGGAAAATATCAAAGCCCAATTCGATAAAGTCAAACACAAGGCGGAGGCCATGATGGACAATCCGGAGCAACTCAAAAAAGTCGCCGAAAGCGCATGGGAAAAAACCTTAGGCCTCAAAGGGCCCTTAGAGGAGGTTTGGGAACAGTTAAAGCTGATGATTAGCCTGGTAAAAGAATGGCTCGCCGGCAACTACAAAGAGGTACCGACCGCCAGCATCGTCGCAATTATTGCAGGCTTAATTTACTTGCTGTCGCCAATCGACCTTATTCCAGACTTCATCCCAGTGCTGGGCTATCTGGACGATATCTTTGTGCTTGGTGTGGTCTTTACCCAGGTCGCCAAAGATCTCCAGGCCTTTGCTCGCTGGCAGGCCACCGAGTCGGAATCGGCACAAAACACGCCGACCGACAGCCCGATCGAGCCCCCCGCTGACGCCCAACCGGATGCCAGCGAAGCGTCCGACATTAAGCCGGACCCCATGCCAGACGAAGCCAAGGACCGTTAAGGGCATGCCCAGGAGGTCGGAGTCGTTCGGGCTTTGGCTTCCAAAGGCCAATTAAAAACAGTCTTTGTACCCGATTTCGCAAAGTCATGACTCATTAATGAAAGCCCCGACGCGTTTATTTGCTAAGATGCCTCTCCCTCTATGGTTGGCGCCAAGCCAATAGGCCTATGAACCTGGATATTATCGATGAAAACCATCAGCCCATAGGCAAGGCGAATGAACCGCTCGGGGTTCGGATAAAACGCGAATGGCTCACCCTGACGATACTGGGCGCGCCGATCCTAATTGGCCAGTTAGCGCAGATCAGCAACGGCGTGGTCGATACCATCATGGCGGGACATGCCAGTGCCGATGACCTGACCGGCGTGGCCATTGGCAACAGCCTGTGGCTGCCGATCATGCTCTTCATGATCGGTTTACTAAATGCCACTCAGCCGATTATTTCAGGCTATCGGGGCGCCAACCAACCCCATAAAATCATGCCGGTGACCTGGAACGCGGCCTATATTTCGCTCGGCGCGGCCCTGATTGCCATACTACTACTGACCAATGTCGAGCCGGTGCTGGCGCTGATCCAGATGGGCGATAACTCAGCCCGGATCACCACCGGCTATTTAAAGGCCTTCGCCCTTGGCATTCCGGCCATCTTGCTGTTGCTGTCGCTGCGCGGCTTGACCGATGGCCTTGGACACACCAAAATATTCATGGCGTTTTCNATCCTAACCGTGTTNATAAACGCGCCACTGAATTATGTGCTTATTTACGGCAAACTGGGCATGCCGGCCCTGGGCGGCATCGGGTGCGGGTGGGCGACGGCCATCGCCCAGTGGGCCAGCCTGTTGCTGCTGCTAGCGTATCTTAACGTCGCGCCGGCCTTTGAGAATTTTCACCTCTGGCAAGCCCGAATGGCACCAAGCCTGGCCATTATCCGACAAATACTCGGCCTAGGCATACCGATCGGCTTCACGATATTTGTCGAAGCCACCATGTTTTCGTTGGTTGCACTATTGCTGGCCCCCCTGGGCACGGATGTCGTAGCAGGCCATCAAATTGCGCTCAATGTCGTGAGCATCTTTTTTATGGTGCCGATGAGTATCGGACTGGCAATCACCCTACGCATTTCTTTTTTGATCGGTGCCGAACAGCCCAAGACCGCTCGTTTGGTCGCGCGCAGTACAATCATCATGGTTACGGCAATTTCTTTTTGCTTTGCGGCCCTGATGTACAGCTTCGCCAGGCCGATCGCGAGCCTTTACAGCACGGAGGTCGACGTGCTGTTGATGGCCGAACTGTTGCTAGGCTATGGCGCAATGTTCCAGATCGCCGATGTCTTACAGGTGGTATGCATCAGTGGCTTGCGCGGCTATAAGGACACCCGTATCCCGATGTACATTATGCTGTCATCGTTTTGGGGTATCGGTATCCCCTTGGGCTATATTTTGGCATTTCGCGATTGGCTGGTACCCGCTATGGGCGCGCCTGGCTTTTGGATAGGGCTAATAGCGGGGCTATCTCATGCGGCGTTTTGGTTATTGATCCGACTTTTCTTGATCAGCCGTCACCCGCCAACCCCTATTACCGACCGGCTCAAGGCCTAGACTGGAGACTTGTCTGCTCGGCTGACTGGCGGCGCCTAAGGGCGTTCGCCCTTCTCAATCCAAAACCGATAGTCATCGTCCTGATTGAGCGAGGCAATTAGGCGATGTGGCAGGAATTCACAAAATTGCGGTACATCCCGCAAGGTGGCTGGGTCGGTGGCCAATAAAGCCACCACCTCCCCTACCTGCATCTTGCGCAGCTGCCGATGCAGCATCATCACCGGCTCGGGGCAACGTAAACCGCGGGTGTCGAGTTCACAATCGGCATGCTGTTCGGTCATCCGTTTTGATTCCTTAGATCCAACATAACGGTAATTTCCTCTCGGTCATGATACAGCTGGCGCGCTTTAAAAACCGCTTTAGGGTGATTTTCGGCGATCAGGCTGTCGAGCTGAGCCTTAATTTCCTGCCACTCATGAAAGCGTTTTTTCATCGGTAATTTAAGATTAAAGATGGCATATTTGGCATGCCGTCCATCCAACCAATCGTACATCAGCCGAGCCACTCGGGCCGGCTTTTCGACCATATCACAGACCAACCAGTCGACCATCTTAAACGGCTTCCACGTAAAGCCGTCGGCCAGCACATGCTCAACCAGGCCTGAGGCCATTAGGGTTTTGTCCATCGAGCCGTTATCGACGGCGTAGACATAGAGCTCCTGCTTAACCAATTGCCAGGTCCAGCCGCCCGGCGCAGCGCCCAGATCGACCCCGGTACGGCAATCAGCCAAGAGCGCTCGCCATTCCGGGCCGAGAAAGGCCGCAAAGGCCTCCTCAAGCTTGAGGGTGCTGCGACTCGGAGCGGCACTGGGGAATCTGAGTCGGGCGATGCCCATGGGCCAGGGTGCGCGCAAACGCGGCTCATCGAGACCAACCAGGACCTGGGCAGAATCTTTAAAGAATAGCCGTAGTGTCGGCAAGCTCGGGTCTTCTTTTTTGCTCAACAGCCCCTGGTTGCGCAAGGCCTGGCGAACCGGGTGGACAAACTTGCCGGCAAAGCGGGAGGTCGAGTGAAAATCGTCACCCTCAGCGTATTCACACGATACATTGCCAAACAGGCGCACACCCGTCTCGCTGACCAGACTGGTGACCGCTTGCTGAATCGGCCCCAAGCGATCGCTCGGATCCAGATCCTCTAAACGATGATGGATGGGCCAGGCTTCACGACAAAAGACCGACTTCTGCCAGAGCGGGTAAACCTCTGCGGCGTTTTCAGTTTCGAAGATTACAAAGCCGGAATTAATCAGCAGATTAGACCAGCCGAAATAACCCTTTTCGCCGGCCATGTAGGTGATTTCCGCCAGACATTCTTTTTCGAAACCCGGTCGGCAATAAAGCAGTAATGCAGTCATGATCAAGTTCGCTCCAAAAGATAGTTGGCAAATACCAGGGCCCGTTTTTCAGACCACAGCTCGCTATTAAGTTTCCACCGTACAAAACCGACGTGGCCACCACTGGTCGGAATTTCCATAAACAACTGACTCGACCGGACACCTAAATGACAGTCAAAACAGTTGCGGCCTAAAAAGGGATCATCGGCCGCATTGATGATCAGGGTCGGCCGCCGTAGGTCGGGCAAGGCGTTGCGACTGGAGCACTGCGCCCAATAATCCTGCGCGCCGGTGAAACCATGCAAGGGGCCGGTATAACGGTCGTCAAAATCACGGAAGTTTTTAATGTCGGCAAAATTGGCACTGGATATTTGTTCGGGGAAGCGTTCCGCCTTGGCACTGATTTTGACCTTGAGATCGCGCAGGAATCGTTGCATGTAGAGGCGTTGCGCCGGTTGCGCCAGTCGCCCGGCGCAGCTGGCCAAATCAAGCGGCACGCTGAAACCGACACCCCCGATCACCTCATCCGGCAGATCCGGCTCAGCAAGAGCCAGTACCGTCTGGTTACCACCCATACTAAAGCCGGTTAAAAATATTTTCTCAGCCTGTTGATGATTCAGCAGTTCCATCATAACAGCCTTTAGATCATCGATGGCGCCGCTGTGATAGAAGCGCGGTAACCGGTTCGGCTCGCCGCCACAACCGCGGAAATTCCAGGCCAGCACCTGCCAGCCCGCGGCGTGAAAGGCGCGTGCCATGCCCTGCATATAGGGCCGACGACTGGACCCTTCCAAACCGTGACTGAGAATGACCCAAGGGGCCGACGAGGCCGGTTGCCGGAGCATATCTAACAAGAGAAAATCGCCATCGGCCAATTCCAAGCGACTGCGCTCAAAAGGCACCGTTACCTGACGCAAGAGGGTTGGCAGGATAGATTGAACATGTCCATTGGACAACCCAAAGCTGGGTGAATAGGAGGGGAAGTCGTATAACGCCTGTGTCATTGCTGCGAGCCCAAACCTGATAAAACGGCGGGCATAATAACGGTTTGGGTCGGAAAATACAGGTCAAAGCTGATATTTAACTGCACCGGCAGCCATTCTTAGGCCGAGGATTTAAGCAGACCATAGCCAATTAAGACAAAAACCATCAACACTAGGGTGCCCATNCGCACCTGCTGGCACCTTCTACAGGGTTTTCGGGCCATTAGTGGGAAGCCTTCTTAGGCATATAGCGCACACTCAGTGCGTCAAAGAAACTTTCTTTCAATTGCGATATTTCTTTTTTTACGTCATCAAGCAGATGGATTTCTTCACCACTAAGCTGTTGCTTTTCGGCGTAGATTTGACGCCGAAGCATGACTATTTTCGCCCCATAGATGCGTAATGACCGTTCGAGCCGTTTCTCACCGAGCAATAACAGCGTGCTTTCGGCTTCGGTTAAGGCATGAAACACCGACGCCAATTCGTCACCAACGCGGGCCAGCTCATCACGGCGCGGCTTCGGCCAATGTTGACCGTAGCGCGTAAATTCGGTCGCTAGGGCCAAATACTGTTGATAGACGTAGTGCACCCGACCAACATTGCCGGCCACTAATTCGAACAGTTCTCGACGCCGACGGATTTCGGCTTCAGCACGACTGTCCAAAGACTGATGACGGCGCAAATAATAAAGAAAGGCCAGGCCACTGAGCAACATGCCCGCCGCAATCTTCACACCCGCATCGATTATTTCTAGGGTGACCATACTGTACTCCTTCGGATTTTTGACGCTTTAGGTCGATTCAGAGACTATCAGCAATAATGATGCCTGATTCGGCAATAATGATGCCTAATTAGGCGAAAGCCAAATTAAAGCTTTACGGCGCGCCTGCTAAAGCCGGCCTTAAAGCCAGCCGAAGAAAAATGCATCAGACCCACCTGGTGACAGAATAACCAGCACGGAGTGCTTTGTGTGCAAATGGCGCCAAAACCGGATCTAATTTATCTAAATCGGGAAAAACCTAAAAAAAACAATCCCTTAGCTATTGACTCCTACTGCGCTGACATTAGAATACGTCCCCGTTGTTCCTCGATAGCTCAGTTGGTAGAGCAGTAGACTGTTAATCTATTGGTCGCTGGTTCGAGTCCAGCTCGAGGAGCCAACCTAATTTTGTCATCGCGTCCAACAACGTGATTATACCGACTTTTCCTCGATAGCTCAGTTGGTAGAGCAGTAGACTGTTAATCTATTGGTCGCTGGTTCGAGTCCAGCTCGAGGAGCCATATAGTAAGGCGTACCCTAGGGTACGCCTTTTTTTTTGCCGTCAGAACGCCGAGCTCACCCGTGTCGGGCCAGCCCGTCGATCCTCAGAGGGGCCGATATGTTTGGATTAGGGCGCAACAGCTGGTTATTGGTATTGGTTCAACCGTTCGCGCTGGCCATCTCATCGGCCATTGTTCTCAGCAGTGGTTTTGTCGGCAAGGCTCTCGCGCCATCGCCGCAATGGGCGACTCTGCCGATCAGCCTAATGGTTGTCGGTCTCACCATCGGCGCTATACCGGCGGCATTGTTGATGCAGCGCTTTGGCCGTAAGCCGGTTTTTCTCGCGGCGATGTTACTCTCCAGCCTGTGCTCTGTACTGGCAGCTTGGGCCATCAGCCACAGTCAGTTTGCGGTGTTCTTGCTGGCCATCACCGGCATTGGCTCGACACTCGCGGTGGTCCAGCAGTTCCGTTTCGCCGCCATCGAAGGCGCCAGCCACCCCAGCCTGGCTGGCCGCGCGGTATCGATTCTGATGCTCGGTAGCGTGTTTGCCGCGCTGATCGGCACTGAGACCGTCACCCTGGGCCAGACACTATTGCCCGCCGACTATGCCGGCTCCTATGCCCTGTTGTCCGTCTCGACCCTGATTGCCTTTGCCCTCTTACTCTTTTTTAAGGCGGATCCAAAAATTGCCCCAGCGCAATCCAGCGCAACCGAAGGGCCAATCCGTAACATCCTCAACCGGCCAACCCTGATGATCGCAATTTCGGCCGCGTGCGTTGGCTACAGCGTCATGGCCTTTGTCATGACCGCGACCCCATTGGCCATGCACGAGGTGCACCTGCACAGCTTAGCAAGCACCAAGTGGGTGATCCAGAGCCATATAATGGCCATGTATCTGCCATCGCTGATCACCGGTGAACTGATTCGCCGCTTTGGCAGCCTTAAGATTATCTATGCCGGGCTGTTAGCCTTTCTCTTGACCACCGTGGTCGCCTTTGCCGGCGCCGATGTCCTGCACTATTGGTGGGCTCTCGTGCTCCTGGGTTTGGGCTGGAACTTCCTGTTTATCGGCGGCACCACCCTGCTAGCGCAAAGTTATCTGGCGCATGAGAAATTCAAGATCCAGGCGATCAATGATTTTTCAATCTTTGTGTTGCAAGCAACCGCTTCGCTTGCTGCCGGAGCCATCCTGTTCGCTCAGGGCTGGAGCGCGATCATCATCATCGCTCTGGTCCCGACGGTGCTGATGATGCTGGCTCTCGGCGTTTATCTAGTGCGCAGAAAATATCACCCAGCGCTTGACTAAGCGCCTTGTCAGAGCAATGCAGAGACCGCTATAGATACCGTCAGACTGGCGCTTATATGGGCCGTTCAGACGAACGCGGGGCAAAAAAAAACCCCGCAAGCGGGGTTTCTTTCAGTTGGGTGCAGCCGAACAGACCTACACCCGGCGCAACTTAAGCAAACGCCTTAGGCTGTGACACTAGATGATCTCAAGCAGTTCAACTTCGAAGATCAGGGTAGAACCCGGTGGAATCTGCGGGCTCGCCTGTGAATCGCCGTAGGCCAAGGCCGCTGGGATGAAGAGTCGATACTTTTCGCCCTTCGCCATCAATTGAACGCCTTCGGTCCAACCGGTAATTACTTGATTGAGTGGGAACTCGACCGGCTCNCCGCGCTCAACCGAGCTATCAAAGACGGTGCCATTAATCAGCGTGCCGTGATAATGAACGCGTACGGTGTTTTCCGCCGTCGGCCGCTCTTCGCTATCATTGGCTTCGATTATTTCGTATTGCAGACCAGACTCGGTGGTCATAACCCCATCACGCTGACCGTTTTCAGCTAAAAAGGCTTCGCCTTCAGCGCGGGCAGCACTTGACAAGGCTTCCGATTCAGCGGCCTTGCTGGCCATCTGCTTTTGTTGCAAGGCGCTGATTGCGGCCTGAACCGCTTCTTCAGTCACGGCCATGTCGGCTGCCGTCATAGCGTCAGAGACACCGCGCATCAGCGCTTCAGCACTCAGTTCAATGCCTGCGGTTTGCTGCTTCAGGTTGGCCGCAAAACCAAAGCCGATGCCGTAAGAGGCTATCTGTTCATCGCTATCCAAGCTAACGACTTCAGCGTCGACTGCCTGCGCACAACCGGCAATAGCAAGAGACAAGCCAGCGACATAGGCCAGACTTTTTAGTTTATTCAATTTCATGCGATATCCTTTAATCAATCACTCATCTATAACGACTGGACCAGGCCCAAAATATCCGGAACCTAAAATTCGCGAGTAGTCTACCGTCAGTCCGATCTCGGCTCCAGAGCTTTTACCGGACCCTGACGCTCAGTCGAGCGCCAAGGCGTCGATCCGATCCAGATCATTGACCACCTGCCATTGCCCGCCGCCCTGCTCTACCTTAGCTTGCCAATCGGTGAGTCGGCTGAGGTATTCAGAGGGGTCTATATTATCTTCGCGCAGCTTGGTGACATTGAGAGCGAAAACCTGAAAGCCGTCAAGCTCATAACTGAAATTTCGGTTATAGCCTTCGGGCAACTCTTCACGCAAATCGGAATAGATCAGGATGGACTTCTGCCCAGCATTGGTTTCATTTAAAAACTCCACCGCCTGCAGCAAACCCCCGGAGATATCGGTGTATTGAGCGCTTTCCACCGAACCGATAAAGAGATTGATCACCTTGGCGAACTCCCGCTTCTGGGCATTCATCTGACTCGGTCGGCCGTCAAAGGTGACCTTGGCAATAATATCCTTTTCGCTGAAGCTGCCGCTGTCGATACGGGCCACGGCGAAGGAATCGCCGGCGCCGAGCGAACCGAGGTAGTAGTTGATGACCCGCTGAGCCTTTTCTAACTCCTCGGTATAGGTGCCAGAGGTGTCCAGTAAGAGATAGACGCCTCGGTAAGGGTTCTGCGTTTGCCGCATGCAACCGGCCAACATCACCAGTACCAAGAGGGTGACCAGAGTCATTCTCATAGCAGCTCCTCGACCAGCGCCGTTTTTGCCGTCGCCGCAGGGCGATGGCTGATCTTGTGTTCTAACCAGAGCGGGATGCTGACGGCTATGTCGTACAGGGCGAGCAGGATGTCGCACAGGTAGCGAATCATGGTGGCAGTCAGACGCATCAAGATAATCAACAGATGCAAGACTTGAATCACCAAGTTGGCGAGTAAAATACGGCCACTTTCGACGAAGGATTCGAAGGGAATGGCGACAAAAATAAGCACCCAAGGCAGCAAAAAGCCTAGCAACATCTGCGCAGCTTGCGGAATCAGAGTGCTGATGGTGCCGGTCCCGACCAGATCAACAGCCTCGCCGCCGACCAACAGACCGCGCAACGCGGCGGTGTCATTGGCAATCTGATCACGCATAAAAGCCAGACCCGACTCGATCGAGGCAAACACCAGAATAAAACCCAAGAAGGTCCAGAGCAGGATCCGCCGCTTGCGTTCATCTAGGGTGCCAAAGGCCGGGAACATGCGAGTAATGTGCAGCACTTCCATCAGGAGCATGCCGATGGCCACCTCGACTAGTACGATCATCAGGGCGGAGACCTCCGCAACGGTAAAGGTTCCGATGCGCGAACTGGCGCCGACCATTTCGGACATGGGCAGCGAAATAAGGTGAAAATTGAGAAAGGCGCCACCGACAAAAATGGCCATCCAGAACAACGCAACGGCAAATTCTCGTAACGAGGACACCCTGAGCATGCGCTCTGCTTTATCAGATCCAGCGTAGATCTCCCGATATTGGTTCATATTCTTATCAATTTCTTCCGCCTGGAGGATCAGATTGCGCATTGATCCGCCGACCCGTTCGATAACATTATTCAACCTGCGCCACTGCGGCATCATGCCATGCAACAGCCGGTGTCGGGCTGAAACGCTGCCACGATAGGTATCAAGGGTTTTCTTCTGTTGCTCGGCTATGCTGGTATAGAGGTCATCTAGGACCTTAACAATGACCGGGTTACCTTTTTGGGCTTCCTTTAAGTTTACGATGGCGGTAATGGCCTCGACCCAGTCCGGTGACGGTGGCGCGGTTTCGGCCGACTGGTGATAATCCTCTTCCAGCCGGGTAACCAAACTGGACATATTCTTCTGCAATTCCGGATATTGGCCCAAATCGTTGGCCACGATCTCATTGACACGATGGAAATCACGGTTTAGCTTGCGTTCAAGCTGACCTTTTCCCATTTCGAGCAACACCTCGCGATTGCGCATCTGCAGCAGCTGGATCAATCGCGCCAAGGCTTTGGCTTGCAGGCGCAGTAAACCCGCTGCCAACCGAGATATCCGAGTCAAGGCCCGATGCACCGGGGTCCGCGCGAAATAGAGCAGGCTAATCGCTAGGACCAACAGAACAAATCCTGATAAGAGCGGCTGATCTGGGAAGATGATCGTCCAATTCATGGTATTTCTCCAAAAGGTGTTCACTTCAGGCACTATACAACCTATAAATTGACTAGGTCTTGGCCGGGATAGGCAAACCGGTCTCGCCTCACAGGGCAACACTATTACAGTCTCATCGTACCAATACTGTTATGGAGTTCAAATAATAGCCATAAAGACGCGCAAATAAACAACCATCAGGGTGTAAACTGCCGAAACGACTCCGTTAACGAGGTCGAAAAGCATGACCAGCAGCGTCATCCGGTGCCACGGAATGGACCCAACAGCGCGCCTTGGTATTTTTGCAGCCAAAGTTAGAATAGGCAGGACCAGTGCACAATAAGCGTATGAGTAGAAGATATCTGACAACCCTAACGGTCCTAATGGCCTCCATTGGGGTCCTGCTCGGTTGCGCGCAACCGGCGGGCAGCGACACCAGCGGGACAACCGATGGTACCGCCGATGCGACCATTTACCGTCAAATTGCCGGGACCAGCGCGCTTGGCCGGGCCGGCAGTTGGTCGAGCAATTGTCTCGGCTCTGATTTGGCATCTGAGTGCGCCCGAGCGGACTCCGAGGGCAACTATCTGCTCTCGACGCCCGCAGAGCAGAGTCAGCTGATGTGGAGTGATATTCCCGAGTCTGACGGCACCACCGTGCGCCTGTACAGTCGTTATCGCCATCAGGATGGCCTGACCTCGGCGCTGATAAATATCAATCCCAGCACCCATGCGGTCTTGGATATCTGGTCCAACAGTCAGCAGGGCCAATCGCTGGAATTATGCGCCGAAGAGGCCACCTGCATTGACGCACTCCTGGCCGGCTTCAGCGCGGCGGTTGAACAGACCATCGTCGCTCAGCTCGATGAGCTGCTCGGCGAGGCATGGCCAGACGGCCGCGACCCCTTCGACGACGTTTATCTCGCCGATCCAGACCTGGATGAACTCGATCTAATGCACGACACCCTGGGCTTTGTGGTCAGCAGCAGCGACCTGAGCGTCATCGATAACGCAGGCGAGATTCTGACCCAGGTCAGTCTGGGGCGATTACTCCAGGCAGTCGAACTAGCCGACCTGACGCTAACCTCGGCGCAAATTAGCGCCGCGCAGGCCCTACCGATCCCAGACCCAGAAATAATTGTCATTAGCCTACGAATGTCGGTTTCACCGACCCTGGCCACCGAGGCTCCGGTGGACGTTCTGGTTAGCGATCGCGGCAGCAGTAGTGTGGCCGGCGGTGAACTGACCTTCAGCCATGATCTGACCTTGGCCAATGGCGCCAGCCTATCGTTCAGCGGTGCCGATGTCGTAACAACAATCACCGCCGGCGGTGACCATAATTGGGTGGTGACGGCGACCGATATCAACGACTTCAGCATAACCCAAGGCTATGTCATCTCGGTGCTCAACGGCAGCGATGGCGTGGCCACTTTCGGCGGCGCAGGCAGCTGCCTAACGCCATTGACGGGCCTTAACGCCAATGCCTTAAACCAGTGTCATGAAGTACAGAATGGCACTGCGTTGGGCAGTTGCGATCAACTCGACTCCGGGTCCGTTAGCCTGAGCGACTCGCCGGCACCCTGTGCGCGGGAGGTACAAAACGAGGGCGCCCTGTTCGGCGTGTGCACTTGGGTCGATAGCGAGTTGCGCGTCTTTCACTATGAAAACCCGCTGCGTCTGAACCTTGTTGAGCTGTTCAGCGAACGCCAGAGTCGCATCGCGACTGAATGTATCAGCGATGCGGGCAACCTCTGGTCGATAAGCCCCTAAAGCTAGGGACAAAGGCTTGCAGTGGCCTAACGAGGGCATGTTAAAACCAAAAAAAACCCGCAAATGCGGGTTTTTTGCACTGCTGGACTCGCCCTAGAAGTGCACTGCGGCGCCGACAAAGAAACCGGCGATGGTCACGTTCGACTGGAAATCGGAGGTGTCGAGCCAACCAACCGTTTCGCCAATGGTCATATTGAAGCTCCGATAACCGGCTTCGACACCGACCTTGGCCAACATATTGGTTGGCAGGGGCGCAAACCAGGTGCCCTTGATGTTCCAGTCGGATATATCGGCATCGCCTAGTGGCAAGGTACTCAACTCACCACCGATCTTAACGCCCAGGCCCGGAATGGTCGCGGCCGCACTGATATAGCCCAGCGGAATAATGGTCGCAGACGGGAATAGAACTTCTTTGGTATCTTGCGTGCCAGCGATCACACCCGACGCGGAGAAGCCGCCCGTCAAAGCCCGAAAATTAACACCGAAATCGATGTCGAGCAGCGGGATCGGCAGGCCGATGGTGAGGCCTAAGTCAACATGAGACAGATCCAGAGACGATTCAACCGTGCCTGAGATATCAAAGCTTTCGCCTAATATAGCTTGGCTAAACGCTACGGTGTTGCTGCCTTCCAGCACCATACTCTCGTACTTAAGCTTAACATCGGGCAACAATGGCAGGGAAATTTTTGCCCAACCGTAGAAACCATTACTCGCGGCCATGCCCAAGCCATAGGGCGCCGCTGCGCTGCTTTGGGTACCGGTCAAATCAAAGGTGTCGCCAATAAAGGTGCTATCCTCGGACAGGGTAGGCATGGTGTAGCCGCCGCCAGCATCGATTGACATCAGCAGTTTCGCTGAGGCACCGGGTACGGCAAGAGCCATCGCGGCGGTAACGATCCATTTATTCATCTGTCTGTTCCTCATAGTTATAAGCAGTTAATGCTCTAGTATGGACTAATGTAGATAATTTATCTGCGCCGCGCCAATTGGGCCGGCCAGACTTTAGATACTTTTTTAAAAAATTGCTTGAATGTTAAAACTGGACACCAATACGCCGGCCAACTTCCATGTAACTTTCGACCACATCGCCCAAGCCTTGGCGGAATCGATCCTTATCCATCTTTTCCATGGTTTTGGCATCCCAGAGCCGGCAACCGTCAGGCGAGAACTCATCGCCCAGTACCACCCGCCCGTCAAACACGCCGAATTCAAGCTTGTAGTCGACCAAGATCAGGTCGCCATCGGCGAACAGCTTCTTGAGCACCTCATTGACTCTCAAGGTCAATACCTTCATTTCGGCAATCTGCTCAAGCGTGGCCCAGCCAAAGGTCAAAATATGCGCATCGTTAATCATCGGATCGTGCAGTTCGTCGTTTTTAAGGAAAAACTCAAAAATCGGTGGATTCAGTTCCATTCCTTCGACTACCCCGAGCCGGCGCACCAGGCTGCCAGCGGCGCGGTTGCGCACCACACACTCGACCGTGAGCATCTTAAGATTGCGCACTAACGATTCGTGATCGGACAGCAGACGCACAAAATGTGTCTCAATCCCAGCTTCCTGTAACTTCTCCATGACAAAACCATTGAACAGATTGTTGACCCGGCCCTTGTTATCGAGCAGCTCGATACGCTCGCCATCAAAGGCACTGGTGTCATTTCTGAACTCAAGAACCATTAGGTCTTTATCGGCCGTGGTATGGACTGTTTTCGCCTTGCCGGCATAAAGTACGCCTGTTTTTTCCATGGTGGATCCTCATATTTAATTCAATCGTGCAACGCGTTAGGCGGTCGGCTGGAGTGTGATCCAATCACAGCCGTCTTGCTGCGTTAACATCTCAATTTTTGTGTCGTGACCGTCTAACTCAGGCAATAGAGTCGCGATGGCTAGGGCCGGATCGTTATTATGTTCGCTGATATGGGACACCAGCACTCGTTGGAGAGCTGAATGATTGAGGCCCTTGAGCAATTGCGCGGCCTGGGCGTTGCTCAGGTGGCCAAAATCGCCGCCGACGCGCCGCTTCAGGCTTGGCGGATAAGGCCCGTTGTGCAACATATCTGGGTCATGGTTGCATTCCAACATCAGCACTTGGCAGTCTTGATAGGCCTGATGGATATGTTTGGTCAACGACCCCAGATCGGTTAATAGGCCAAAGCGCAGACCCTGATGATGAAAAACGAACTGAGATGGTTCCGCACTGTCGTGAGGAACGGTTACCGGTTCAATATCGAGAGATCCAATCGCAATTCGCTTGGATGGATGGAAGGGCCGTGCCGTGGCCACCGGGCGTTTGAAATACCGTGCCGTGCCGTGGGTCGACCAGAGTGGGATGCCATAACGATTCGCCAACATCGGTGCGCCCTTGAGGTGATCGGCATGCTCATGGGTCACCAATATGCCCGCCAAGCTGTCAGGCTCAACGCCCCGACTCCTCAATCGCCCTTCTATCTCTTTTAAACCAAAGCCGCAGTCAACCAGAATCGTGGTATCTGCGACCTGAATTAGGGTTGCATTGCCCTTGCTGCCACTGCCGAGTGACGAAACCCGCATAATCAGCCCGGGTTCTGAAAGTGGGCGTAAAGCTTACTGAGAATCGCCTCGGATTGGCTGAGATCGGGTATTTCATCGCCCACTCCCTCAACCACGACAAGGGTTTCAGTACCCTGGGGAATCAACAACAGGAACAACTCGTCCTTCTTGTTGGCGAATATCTTGGCGATGGGACCCTTTTTTTGGTCGCTTGCCGGCATCACGAAACGATATTTAGATCGATCTTTGTCTAGATTGGCAAAACCCAGTTCGCTTAGGGCAGTATCGACCAGTTCCCAGGTGGTACTGGTTTCTCGGTTAAAGCGCAGACTGGAATTGCCCAAGCTGTCGGTCATCTTAGAAACCAACAGACTGCCGGCCAGGGCCGCGGGCTCATTGACTGCCGTCGGCGCGACCAAGCGGGGAATCACCGGGGCTGCCAAAACGGCAAAGTCGGGTGCATCGGCGGGGATTGGATACCAATCGCCAGCGGACTCTGCCGGTGCCTGGTATTGGATTATCTGGGTATTACCGCCGCAACCGACGAGTGACAACCAGACCAAGAGCAAAAGGGTCGATCGGACAAAACACATCAATTAAATAATTCCCGATTCCATCATCGCCTGAGTCACGGCTTCATGATACTGGCCGTCTAATGGCACCAAGGGTAAGCGTATACCGTCTGGGATGAGACCCATAAGATGCAGAGCCCATTTAACAGGCACCGGATTGGCCTCCAAAAACAACTGTTGGTGGAGCGGCTGGAGGGACATATTCAGGCGTTCGGCCAGTTCCCGATCACCGGCCAAGGCCGCAGCGCACATGCTGGCCATGGCCTTGGGGGACACATTCGCGGTGACCGAAATATCACCGTGACCGCCGGCCAGCATCAGCTCTGTTGCCGTGGCATCATCGCCGCTGTATACGGCGAACCCCTCGGGAACATGGGCAATTAGGTATTTGGCGCGATCTATATCACCGGTCGCTTCCTTAATGCCAATGATGTTTGGCACCTCGGCAAGGCGCAGCACGGTTGCGGGCAACATATCACAAGCGGTCCGGCCCGGCACATTATAAAGGATCTGAGGCAGGTCGACCGATTCGGCAATCTTTTTAAAATGCTGATACAGGCCTTCCTGCGACGGCTTATTGTAATAGGGCGTCACGATCAGCGCCGCATCGGCACCGACCCGCTTGGCTGCGGCTGTTAAATGAATAGCTTCTGAGGTCGAATTGCCACCGGTGCCAGCAATAACCGGGACTCGTCCCTGACATTTACCGACGGTATATTTAATTACCTGCTCATGTTCTGCCATATCGAGGGTCGACGACTCTCCGGTAGTGCCCACTATCACAATAGCGGCGGTACCGTTTTCAATATGAAATTCGAGAAGATTGTCGAGACTGTCCCAGTCGATGGAACCGTCTGAAAACATCGGGGTAACTAAAGCAACCAGACTGCCGGTGATCATATGATAATTTCTCTTCAATATGTTAGTTAATGATACTTTTGCGTGTACGTTAGAACAACCGGAAACTGGAAAATATCGGGGCTTGCGCCATACTGATACTAAATCGGCGCAAAGCTGTACTAAATCACTCGCTTACACCCGAAGGATTCTAGATGGAGATTCTACCATGCTAAAAGTAGGGGATTACGTACCAGATTTCACAGTCCCGGCAACCAGCGGTCAAAACGTGCACTTAAAAGCCTTCACTGGCCAGCAAATTGTGATTTATTTCTATCCGAAAAACAATACACCCGCCTGCATTATAGAAAACCAAGATTTTGCCGCCAACTATACCCGCCTGCGTAACCAGAACACCCAGTTATTTGGCGTTAGTCGTGACTCATTGGCCAGTCACGAGCGTTTCAAGGCATCTCAGGCGTTACCGTTTGAGCTTATTTCAGATCCAGATAATCAGCTCTGTACCCTGTTTGGTGTTTTAAAGGCAAAAAAACTGTTCGACAAACCGATCATGGGCTTGGTCCGCAGTACCTTCTTGATCAATCAAAACGGACGCCTGATCCGTGCCTGGCGCGACGTCAACATCAAAACCCACGTGCACGACGTTATCGACTATGTCGAATTTTACCATAGCAAGCTAACCGGTTCGCTCACTACCACGCCAACCACCGCCAATGACTAACGGCATGGCCGATATCAACGCGATGCCGTGCCTTACTCGACCGACTCTCGACTCGAATTGCTGGGCCAGGCATTGATAATGGCCTTGACCAGGGTCGCCAGCGGTATCGCGAAGAACACCCCCCAAAACCCCCAAATGCCGCCAAAAATCAGCACCGACACGATAATGGCAACGGGGTGCAGGTTGACCGCTTCCGAAAACAGCAGTGGCACCAGGACATTACCATCGAGTATTTGAATAAGTAGATAGGCCATAAGTACCCAATAGAGCTGAGGACCGAAACCCCATTGAAATAGCCCAATGGCAAATACTGGGATGGTGACGACAGTCGCGCCGATGTAGGGGATTAGCACCGAGAAGCCGATAAGCACCGACAACAAGGCCGCGTAGTCTAGGCCCAGCAACTCGAAGGTGACAAAAGAAGCGCTGCCAACAATCAAAATTTCGATCACCTTGCCCCGAATGTAGTTGGCAATCTGCTGATTCATCTCGAGTGCGATCTGATTCATCAGACGGCGTTGCTCTGGTAAAATCGATTTAAACTTAAGCCAAAGCTGTTCTCGGTCTTTAAGAATAAAGAACACCATTAGTGGTACAACGATCACATAAACCAACACGCCAATGACGCTCGACAGCGTATTGAGTGAAAAAGTCACCACGCTGGGCAACCAGCCTGACAGCTGCTGACCCACTTGGCTCAACTCCAGACTGCCTATCCACTGATCGACCAACTCGCTGGAGAGCAGTTCGGGGTAGCGCAGGGGTAAGGCGGCCAATTGATCCTGAAAGATCCCCATCATGCGCGGAATGTCGCCAACTAGCCTACTCACCTGTTTAACCAAGGCGGGAATCATCACCAGCAGTGAGACGATGGCGACGCCAAAAAACGAGGCAAAGACGCCGATCACCGCTAAGGTGTGAGGAACCCTAAAGGACTGTAACTTGTCGACCAGAGGCGACAACAGATAAGACAGGATAACGGCGGTAAAGAGCGGCGCCAAGGTACTGCCAAAGGTGTAAATTATGACAAAAAACAATATAAACAGGATAAACAGAATCACGGCTTCTTCATCGGAGAAATAGCGATGAAAGAAGTCACTTACGACTCGGTAGATTTTCAAATTCATTCTCCTTTTTCCACGACGAACCAAAACTCGTCAGTGGTCTGGCTTTTTTCAATTAACCGGTGTTGAGTAAGGGCAACAAAGGCCGGTATGTCGCGCCATGCCCCCGCGTCTGTTGCACCGAGTTGGACCTGATCACCCAAGGTCACATTGGCCAGGGCCTGCTTCAGTTTGAGCAGTGGCATGGGGCAACGCAGTGCGCGCGCATCAATCTCAATTCGTGTCATTGTTTTACGTGTCAATTACAAGTTAATGGAAACTAGACCGTTCTAACCCTATATGATGACCACTCATATCCATTTAAGCCAGCAGTGTCTGTTTATGTTAAAGATATTTAGACAATCTATGTTCATCTTATGCCTCACGGCATCGGGCTCGGGCTCCGCCGAACTGGGCGATCGGTCGATAGATTGGACCAACCCTATGAGCCAAGATTTCAGCGACCTGGCCATTCGGAGCCTAAACAAGCAACGGGCACTGACCAACGACTATTGGGCCACCTACTGGCTGAGTCAGAAGATCTTACAACTGAATTTAGTCAATCCCAGGCCCACTAGCCAGATAACGCCGCTCATTATGCGCGCAGACTCGATCAATGCCTTTGCCATCCCGGGCAACATCATTGGTCTAAACCGAGGCCTTTGGCAATTTGCTAGCACCGAAAGTGAGTTTCTGTCGGTCTTGGCGCACGAGATGTCACATATAACGCTAGACCATTTTAGCCGACTGAGCAGTAACCAAAGTCAGCAGGGTTGGGTCATTGCCAGCGGCATTCTACTCACCATCTTACTCGCCCAAGAAAACCCTGAGGCGGCCAATGCCGCACTCTTCAGCACCTTCGCTGTAACCAGTCAGAATCAATTAAATTTCAGCCAGACAATGGAACTGGAGGCCGACCAACTGGCCCAGGGCCTATTGGCTGGAGCCGGTTACGACAGTAATGGCGGGCGGGCGTTTTTTCAAAAACTGGAGCAGACGTCCTTTACCACCGACGCCTACGAGTTCCTGAGCAGCCACCCGCTCGGTTCGACGCGCGCGTCACGCCTCGCCAACCAGACCACGAGCCCCGTTGAGCCCAGCAGCATCAGCGCCTACGATGTCGTTCGATTCAACCTGTTGCAGCGGGCTGACCCGTCCCTCACCAACCCATTGGCAGACTGGACCGAGCTAGCCGACGAAATCACCGACCCCAACCTGATCTTGGCCTGGTACAAAACTCAGCAGCAGCAACGGCCCAATGACCGACGCTACCTGACTGACATCACGCGGCTTACGGCGCAATATAGAGGATTTTTGCCGGCTCATTTTGAACAGCTCAAAGTCATGCGGCGGCTCAAGGACACCGCGCTCTGCAGCACCGTTACCGCGTTCGCAACGGCTATTGAAAACAGCTACGCCACGCTCGATGTATTGGAACTCTTACAGCAGGTATCTACTCAATGCAGCCTAGGCTCGGCCGTGGAGTGGCAGGCGCGTTGGTTATGGCAGTCGGGCCAGGAAACCCAGGCCCTGACCCTCTTAAGCAATCGACTCGCTGGCAATAACGACACCAATCAAATCGCTCGCTTAAAAACCCTCTTAAAAGACTACAGCGAGCGCTATAGGCGCTTCCGTTGATCGGCGAAATCGAGCATCCGCTGCAATGGCAGCACCGCCTTGCTGATAAGATGATCAGGCACTAGAACTTCATTGGCCGGTTGGATCAGTTCTTTTTTAATCCGCTCCAAATCATTCATCGCCATCCAAGGACAATGGGCGCAACTCTTACATTGGGCCCCCTGACCGCCGGTTGGCGCCTCGATAAAGGACTTGGTCGGTGAGCGCTGCTGCATGCGATAAAAAATACCGCGATCGGTAGCCACAATAAACTGTTGGTTTGGCAAGGTCGCAGAGGCTTCTATCAACGCCGTCGTTGAGCCCACGGCATCGGCCAGAGCGATCACTGCCGCGGGCGATTCCGGGTGCACCAACACCGCTGCATCGGGGTACAGGGCTTTCATATCCAATAACCCTTGCGCTCTAAATTCTTCATGAACGATACAGCTGCCGTTCCACAGCAGCATATCGGCTCCCGTTTGCTTTTGGACGTAGGCGCCCAAATGCTGATCGGGTGCCCAAAGGATTTTCTCACCCCGCCGGTCAAGATACTCCACCACCGCCAAGGCAATGCTCGAGGTCACCACCCAATCGGCACGCGCTTTCACCGCGGCAGAGGTATTGGCGTAGACGACCACGGTACGCTCTGGATGCTGATCACAAAAACGCGTGAATTCGTCAGCCGGGCAGCCCAGATCGAGTGAGCAGGTCGCCTCGAGGGTCGGCATAAGGACCCTCTTGTCTGGACTCAAGATCTTTGCCGTTTCACCCATGAACTTCACGCCGGCCACCAAGATTGTACTGGAATTCACATCCCGGCCGTAGCGGGCCATCTCAAGCGAGTCACCGATGTAGCCGCCCGACTTCTCGGCCAGGGCCTGCACTAACGGGTCGCAATAGTAGTGTGCGACCATAGAGGCGTCGTTGTCGTGCAATAGGGCAATGATCTCATCTTGGTGACGCACCACGTCAGCCTGACTCAACGGACTCACGCGCTGCGCGACGGGGAGTTCAAAATCTATTTTCAGGTCTGCTAGGCTGACTTTTCCGGTCATGATGGTTTAACCCGTTGTATTCAGATGAATTGAAGATAGGTAGATTATTGCGCTGAGGGGATGCTATATCAAGTCGGCAAACCCAAATGACATAGAAATAAAAAAAGGAGAGCGTTTGCTCTCCTTTTTTGGAATTGGTGGGTCGTGTGCGACTCGAACGCACGACCAATTGGTTAAAAGCCAACTGCTCTACCAACTGAGCTAACGACCCAAACTTGCTTGGTAACCCTGTTACCCTTACTGCCTTTCTTCCCGTCCCACCTTCGAAAAAATGGTGGGTCGTGTGCGACTCGAACGCACGACCAATTGGTTAAAAGCCAACTGCTCTACCAACTGAGCTAACGACCCTAAGGAGGCGCATATAATATGGATATTTTGTGTTGGCGCAACCCCTAATTCAATAAATATGCCCCAAGTTATTGTTTTTTCTAGGGAAAGCGCCAAAATATTGTGCAATATAGAATTAACAGGCTGCTCTAACCCACATAGCGCGTTGAATCCGCCACGCCGGCTTCGGCAAAACCTTTTATTCGCAATCGACAAGAATCGCATAGCCCACAGGCTTCGCCCAAACTGTTGGCCTGGTAACAGGAAACCGTCGCCGCGTAATCGACCCCAAGGCGCACACCCAGACGAACGGTGTCTGCTTTAGTCAGATCGATCAAGGGGGTCAGAATCCGCACCGGCCGACCCTCGACCCCGCGCTTGGTGGCCAAATTGGCCATTTTCTCGAAGGCCGCTATATATTCCGGTCGGCAATCTGGGTAACCCGAATAGTCGACCGCACTGACACCGATAAAGATCGCGTCTGCATCGATCACCTCGGCCCACCCCAGGGCGATGGACAGAAACACGGTATTTCGCGCGGGTACATAGGTAACGGGAATACCTTCGGACGCCACTTCGGGCACGTCCATCGCCATATCGGTTAGGGCCGAACCACCAATACTGCGCAGACTCATCGGCACCACCTTATGTTCGACTACACCGGCGCGCTGAGCGACGATCCGGGCGGCATCGAGCTCCGAATCGTGACGTTGGCCATAATCGAAGCTTAGGGCGTAGACCTCATAGCCATCTATCTGTGCCTGGGCTAATACCGTCGTTGAATCGAGGCCGCCACTGAGCAATACCACTGCCTTTTGGGCCATTGGGCTTTCCTTTAGGGGCATTGGCCTGACTGGCAGGCAATGCTAAATTAATTACTTTCCAGACGCGCCTTGGCTAACTTGGCACTTTGGGTGTTCGGGAATTCAGTCAACACGCGCTCAAAATAGGTTTGAGCGGCAGCTGGATCTGCGCCCTGCTGAGCAATCACACCCAACTTATAGAGCGAATCCGGCACCTTATCGTGGCCAGTATAGTCGGCGATAATGCGTTTAAAGGCCGATTCGGCTTCGATGGCATTGCGTTGGACCAAATAAATTTCACCAATCCAGTACCACGCGTTCGGCGTCAAGGGATGATCGGGATGTTGCTTGGCAAAGACCGCCAACTGGGCAATGGATTGATCGAACTTGCGCTCTTGCATCAGGGCCGTAGCGGCGTTGTACTCGGCCAGAATGGCCTCATCGGTCAAAGCAGGTGCCTTACTCGCGGGCAGCGCCTTTACCGGGGCTGCAACGACAGTCTTGGCCTGGGTCTGCAGGAGCTGAATGCGCTTATCCAGGTCGATATAACGTTCTTTTTGTTCCTGCTGCATAACCTGAACTTGATAGCTTAACTCTTCGATAATGCCGCGTTGCTCAGACACCAAGGTTTCGATGTTCTGCAGTTGAAACACGAGCGATTCAATCAGAGCCGGGTCCGCTGCCGGCGCACTGGCCTCACGAGAGAGGGGCACGACGTTGGCGGAAGACGCCACATGATCGGCCTGGGAGCGCACTACCGGCACTTCAGCAAACAATTGTGGCGCAGTAAACGCAAAAATGCCGCCCAGGAGGGCAGCACCTATAAAAGACTTCTGAATCATAGAATTAGGTCTTTATGTGGTTATTTAAATTTCACTCGACGATTCTGTGCATAGTCAGATTCTGACTTACCCAGCGCCAACGGCATTTCTTCACCGTAGCTAACAACGTCGATCTGACCGGCAGAGACGCCCTTGACTTGTAAGTAGGTCGCAACTTGCTTAGCACGACGCTCGCCCAAGGCCAGGTTGTACTCGCGGGTACCGCGCTCGTCGGCATGACCTTCAAGAACAACTTCTATGTTCGGATTGGCAACCAAATAGGCTGCACGAGTATTTAACATCTCGCGGAATTCAGCTCGAATGTCGGCCTTGTCGTAGTCGAAAAAGACTAGATCGCCAACCAAATCCATATTCATCTCGTCACTTTCTTCGATCAGAGTATCGGGTTCAACCTGCTCTATCTCTAGATTTAACGCGACATCATCGTCAGTTTCTAAAACCAACGTTTCAACTGTGGTTGTTGATTCCGGCGATGTGGCCGTTGATGTTGCGGAGGTATCATCGCTGACAGTTTTGCCCGCACAAGACGCAAGTACAATTGCAGATGATAATGCAGCAGCTGTGAGCAGTTTGGATCTAGCCATATTCCTATCCCTTCTATAAGGTTAAAAGTTATTTCTCTTACTCTATTCTATGTCCGGCCATGGTGTCTAGCGTGAACTGCATTTATCTTCAGTTCAAGTAGGGCGACCAAGCCGGTTCGAGCACATCGCCAAAATCTGATTTCATTTGGTTGGTGACCTGTCCGTCGAGTGAGACCCAAGCCAATACGCCTTGACCTCCTCTTTGGGTTGCATAAACAAGCATAGTCCCATTCGGCGCAATGGAGGGTGATTCGTCAAGATCTGTTTCCGTTAGGACCCGAATATCCCGACTAGCCATATCCATCGAGGCTATGTGAAAGCGCCCCTCATTAAGGTGCACAAACACCAAATACTTGCCATCGGTACTATAGCGCGCCCGGAAATTCTGGTCGCCCTCGAACGTTAATCGCTCTGATCGTTTCGCCGCAAGATCATAGCGATATATTTGCGGTTTACCACCTTTCTCAGAGGTAAAGACCAAATATTTTGAATCCGGTGAAAAACTGGGCTCGGTGTCTATATAGGTATTCCGCGTCAGGCGCTCGGATTTACCGGTTTGGAAATCATATATATAGATTTCTGGACTGTTCTTATTGCTCGAAACATAGGCCAGATAGCGGCCGTCGGTAGAAAATGCCGGCGAACTGGTATAGCCGCGCGCATCCGATATCGAGTTCACCTTGCCGCTTTTCAGGTCCTGAATAATAATCTTCCAGCGATCACCAATCTTATTCGCGAAGGCGATTTTTTGGCCATCGTGCGACCAGGCCACCGAAATAATCGGTTCTCCGGATTTATATACTGTTCGAGCCCGCTGACCGTCGGCATCGGCGACCTGTAAGCGGAAGTCATAGCGGTCATCGGCCAAGGCCTTGCGGGTAACAAAGGCCACTCGGGTTGAAAAGATCCCACGCACTCCGGTAATGCGCTCATAAAACAAATCAGACAGGGAATGCGCAAACTCACGCAGCTGATACTGACCCACGATCTGGGTCACCTGCACGACACGACGATTCTTAACCACATCATAGAGGGCGACTTTGGCTTCAATCTTATTATCGGCGAAAGGCTTTAAATGGCCGATAACCAGGTATTCCTGACCCAACAACTGCCAATCACGAAAGAACACACCCTCCTCGGTGGACGGTTGGCTTAACATCGACTCGGATGGCAGGACGTCGAACCGACCCGTTCGGACCATATTATTGGTCATGATGGCATCAATCTTCTCGGGCAAAACAGTCGCCTCACCCCAGAAGAAAGGTACGATGGCCATTTTGGTTTTCGAGTCGTAACCCTTAGTCACGACAATATCAAGATCCGCCAGAACCACAGTTGGCAGCAAGAAAAAAGCCACCAAGAAGAGTCGTTGCGTTAGTCTGGCCATATTCATGGTTTCATTAAATCCTCTGGTCTAAAGATGATGTTCAGGCGGCGAAAACCGCCCTTTTCGAATACCTCTGGATCTGCCGGAACCTGAAAGCGGCGCACCTTCTCAATGGCCCGAAGTACCGATTGATCATAGTTGGCGTTGCCGCTTGCTTGCAGGATCGAGGCACTTTGCAGCTCACCAGTCGGCAAGATTTCCACCGCGACCACCGCCTGGATATCGGCTAGGTCCATTAGCCGCAGCTCTGCTGGACGCGACCACTTTTCTTCTATCTGCTGAGTAATGACCAGAACATAGTCGCCCACCTGCGCTTCGATGGCAATTCTTCGGGCTAATTCCTGTTCAAGCTGATCCTTTTGCTGGTTAATTTGCTCTTCTTCGGCCGCCAAGGAAGCCAGCATTTCATCAAACAGATCCTCGGTGGAATCGAGCTTCTCTATTGGTTTCGGGGCAACCGGCACGACCTTTTCTTCAACCGCTGGGGGCTCAGGGGTCGGCGTAATAGGCGCGGCGACAACAGCCGGCTTAGCAATATTTACCGCCTTCTCAACCGGCACCTCCACCTTCGGCTCACTTACCACCGGCGCAGGCTTTGGCGTAAAGACTTTCGGCTTAGGTTTGGGTTTAGGTTTGGGTTTAGGTTTGGGTTTAGGTTTGGGTTTGGGTTTAGGCGTGACGACCTTTGGCTTAGGTTTCGGCTTAACCGCGACTTGCGGTTTTACGGTCGGTTTAACCTGCTCAAGCGTGACCACCTTGGCGACGATGTTTCGGGGCATTTCAAATTCGGATGACTTGTGATGAGAAACACTCCACGAACCGATCAGCAGAGCCAGGGCTATGATATGGACCACTATGGCGCCCACCAATGGCAAGCTAAAGTCCTTACCCACTAGGCGATAATTCGCTCTAGAGCTCATCGGGCGCCTCAGTAATTAGACCGACTGAATCCATACCGGCAGCCTGAAGACTGGACATGACCTCCATAATCCGCCCGTAGGGCACTGTTCTGTCGGCACGCAATAAAACTTGCAGGCCAGGATCGGCCGACAAAATACCGCCAACGTAGGTCGCAATACCTTGGTCATCGACCTGAGCCGGCTCTTCGTCGCCGCGCTCAATTAACGCCTGGCCTTCTTTGGTCAGGGCTATGATCAGATGCTGCTTACGTTCGTCCACGGTAATCGGCGCTGAATCCACCTTGGGGATATCGACACTGACGCCCTGCACCAGCATAGGCGCGGTCACCATAAAGATAATCAACAGTACTAGCATGACATCGATATAGGGCACCACATTCATGTCGGCGACCGGCTTGCGTTTGGACCGCAGCTTCATGGCGTTTCCTGTTTACGTTGCTGGTGCGCCAGCATATGGGCTTGACGATGAAGGATAGCCGAAAATTCTTCTGCGAAGGTGTCGAGATTGGTCAACATCTTCTCGGCGCGAGCCGAGTAACGATTATAGGCGATCACCGCCGGTATCGCGGCAAACAGACCCATAGCCGTTGCGATCAGCGCTTCGGCAATGCCGGGTGCCACGGTGGCAAGCGATACCTGGGTGACGGTCGCCAAGCCGAGAAACGAATTCATAATACCCCACACGGTACCGAACAAGCCGATATAAGGACTGGTAGAACCGACGGTCGCTAAGAAGGACAGGTGTGAGTCCAGATGTTCGGCTTCCTTGCTCACAGCAACCCGCATCGAGCGCTGGCACCCAGCCATAATACCGTCTGCATCGGTTACCTGTTGCTGGCGCGAACGGGAGAATTCCTTGAAACCGGCGCGAAATATTGCTTCACCGCCGTTATTGGCTTCCGGATTGGCATTCACCTGGCGATATAGGTGGGCCAAATCAATGCCCGACCAAAACCGCTCTTCGAAGGCGGCAAATTTTTTGAAGGAATCATTGATTACACTGCGGCGCTCAAAGATAAACACCCAGGTCAGAGTCGACAGGCCCAACAAAACGAGCATCACCAGTTTGACAATAATTGATGCATCGACGATCAGTTGCCAGTATGAAAGCTGTTCACCCACAGAATATTCCTTGTTGTTTCATTAGTTTGACAGGCTAAATTAATATTGATCCGACAGGCTAGAGAATAACGCCTTTGAATTCCAGCTACTTAAGCGCCGTGACGGGTATTTTTCAAACATTTTTCGCATTTATCACCCTTCTCCCGGTCAAATTGGCCTAAACCAACATCCAACGAGCTTGGCTAGGTCGATCGGCCTAGCGTCGGTACCGGTAATTCAAAATGCAAATAGGCTAGGTCCGTGACCATCCGTCCCCGCGGGGTCCGAACCAGATACCCCTGCTGAATCAGATACGGCTCTACCACATCTTCCAGCGTATCGCGCTCTTCACTCAAGGCCGCGGCAATATTCTCAATGCCGGCGGGACCGCCGCCAAAGCGCTCGATCAAGATCAGCAGCACTTTGCGGTCGAGCGGATCAAAGCCAGCCTTATCGACATGTAACAGGTTCAGGGCGCCATCGGCAACCTCCAAACTGACCTTGCCATCGTATTTCATCTCGGCAAAGTCGCGCACCCGACGCAGTAAGCGATTGGCTATGCGCGGGGTACCGCGCGATCGACGAGCAATTTCGGTGGCACCGAGATCGTCAACCTCGATACCCAGTTTGGTGGCCGAGCGGGCAACGATGGTGGCCAGTTCGCCGATAGTGTAGAACTCCAAGCGTTCAACTATGCCAAAGCGATCGCGCAAGGGCGAGGTCAGCAAGCCGGCCCGAGTGGTCGCACCGACTAGCGTGAAGGGCGGCAGGTCAAGCTTAATACTGCGCGCCGACGGGCCTTCGCCAATCATGATATCCAACTGGTAGTCTTCCATCGCTGGATAGAGGATCTCTTCGATATTGGCGGCGAGGCGATGTATTTCATCGATAAACAACACATCGCCCTCTTCCAGATTGGTCAGCATGGCGGCCAAGTCACCGGCGCGCTCTAGTACCGGTCCGGAGGTGGTTTTGATATTCACGCCCATCTCGTTAGCGATAATATTCGCGAGGGTGGTCTTGCCCAAACCCGGAGGACCGAAGATGAGTGTGTGATCGAGGGGTTCATTACGGTTACGCGCAGCACCGATGAAAATCTCCATTTTTTCACGTACCGCAACCTGCCCGACGTAGTCTTTCAGCGTGGCCGGCCGAATGGCACGATCATAATGAACTTCGCGCGTGGACTCCGTCACCGGGCTAACAAACCGATCTGTTTCGATCATAACTACCTCTATAGGGCCTTCAGGGCGGCACGAATAATAGCTTCCGATGTCATGCCGTCGGTGGATACCGTCGTGACGGCCTTAGCTGCCTGGGCGGGCTTATAACCGAGCGCAATAAGGGCGCTTTCAGCATCTTGCTGGGCATTGAGCAGCGCGAAACTGTTGGCGTGGGCCTCCAGCGGCGTGATCAATAGGCTGCCCGCGCTGCCCAAGGCATTTAACTTATCTTTCATTTCAACAATCAGGCGTTCGGCGGTTTTTTTACCAACCCCGGGTATTTTTACCAAGGCACCGGGATCCTGATCGTGGATGAGTTGTACAAAACGCGAGGTTTCCATGCCACTAAGGATGGCCAACGCCAACTTGGGACCAACGCCATTAATCTTTATCAGGGTGCGAAACAGGGTGCGTTCGCCCCGGGTGGCAAAACCGTATAAGAGTTGAGCGTCTTCGCGCACTACCATGTGGGTGTGCAAGGTGACCGAGTCACCCAAGCCCGGCAGCGCGAATGCCGTCGATAAGGGCGCCTGCAGTTCATAACCGACACCCTGAACATCAATCAGCAGATCTGGCGCCTTATTCTCTATCAACAAACCCTGTATTCGGCCAATCATAAGTCACCTTGGTGGTTTTCTTTACGATAAGAAGTGGTATTCATAAATGCCGGCAACGATAGGTGCCAGCGGATCGCTGCGAAGCGTATCACACAGATCAGACCAAAGCCGATTAGGATCGACAGCTCCACATGAAAGTTAAACAGCTGACTGCAATATACCCAAACAGCCCCAACCAAGGCGGCTGTGGCGTAGACATCCCGGCGAAAAATCAAAGGGATTTCGTTGGCTAGGATATCGCGCACTATACCGCCGACGATCCCGGAGGCCATGCCCATCATAACAGCGATAAGGCCGGGCATGGCCAACTCAATAGCCGCTTGGGTGCCACTGACGGTAAAGGCAGCCAGGCCGATCGCGTCGGCGTAGAGCAGGGCTCGAAAGGGTACCCGGACAAATTTGATTAGCACAAAGGTTGCCACNCCTGCCACCAGGGCAACATAGGCCAGAGTTAAATCACCGATCCAGGCNAGCGGTGAAACATCCAGCAACAGGTCGCGCAGGGTGCCGCCGCCCAGCGCGGAGACAAAGGCGAGAACCAGCACCCCAAACAGATCAAAGCGACAGCGAGAGGCCTCGATTGCCCCGGCCATGGCAAACACCACGATGCCAAAGAGTTCAATCCCATAGAGCAGTTCCATTAGACAATCCGTCCTCGCCGAGTGCGCGTAGCGCCGGCTATGTTAATCAATCCGGTATGGACATAGTTGTGGCACAAGGCCACCGCCAGCGCATCCGCCGCGTCCTCCTGAGGCAAGCCGGGCAACTTCAAGATCGATTGCACCATGTAGGCCACCTGATCCTTGTCGGCATTGCCATTACCAACCACGGCTTGCTTTACCTTGCGAGCGGCATATTCAAATATTTCCAGCTTGGACTGGGTGCCCGCCACCATGGCAACGCCTCGCGCCTGACCCAACTTTAACGCTGAATCCGGCCCTCGACCCATAAAGATTTCCTCAATCGCCATACAGTGCGGGCCATATTCGGTGATAATCCCCACCAAACTGGAAAAAATAAGATCCAAGCGTGCCGGCATATTAGGTTCTTTATGGACTCGAATCACGCCACTGGTGACATATTCGGTTTTGCCACCGACCTGATTAATAATGCCAAAGCCGGTCTTGCGCGAGCCCGGATCTATTCCCAATATAAGCGTCAAGGATCTATCCTGTTGGTAAGGGGTCTATTGCCATTGCGCCGCTGGAGGTCAGCGGTCGGTTATGTTGCCTGAAATACTAAGCAAAAAGGAGCGCTAAGGCTCCTTTTATCATCTATTTCAGCAGCCCTTCGGCTCCACCTAGGTGTCCGAAGCGGCTTTACGAACGCGTATATGCAATTCCTTGAGCTGCTCCGGCTCGACCTGACTCGGCGCACGAGTCATAACACAGGCCGCAGTTTGGGTTTTCGGGAAGGCAATAACCTCTCGAATAGAGTCCGATCCAGTCATCAACATGACCAGGCGGTCCAAACCGAACGCCAAACCGCCATGCGGTGGCGCACCGAAGCGCAAAGCTGCCAGAAGAAATCCGAACTTGTCTTCTTGCTCTTCCTTGTCCATTTTCAAAACATCAAAAACAGCATTCTGCATTTCTTCATTGTGGATACGAATAGATCCACCGCCGAGCTCCATGCCATTAAGGACCATGTCGTAAGCGCGCGACAACGCGGCCTCCGGATTGGCCTTGAGTTCCTCAATGGTACAGGACGGCATGGTAAAGGGATGGTGCAAGGCATTCAGGCGCACGTCGCCATTTAGCTCAAACATTGGGAAGTCGACCACCCAAAGCGGTGCCCAAGCCTTGGTGTAGAGATCCAGATCGGCGCCGATCTTGCAGCGCAAAGCACCCAAGGCATCGTTGACGATCTTGGCTTTATCGGCACCAAAAAAGATCAGATCACCGTTCTGGGCGTCGAGCCGTTCTAATAAGGCTTTGCGCACTTCTATTGGTAAGAATTTCACAATCGGTGATTGCAGGCCCTCTTCCAGATCCGTGAGATCATTAACCTTGATATAGGCCAAGCCCTTGGCACCATAGATACCGACAAACTTGGTGTAATCATCGATTTGTTTGCGCGTCAGGCTATTACCACCGGGAACTTTCAAGGCGGCAACACGGCCTTGGGGGTCGATCGCCGGGCCGGAAAATACCTTAAACTCAACACCTGCCATCAGATCACTGACCGTAACCAGCTCCAGGGGGATACGCAGATCGGGCTTATCACTGCCGTAACGCTCCATGGCTTCGGCGAAAGCCATTCTCGGAAAGTCGTCAAATTCGACATCGAGAACTTTCTTAAACAGTTCGCGGATCATGGTTTCGGTAATGCCCATGATGCCTTCTTCGTCCATAAAGGACGTTTCAAGATCTATCTGGGTAAATTCCGGTTGTCGATCGGCGCGCAAATCTTCATCGCGAAAACATTTCGCAATTTGATAATAACGGTCAAAACCGGCTACCATCAACAACTGCTTAAAGAGTTGCGGCGATTGCGGTAAGGAGAAAAACGAGCCGGCATGGGTCCGCGAGGGCACCAAATAATCGCGCGCGCCTTCGGGCGTTGCTCGGTTCAGGATGGGGGTCTCGATGTCAATAAAGCCCTGATCTTCCAAGGACCGACGAATGGCCGAGGTGATGCGCGCGCGCAGTATCAGCTTTTGCTGCATTTCCGGACGGCGTAAGTCCATATACCGGAACTTGAGGCGGACGTCTTCGCCCACATCCGAATAACCATCGAGCGGAAACGGCGGCGTCTGGGCCTTGTTTAATACGCTAATGCTACGGCCAAGCATTTCAATTTCGCCGGTACCCATGTTTTTATTGCTGGTACCCTCTGGCCGGGCGCGCACCAGGCCAGTTATTTCAACCACATATTCGCTGCGCACTTTATCGGCGGTGGCAAAACTGGCCTCAGCATCCGGGTCAAAAACCACCTGTAATATGCCCTCACGATCGCGCATATCAAGGAAAATTACGCCGCCATGATCACGACGACGATGAACCCAACCAGAAACGGTCACGGTTTGATCAATATGAGAGCTATTCAGCTCTCCACAATACAGGCTTCGCATGGTTTTTCCCGATCCAAGTAGTCAATTCGCAAAAAGGGGAGCAGTGTACAAGTAAACGTCGCAAGAAATAACCTGTCCGTGCCCAAACCCTCACATCTGTTACTATATAATTGATTGATTTGATTAAAAATGCGTCTAATGGCTATATTTTCTAAATTTATCGCACTGCTAGGCAGCCTTGCGCTCGCCTTAACCGCAAACCTCGCCCGGGCGGATGCCGTCGACAACGAGTTGGCTGCCGCCCTGCGCAGCGCACTGAACCAGCCAAACTCATTTGCAGACCCCTATATTGGCCAAGTCTGGCTCGCCAGCATGTCCGAGCCGCTGAGCAGGTGGCTGCCGGATGCCCAACAACGGTTAATTTTATTGACTCAAATTCACCAGGAAGCGGTGCGGGTGGGACTCGAGCCCGGTCTGGTTTTGGCGCTGATTCAGGTTGAGAGCGCCTTTGATCCCTATGCTATTTCCTACGCGGGTGCACGCGGGATGATGCAAATCATGCCGTTCTGGAAACAAGAAATTGGCCGCGAAAATGACAATCTAATGGATACCGCCACCAACCTGCGCTACGGCACGACTATCTTGGCGCATTACTTGCGCATCGAAGACGGCAGTCTAGTTCGCGCCCTGGCACGCTATAACGGCAGTCGCGGGCAAACCTGGTATCCGAAACGGGTACTCACCTATTGGCGTAACTATTGGCGTTTGAGTGACTAGATCGGCGACCCAATCAGCCACCGGTCATAAAGCCGGTCAAGCGTTGCGGCTCAGACGATTCGACGTCCACACCCAAGACCTGGGCAAAGGTCGGCCCAATATACAGGGCGGCAATCATCTCCTGCAATTGCACCTCCTCGCCACAAATCAATACCTCGACGCGGCCATCGGGTAGGTTCAGGGCATAGCCTTGCAAACCCAACTCTTTCGCCTTGCGTTTGCAAAAAAGCCGATAACCAACACCCTGGACCTTGCCAAACACCCAGGCTTTCAGACACTGTTGCATAGTTACCCTTGTTTGCATCTCATTTCGTGTCGATAAGCATACCAAAATTCGCTGCAATTTCTATGCTTTGCCCGGTCCAGCGTCTGGAGTCGACCTGGTAAGGCTTTGCACCAGCGCCGGATCGTCAGTTAAGACGTAAAAAAGAACCGTCCAAATACCTTACCAGGCCNAAGATCAAGGGGTACAGCGTTCGAACTGTGACTCAGTTTGCATCTAATACTTTAACTCCAGCAGCATTTTAAAAAAACGCTAAAGTATTAGCCAGCAAGTCGACTCTGGAGGAGTGACCCATGAGTATCGCCGCATTGCACCTTACCCTACCCAAGCAGAACCTCTACATTAATAAGGATGCGATTGCCCTATGCCGCGATGTATTGGTCAATCAGATACTCAACCCGACTGACTTTGCCGATCAATTCGATAAAATCCTAGCAACGCTACACAAGCTAAACCGCGCAGCTCTCAATGGTGATGTCCGCCTAAGCCTTACCGAAGGCTTAATTAACCACTTTTTAGTGTTTATCCGCCAGGTGCGATGCACCGAAGTCGCCTTGGATCTCAGGCAGCGGCGCGACTTGCCCGATCTCAATCGCGAGTTTGCCTTTGCGGCAAAACTGCTGTTGCGTGACGCGGCGCCCCATTCAAAAGAGGAGCTGGCCAATATTGTCTATTGGACCGTCTCGTCATTGGCGGAGCAGCTGCAAGACTTTAGTGCTCAATATCGCAGCCATCCGGGTTGTTTATGGGCTGAGTTAAACCGTCTCTACCAATTTGCTGAGTCCCATCTATTAACCGATTTTCAAAGCAACAAACCCGATCACCGCGATATTGCGAGTCGCTACAAGCAGGCCTTACTATTTCAAGCGGCCCAGCCGGAGCATCTAAACGATGAAGAACAACGCTTACTGGAGGGTTATTTGCGCAAGTGGTCATACCGCGGCCAGCTCGATCGACAGGAAAACCGAGCCTTTTACAGTCATAATTTTTACATCGATTTGGCGTCGCCGCTCGGAGCTCAATCGTCGAAAGAGATTCAGGCCCTGGCCAATAGCCGGAGTGTTCGAGTATTGGACCCCTCAGGACTGATGGACCAAGCTCGACAGAATATGACGCAGCTGCGCACTGGGTCTAGCGCCCAGCAGATCGGATTTCCGCTGCAGTGCGATAACATCGATGCCTTTATGGCGTTAAAAAAGGCGCTTATTGCCTGGCAGCAGGCCTCTAGTCGACGCTACGATCGCGCGCCCTGTTTGATGGCAGCGCGCACGGCCCTGGGCCTGAACACTATCTACCGCTATCTTCGATCGCCTCAAGCATCGCCCTCTAGGCTAATCAACAGCCATACCATTAACAGAAGTAAAATCGGCGCGTGCGTTAAGATTACGGCTTTGCAGGACGAGATGGGGTTGGTGTCGGTCGGTGATGTGGTTATGCATTACCCAGAATTTGACGCCAGCGGAGCGTTGGGCCTGGTGCGCTGGTTAAAACGGACCGAGGTGTCGATCATTTTCGGCTTCGAATTCATTCTCGGCAATCTGCAACCGGTCACAGTTAGGGCACGGGACGGCATTACCCAAGCTCTGCTTATTTCGACTGCAGATAACGATTCGTTGATCACCTATAAGGGCTATTGTGCCAACAATATGGCCGTACACCTATATTATAAGCGCGACGGCATTTCGCTCGATGCACGCGCACAGTCCTTAATCCAGCGAGGTCAACACGTCGATCAAATTCGTCTGCAAAGAACCCGCCCGTGATGAAAAAATCCAGCTTATACTCCGTAATCATCCTACTTTTTGATGAGGACAATAGTGCCAAAATTCTAGTTTCGCAGCGGCCCTGAGCAGATCTATCTAAAACCCCTTCTCGTATCAAATGCACTTAGGTAAATATTGATTCAGGTCAATTGCATTAGGCAGATGCTGGCATCATACTTGCGCGCAAACCGCCTACCCCCTACCAATAACGATTGGAACCGCATAGATGAGTATTGCACTTCAAACCTCGCAATCTGCCGAAACTTACAATTACAAGGTCGTTAAACAATTCTCCATTATGACTATTGTCTGGGGCGTGGTTGGCATGCTGCTGGGTGTCATTATTGCGGCTCAAATGGCCTTTCCTGAACTGAACTTTGGGCCCTACTTCCATTTTGGTCGTTTACGCCCATTGCACACCAATGCGGTCATATTTGCCTTTGGTGGCTGCGCCCTGTTCGCAACTTCCTATTATGTAGTGCAACGAACCACCCAGGCACGTTTGGCCTTTGGTCAATTGGCGAGCTTTACCTTCTGGGGTTGGCAGGCGGTGATAGTTGCCGCAGTAATTACCTTACCTTTGGGCCTCACCGCCGGTAAGGAGTATGCCGAATTAATTTGGCCCATCGACATTCTGATCACCGTGGTTTGGTTGTCCTATTTGGCCGTTTTCGTCGGCACCATTATGAATCGTAAGATGCCGCATATTTATGTTGCCAACTGGTTCTTTCTTGCTTTTATTATTACCGTGGCGGTGCTCCATATCGTCAACAGTGCGGCCATGCCCACCAGTATGACCCATGCCTATTCGGCCTATGCCGGGACGACCGACGCCATGGTGCAGTGGTGGTATGGCCATAACGCCGTCGGGTTTTTCTTGACCGCCGGCTTCTTGGGCATGATGTACTACTATGTCCCGAAGCAGGCCGAGCGCCCGGTCTATTCCTATCGCTTGTCGATCGTGCACTTTTGGGCCCTGATTTCGGTCTATATGTGGGCCGGCGGCCACCACCTGCATTATTCAGCTTTACCGGATTGGGCTCAAAATTTGGGCATGGCGATGTCCTTGATTCTGTTGGCCCCGAGTTGGGGCGGCATGATCAATGGCATGATGACGCTCTCTGGTGCTTGGTATAAGTTACGCACCGATCCAATTCTGCGCTTTTTGGTGGTCTCCCTATCCTTCTATGGTATGTCGACCTTTGAAGGTCCGATGATGGCGATCAAAACCGTCAACGCCCTGTCTCACTATACCGACTGGACCATTGGCCATGTTCATTCCGGCGCCCTCGGCTGGGTTGCCATGATCACCATCGGCGCGATGTACCACACCATTCCCAAGTTGTGGAACAAAGAGCAGATGTACAGCGTGAATTGGATAAACGTTCACTTTTGGCTCGCCACGGTAGGCACCGTCCTCTACATCGCCTCGATGTGGGTCAATGGCATTATGCAAGGCCTAATGTGGCGCGCCATTAATGCCGATGGCACGCTGGCCTATAGCTTCGTGCAGGGTGTTGAACAAAGCTGGATGGGCTATGTGGTGCGACTCATTGGGGGTCTGATCTTCCTATCAGGCATGATCTTAATGGCTGTCAACGTATGGAAGACCATTCGTAGCGCTGATGCGTCACAAACCGCCGCATAAGGGAGAGATACCGATCATGAAACATGAAAAAGTAGAAAAAAATGTTGGTCTTATGGCTGTTTTCATCGCTATCGCGATCAGCTTCGGTGGCTTGGTTGAAATCGTGCCACTATTTTTTCTCAAGGACACAACCGAACCCGTTGCGGGTCTAGTACCCTTGACGCCGGTGCAGCTGGAAGGGCGTGATATTTATATCCGCGAGGGCTGTCATAACTGCCACTCGCAGATGATTCGACCCTTACGTGCCGAGGTTGAACGCTATGGCGAGTTCACTCAAGCGGGCGAGCTGATCTATAACCATACTTTCCAGTGGGGTTCCAAACGCACCGGACCCGATCTGGCTCGGGTTGGCGGACGCTATAGCGATGAGTGGCACAAGGCGCATCTGTTCGACCCGCGCTCGGTAGTACCAGAGTCGAATATGCCGCGCTTCAACTGGTTATTTGAAGATCGTGTCAAGAGCGCCAAAACACCCAACAAGCTGCGCGCACTGCAACGTCTTGGCGTGCCCTATAGTACTGAAGACATCGCCACCGCCGCACAGCAGACCGAGGGAGTTAAGGAAATCGACGCCTTGGTTGCCTACCTGCAGCAGCTTGGCACCGTCATTACCGGACGATAACTATGGATATTAACGACTTACGTGCGCTTGCTACGGTGTTCACCACGGTGGCCTTCGGCGCAGTGTGTTTTTGGGCTTACAGCGGTAAAAACAAGCAGCGCTTCGATGAGGCGGCAAACTTGCCCTTTGCCGATGAACTGGATGCAGAGCAAGAGCGTATCAAGGGAGAACAGGAATGAGTACTTTTTGGAATGCCTACATCTTCGGTCTGACCGGCATTATGATTCTGGGCTTGATGGCATTGCTTTTCTTTACTCGCAGAATGCCCGGCGGTACCGATCCTGAAGAGACCACCGGCCACAGCTTTGATGGCATTGAAGAACTCAATAACCCAATGCCCAAGTGGTGGCTCAATTTGTTTTGGCTCACCATCGTATTTGGCCTCGGCTATATGGTGCTGTATCCAATCGGCAATTGGAACGGCTTGCTCAATTGGACCTCGGCCGGCCAACTCGAGGCAGAGACGAGCCAACACGATACCAAGTATGGCGAGTTTTTTGCGCGCTATGCGAGTGTGCCCGTTGAGGAGTTGCAGGCTAATGATCAGGCCCTGCGCATGGGTCAGCAACTCTTTATGATTAACTGCGCCATTTGCCATGGCCAAAACGCCCAAGGCTACTATGGTTTCCCGAACTTGGCCGACGCTGACTGGCTCTACGGCGGCAGCGGCGACAATATTGAAACAACGCTGATCCAGGGTCGACGCGGTCAAATGCCCGCCTGGAAAGATACCCTAGGTACCACGGGAATTGCGGCGGTTACCGAATACGTGTTAGAACTATCTGGCAATGAGCACAACGACGCGCAAGCGGCGCAAGGCCAGGTTATTTTTGCGCAGATGTGCAGTGCTTGCCACGGTCAGGAAGGGACCGGCTCGACGCTGATCGGAGCGCCTAACCTGACCGACAATATTTGGCTCTACGATCTACCTGATCAGGATCTGCGACGCGATGTCGTGACCACCCTGACCAACGGTCGAGCCGGTAACATGCCAGCCTGGATAGATATATTGGGTGAGCAAAAGGTCCACTTATTAGCGGGTTATGTTTACAGCCTGAGTAATTAAAGTGTATGGGAGGCCTGGCCTCCCTTCTCGTTGTCCACAAGCGCCTTTAGACTGGCGCTTGTGTATGATTTTCGCGGTCCAGTGGTCTCTTCATGTCTGAACACAAAACGTCTCAAGAACCATCCGAAATCATCATGACCGACCTATATCAATCCGCGGCCAAGATTTACATCAGGCGCATCCGGGGTTATTTTCGCAATCTAAGATTCTTTGGCGGCATGTTTTTATTTGCCGCCTACTTTGGCACCCTCTGGTTGAGCTGGGGGGATCGTCAGGCGGTGCTATTTGACTTACCGCAACGTCAATTCCATATTTTCGGCGTCACCTTCTGGCCACAAGACTTTATCCTTTTGTCTTGGGCGCTCATCATCTCCGCTTTCGCGCTATTTTTTATTACCGTTTTTGCCGGTCGCGTATTCTGCGGCTACACCTGCCCGCAGAGCGTTTTTACCTGGGTATTTTTGTTTATCGAGGAGAAAACCGAAGGTAAGCGTAACGCGCGCATCAAGTTAGACCAACAGGGTCTGAGCGGTCTCAAAATTCTACGTAAGGCCGCCAAACACCTACTCTGGGTCCTGGTAGCGCTGGCGACGGCGATCACCTTCGTGGGCTATTTTGTCCCGATCAAAGAACTCTTGGCGGATCTGGCTCAGCTGTCTGCCGGTGGCTGGGTCATATTTTGGATCGCCTTTTTCACGCTGGCTACCTATGGCAATGCCGGTTGGTTGCGCGAACAGGTGTGCATCTATATGTGCCCTTATGCCCGGTTTCAATCGGTGATGTTCGACCGCGACACTTTGATTGTCAGCTATGACGCGGCGCGCGGCGAGTCACGCGGCGCACGGCGGCGTAATGACGACCCGGCCAAACTGGGCTTGGGCGATTGCATCGACTGCGACTTATGCGTCCAGGTATGTCCGACTGGGATCGATATACGGGATGGGCTGCAGTACGAGTGCATTGGCTGTGCCGCCTGTGTGGACGCGTGCGACAGTGTGATGGAGAAAATGGGCTACGACACTGGCCTGGTGCGCTATACCACGGAAAACAAACTCGAGGGCATTCAGTCGAGCCTCATGCGGCCCCGCCTACTGGCCTATGCTGCGGCCCTGGTGTTGATGACCATTGCTTTTGCCTTGGTCCTAATCGCCAGGGTGCCGATTGAGCTGGATATCATCCGAGATCGTGGGGCGCTGCACAAGATGACCTCGAACGGTCTGATTCAAAACAGTTATTTGTTGAAGATCGCCAATATGACGGAACAGCCCCAAACCTTTTTGATCAGTGTTGACGGCTTATCGGGTTTAGCTTTTCGTTCATCGCAGCGGGTCCAAGTGCCCGGCGGGGATGCCGTGACGGTGCCCACCCTACTGGTGTTGCCAGCAGACCTAAATAGGCTGCCTACCAGCAAGATATACTTCTCCATCACCGGTGAAGAAGATCCCAAACTGGCAACGACCGAAGAAAGTCGATTCTTTGGCCCTGCCAATTTCTAACTCGGAGTAAGCTGTGTCAGAACTAGAAGGTCCTTGGTATAAACAATTTTGGTTATGGTTTATTGTCTCGCCGCTGCTGGTTGTCTTTGTGCTTGGCTTCACCATGCTCTATCTGGCGATCAAAACCAATGATGGCGTAGTGGTGGATAACTACTACAAGGACGGCAAGGGCATCTTTGTCCGTAAAGACGAAGATGCGCTGGCCCGAGCGCAGAATTTGCGCGCGGATCTACTCTGGGTCGATGATAAACTGCTGGTGACGCTCAGTGGCGATTTGACCCCCTTACCGGAGGCTCTCAGGCTATTATTTATCTTTCCAACGGCCAAGGCTGGCGATGTTTCAGTGCTGTTACAGCATCAAGGTTTGGGCCAGTACCAAGGGCGCCTGACCAAGCCGGTTATCGGCAAGCGCCAACTGCAAATTCAACCGATCGGTGAAAGCGTCAATTGGCGACTGCACGGCTCGGGCATAGTCCCCCCCGCGTCCGCCTCGATGATTTTACTGCCCAAGCAACAATGAGCTCTACAAACTGCTTCCATTGTGGCTTGGTCAATCCGGACGAAGCCTTTGAACTCAATGTGCTAGGCGACGCTCGCTTTTTCTGTTGTCTGGGATGCCGCGCCGCGGCTCAAATGATAGTCGCGAGCGGCTTAGGCGAATATTATCGCTTTCACCAACCCGACCAACAGCCCGTCGACACCGCCCTGAGCGACAAACAACAACAGGCCTTATTAGTCTATGATCGTGATGATGTTCAGAATGAATTCACTACTCGGGCGAGCGATGGGCGCAAGACGGCGATCTTTTTAATTGAAGGCATCAGCTGTTCAGCCTGCACTTGGTTGATCGAAAAGCGCCTGCAACAATTGGCGGGGGTTAGCTACGTCGCGATGAATGCCGCGACCCATCGTTTATCGATTGAGTGGCAGCCTGGCGACGTCAAACTCTCCGATATTTTCAAAAGTCTGTTATTGATCGGCTATCGCGCAGCACCCTATCTGCCCGATGCGGCCGAACTGGCCCGAGCGCGCACCCAGCGGCAATTTATTCTGCGTCTTGGAGTTGCCGGAATCGGTATGATGCAAGCGATGATGAATGCCGTCGCGCTTTATTCGGGCGATATCAGTGACAGTCATGAACGCTGGCTGTGGTGGACCAGCTTGCTGCTGACCTTGCCGGTGATCCTTATTTCCGCCTGGCCCTTTTTTACCGCGGCCGGCCATGCCCTTAAGAACCGTCAATTGTCCATGGACGTCAGCGTCAGTATCGCGATCTTAAGTGCATTTCTGGCCAGTGTTTGGGCCACTGTTACCGGCCAGGGTGAGGTGTTCTATGAATCGGTCAATATGTTTACCTTTTTCCTCGTTCTGAGTCGATTTTTGGAATTTCGCGCTCGCACCCTCTCCAATGCGCAGGGCAATACCCTGGTCCGAGTTCTGCCAGCAACCTGCAGCCTAGTAGAGGGCGGCACGGTGCGTGAAACATCGATTCGCGACCTAATTGATGGCCAGATCATTCGGCTCTTAGCCGGCGAAACCAGCCCCTGTGATGGCACGGTGGTGCGCGGCCAAAGTGAATTTGACGAATCCAGTTTCAGCGGTGAATTCAGAGGTCGTGCGAAACAACTCGGCGATCCGGTTCTGGCGGGAACCATCAACCAACTGCAGTCGGTTGATATCCAGGTGCAGCATATGACCACCGGCAGCGCCGTTAATTTCCTGCAACAATTGGTCGATCGCGCCAGCGCTGAAAAGCCACGCATCGCCGAGCTGGCCGACCGGGGTTCACGCCAGTTTATCCTGTCGACTCTTTTGGTTTCGCTGCTGATTGGCCTGGTATGGCTGTGGCTCGATCCAGATCGGGCCTTCTGGGTGGTAATCAGTGTGCTAGTGGTCACCTGTCCCTGTGCGCTCAGCTTAGCAACCCCAACGGCACTGGCGCAATCCATGGCACAGCTCAAGCGCCAAGGCTTTGTGATAACCCGAGGTTATGTGTTGGAACGCCTGGCGCAATTGACTGAGGTGGCATTCGATAAAACCGGGACCTTAACTGAAGGCCGATTTGAGCTCAGCGACTTTAATCGCGATCCCAATGCCGATCGTTGGGCATTTTCCGAGGCGCGATTAAAATACATCTGTGGCGCGTTAGAACAGTACAGCGAACATGCTATGGCCAACGCCTTAAAACCCTTAACTGCAGAGTTCAGTGCATCGGCTCTGGTCATTGAGGCGGTCGAAACGGTTCCGGGCGCGGGCATCCAGGGGCAATCTGAACTGGGTTTATGGCGCTTGGGTTCGGCAGCCTTCACCCACCAAGACGAAGCGATACAGACCGAGGGGACTCGTCTCTACCTGACTTGTAATGACCAGCTAATGGCCACCCTAACCCTGACAGACCGACTGCGCAGCACGGTAGCGCCGCTATTTGATACGCTGACGGGATTACAGATCCGCAGCCATGTCTTGACCGGAGATGCCAACCCCCTAGCCGAGGCCAGATTGCGCACGGCCGGACTCAACGGCCAGTTTCTTGCTGGTTGTACACCCGGCGAGAAGTTAGCCTGGGTCGAACAGCGTGCCGCCAACTCTCTGGCAGTGGTCGGTGACGGCTTAAACGATGCACCCTTCCTAGCCGGTGCCTCGTTGTCTATTGCTATGTTGGAGGCAACCGATTTAACCAAGACCCAAGCCGATGTGCTGCTGTTCACCAACGACCTGCAAGTGATCGCCCACGCGATCGGTGTCGCGCGGCACACCCAGAAAATTATTCGTCAAAACCTGGCCTGGGCGCTGCTTTACAATCTTATCGCCCTGCCGATCGCGGCCCTGGGATTAGTCGCTCCGTGGCAGGCCGCTATTGGGATGTCGGTGAGTTCACTGTTGGTGGTTGGTAACGCCAGTCGTTTGAGGAAATAGCTGTGGATATACTGTTACTCTTGATACCGGCAAGCCTATTTTTGTTGGCGGTTGCCGGACTGCTGTTTTGGTGGTCGGTGCGCAGTGGCCAATACGACGATCTGGACAGTCCAGGCCAGCGCATTCTGTTTGAGGATGACGACCATATGGTACCGAAGCCAGACAAGGAGCAGGATAGTGACGACTGATTTACTCGCCGCGTTCTTGATCGGCCTAGTGTCCGCGGGCCATTGCATGGGGATGTGTGGCGGCCTTATGGTAGCGGCCGGACTCAACTCAACTCGCCCGATTCTGACGGCCTATTATAGTATCGGCCGGGTCACCACCTATGTTTTCCTGGGGACGCTATTTAGCTACTTTGCCCACCTACTGCCCAGTCATACCCTGCCGTGGCTTAAGGTCTTGTCTGGTTTGCTATTAGCGTTAAGCGCGCTCTATTTTTTGGGGTGGAACCGATGGCTAAAGAATTTTGAACAGCTTGGCTTCCCACTGTGGCGACGTTTGCAGCCCCTAAGCAAGAAACTGCTGCCGATCGATTCGGCGCGAGCGGCCTATGGCATCGGTCTATTATGGGGCTTTATTCCCTGCGGACTGATTTACACCGCCGTCGCATTTAGCCTGGGTATGCCCAATGTCCTGCAGTCGGCTCTGGCCATGCTATTCTTTGGCTTAGGCACGCTGCCGGCAATGGTTGGCTCGGCGTTGATGGCCAACCGCATCCGACCCTGGTTGTATCATCCGAAAGTAAAGTTTGTGCTCGCCGGCATTATGCTCTTGTTTGCCGGCACCCTTTGGCTTGATGCCTACCAAAACCTGAGGTAACTGATGAATTATATATTCGGCTATGGCAGCCTAATTTGCTCCGATAGTCGCAGCCGAACCGGCGTGTCGGGACCGGCTCATCCGGTCGAAGTACAGGGCATTGCGCGCAAGTGGTCGGTCCATGTGCCGGATTATGCCGCGACGGCCGTGGGCGCGCACAGTGATGCGCATGCGCACTGCAATGGCGTGTTCTTTGCCGTCGATGAGGATAACCTGAGTCGTTTTGATGTCCGAGAACAGGGTTACCGGCGGATTCAGGTGCCATGGGCCTCGGTCGAGGCCATGAGCACCTCAGCATTGCCAGTATTGGGCACCTTATGGGCTTATGTCGGCACCAGTCAGGCCGCGCCGCATGCCGAGCGACCGATCATGCAAAGTTATCTGGATGTCATCCTCAACGGCTGCCTAAACTATGGTCCCGACTTCGCCCGGAGGTTCACCGAACTGACCGGTCAATGGCAACATTTGGTCGATGATCGGACCCAGCCAACCTATCCGCGCGCCCTGAAGTCGCATGATCGCCTGCCCGAAATCGATCAGGTGATACTCGAGCATCTGCCTGATTTATGGGCACAAAAACAACAATTGGCTCAGAAACCCTAAATAAATATACCGCGGCGTCGGGTCAATCTGGCTCTAAATGAGGTCTTTTTTGGTCAATTAGCTGGAAAACAGCTGAAAAAGATCTGTTATAGGTGAAAACCATTTACTGGCCTGACCTGGCGTGTTATCAATCTCGGCAAATTATCCCCTATTAGTTGTCAATCACATGTCCCAATCTACCAAACAGATACCGCTCGGCACTGCCACAAGTGACAAGCTTGAACTCTCTAAATTGCAAAAACGCTTGCGCCGCGATACCGGCCGAGCGCTGGCCGATTTCAATATGATTGAAGCAGGCGATAAGGTCATGGTCTGCCTATCCGGTGGCAAAGACTCCTATACCATGCTCGATCTGTTGCTCAGCATGCAAAAGAGCGCACCCATCGACTTCGAACTGGTGGTGGTGAATCTGGATCAGAAGCAACCCGATTTCCCTGAAGAAATTTTACCCAACTATCTACAAGCCCTCGGCGTGCCGTATCATATTCTTGAGCGGGATACCTACTCGATTGTGATGGATACGGTCCCAGACGGGAAAACAACCTGCGGGATCTGCTCACGTTTGCGGCGCAGCACCCTCTATGCATTTGCCGATCAAATTGGCGCCAACAAGGTCGCCTTAGGTCATCATCGAGACGACATTATTGAAACGCTTTTCCTCAATATGTTTTACGGCGGCAAACTCAAGGCCATGCCCCCGAAGCTGCTCAGTGACAGCCAAACCAATGTTTTAATCCGGCCCTTGGCCTATTGTCGGGAAGCCGACATTGCCCGATTCTCAAGCCTGATGAACTATCCTATTATTCCCTGCAATCTCTGTGGCTCTCAAGATAGCCTGCAACGTCAGGCCATAAAAACCATGTGCCAAGATTGGGAAGCGCAGTTCCCCGGTCGGATCGAGAGCATTCAACGCTCGATGGCTAATGTTTCATTATCACAACTGTCGGATCGCGAGCGTTTCAACTTTACCGATCTGCGCGCCAGTGGTATCCCGCTCGTCGCCACCGATGTTGATCAACCCTATGCGCCTTTGGCCAGCACCTTGGTTAAGACGTGGAGGCCTGAATAAAACGATAATGCAATAGATCAGTGTTAGGAAACACAAGCGAAGCAAAACTGTAGTATGCTTAAATTTCATTAAGCTTTACCGCTCGGAGCCTTGTCATGGGTTTAACCACCGCCTGTAAAAACTGCAGTCTTCATCCACTCTGTTTACCGTTGGCCTTATCGGTTGACCAAATGGACTCTCTGGATGCGATCATAAAGCGAGGCCGCCCGTTGCAAAAAGGAGAGCATCTTTTTTATCAGGGCGACGAATTTAAATCTGTCTACGCCGTGCGCACCGGGACGATAAAAACCTATACTTTAACCAACGATGGTGAAGAACAAATTACCGGCTTTCATTTGGCCAGTGAGTTGGTTGGCTTAGAAAGTTACGATTCCATTAACCACCCCTCCTCGGCCAAGGCGCTGGAAACCACCAACGTTTGTGAGATTCCGGTCGATCGCCTGGATGAATTGGCGGGTAAGATGCCCGAGTTAAGACGTCAACTGATGCGCCTAATGAGTAAAGAACTGCGGGGCGAACAACAGATGATGTTGCTGCTCAGCAAAAAAAGTGCAGAAGAGCGTATTGCGTCTTTTTTAATTAATTTGGCCGCACGTTTTAAACGCCGAGGTTTCTCCGGCACGTCCTATCGCCTCACTATGTCGCGTGCCGACATTGCCAACTATCTCGGTTTGGCCGTGGAAACCGTAAGCCGAGTCTTTACCCGTTTTCAAAAGCAAAATTTATTAGAAGCAACGGGCAGCGCTAAAGATATAGTAATCGGAAACTTTGTCGAGCTGACCTCGATGGCCTCCTTGGCCGAGTGCGAACGGATTGAGCTCGGCCTCGACTAAGGCAAGGTTTGCATTCAAGATTCGCATTGTGACCATTAACTGATATGGGTCACCTTCTCCCCCACCGATCTAATTACACTGATCTTTCTTAATCTGTAACTGAGATCAGTATGTACCTTGACGTTGTTGTACTGGCAGGCATCGCTGTGGTGGCTTTGATGATTGCTTTCTTTGCCGGCTTTGGCTATTTCATCTACCGCGATGCGCAAAAAAAACCACCGGCCGATTAGGCCCGATAGTTATCGATATATTGTCGAATCAGCCATCCGGCGATCGAAACACTGGGCGGGTGTTTCGGCAAGTCGTGTATATTAAACCATTGGGCATCGGCAATTTCCCCGGGCGCGGGGACGATCTCGCCAGCCTCAAATTCGGCGTGAAAACCTAACATCAATTGGTTTGGAAAAGGCCAAGCCTGACTGTTTAGATATTGGATATTTTTGATCGTCACGCCGACCTCTTCCTTAACCTCGCGCATAACAGCCTGCTCAGCCGATTCGCCCGACTCGATAAACCCGGCCAATGTACTGTACCAACCCCGCTCTTTGTGATTTTCGCCTTGGGCCAGCAGCACCTGGTCACCCCGCGTGATCAAGACGATAATGCAGGGCGATATGCGCGGGTAGAACCTGAGGCGACAGGGGCTGCAGCTGAGGGCATTCTCCCCGGCTATCTGGTGTGTCACCTGACCACATTGGCCACAGTATTGATGTTGTGTGCGCCACTCCAATAGGCCACGGGAGCGGGCGCAGAGCATAAAGGCCGTCTCATCGAGATAGGCGATATCGCGCAGTGACGACAGTGACTGATCGGCGGATACCTGACTGACGGATGCGGTGAAATACGCCTTACCGTCCAATAACCCGACAAATTCGCGCGCCGTATAGGGATAAGGTACATCCGCTTCGGCCCAGGCAATCTGCCGATCTTGGGTCAATATTTGCCCCTGATACCAGAGAATAATCTTGCTTTGAGCATCCGATACCGGCGCGATGCCTGGCAATTCAATTTGATGCCTACCCAATTCGTACAGCATAGTGTCTCTTCCCAGTGCAATGGTATCAGTCGAGTGATTTGGTCACTTTCATGATCTCATCTTCAGAGCCAACACTGAAGCCGAAATGTTTCGCCAGACCAAGCATGGCGCCATTTTCGGGGAGTACATCGGCGACCAGTCGACTGACTTTAAGACTCTTTCCGTAACGCACGGTCTTGTCCATCAACAGCCCTGCCAGGCCCGTTCCTTGTGCCTCAGGGGCCACCATGATGGCGAACTCCAGTTCATTATGGTTTATGTCGAGCCACAGACGCATCTCGCCCAGGATGCCCCGTTGGTCCTCTGCGACAAACACCATTTCGCGCCGATAATCGATTTGACTCATGGTCGCTAATTCCAAATGTTCAAATTTCAAGCGACTGTAAAAAAAGCGCAAACGCAANGCCTCGGCGTCGAAACGGCCAAAGAAGGCCTTCAACTCCGGCTCATCTTCACCGCGAATCGGTCGAATGAGCATGGCTAGACCGTTCTTCAGCACGCAGTGTTCCTCCAGTTCCGCCGGATAGGGGTTCAAGGCCGGACTAACCTTATCCCCAATCGACGCGGCAACCCCCAGAACCACCGGCAGGCTGTTATTTTGCAACAGCAGATTCACTTCCACGCCCATCAGACGCGGGTTATCGATCACCATCTGCGACAAGCCGATAAGATGCTGAATCAAGCGCTCCATATCGTCGACTAGCTGCTCACTGCGCTCTAACAGCACCTGATAGCCATGGGTTTTTTGAATGAGCTGCTTCGCCAGCGCTGAGTTCAGTGGCACTAGGGCCACCTGTCGATCGACTAACATATCGGCGTGAGAGCCNCCCTCNCCGATGAAGATNAATGGNCCATAAGTGGGATCTCGGGTAATACCCAGGCTGAACTGAATGGCATCAACCTTACGCCGCATCGGCTGTACCGCCCAACCNAGTATTTCGGAATCGGGCAGGCGGCGATTTTTTTCCCGCGTTAATTCCACACTGGCAGCGCGCAAGGCCGCTGCATCGGCCAATTCTATCTTGGCGCCCCGCCAACGCGCCGCAGGCACATTCTGGTAGGCAAAAGGATAGCTATAGGTCTGGTGTACCAGACGTAAGGCGGCAGGGAAAAAGCGCGGAGTCAGGCGCGTCAGCAGTCGTTCAAAATCGGTATCGAAGGTGCTACCGACCAGCTTAAAGCCGTAACCGCGTAAAAGCTGACGCGCTTCTGGCCAGGTCAGATAGGTACGCCGATCTTGACGCGCCTGAGCGATCACCCGCTCAGCCTGATCCCGGTCGGGCGCGAACTCTAAGGCATCACTGCTGGGAGTTTCGCGCAGCCGCTCCTGCGCATGCGCATGTCGGGACAATGTCAGATAAGCGTTAACGCCCTCTGTGGGCGAATCAAAATTCAGCAACCCGGCACTATCGAAGGCTTGACGGGCACTTTGGGTGGTCAGGCCGCCGAGAAAACAGGTTAATACCAGGCGTCGACTGCGCTTAATATACTTTAGTAAGGCCGGCGCTAAATCGGCGCTTACCGAGCGGCGATTCGGGCTGTGAATCACCAGAATGGCGCCCAGGCCCGGTTCGGTTTCCAGTGCTTTTAGGCACGCGACATAATCTTCACCGCTGGACTGGGGCGGCAGCACCGCAGGGTTGCCACCCGTTTCGCTGTGAAACCAGGTCTGGCTTTGGATCAGTTTGGCACTCGGCGGCGGAGCCAATTCACCCTGATTTTTCAATAGATACTGGCGCGCCAACATTGCCGTACCCAAGCCATTACTGACGATGGCTAAGTTCCGATGATAGAGCGGGCGCGATCGCGCCAACACCTCTAAACCCTGAAACAGCCCATCAATAGTGTCGACTTGGAGCACACCGGCACGGGAAAAGAATTCGGCATCAACCTTATAGACGTCCGAAATGCCATTGGCCACCGCGCCCCGATTATGGGTTCGAATGGCCAGTACTTTCTTTGACCGCGATGCCGCACGCAGTGCTGTTAACAGGCGATTCGCATCGCGGATCTGTTCCAAATGAATCAGGATGGCCTTAACCCGCCGGTCAGTGGCTAAATGATCCACGACATCGGAAATACGAATATCGGCGCTGGCGCCGAGGGTTAAAAAATGCGAGAAACCAATGCCGCGCGCGCCGGCCCAGTCGAGCAAGGCCGCGCCCAGAGCGGCAGAATGGCCGACATAGGCGGCACTGCCCGGTAGCGCATCGAGGTGGCTGTAACTGGCATTGAGCTTATGATCGGGTACCAGTATCCCCAGGCAATTGGGGCCCATCAGACGGATATTCAGTTCTTTTGCGATGCGGGCGATCTTTTCATTGTTTTGCGAACTGAAATTCAGCTGCCGTGCCAAACCGCCCGTCAAGATCAAGGCGGCGCGAATATTTAGCCGACCCATCTGGCGCAGCACCCGCGGAATGGCCGCCGGCGGCACACAGACAATGGCCAGGTCGATCGAATCGTTGATGGCGCGCAGATAGCGCACACAGGGCACGCCAAACACCTGCCCATAGCCTTTTAAATTCACAGCATAAATAGGGCCGGCAAAACTTGAGCCCTGCAAATTTTGCAACACCAAACCGCCCATACTGCTGTCACGCTCTGATGCGCCGATGACGGCGATGGATTTGGGGGCAAAAAAAGGGCTAAGATCGGGCATTATTAAACCAAAGTCGGAATGCTAAGCCTTTACTCTAGCCTTATACTGCAAGGACATTCAATGGCTTAAATCAACCATGACAAAAACAGCCCTGATTTTCCATGAACATTGCGAGCTGCATGATATGGGCGAGGATCATCCGGAATCGCCGCGCCGCACCCAAGCTATTCGTGAACAGTTGATAAAGACGGGCCTGATGCCGGACTTAGTGCAGCTGCGGGCCGAGCAGGCCAGCACAAAACAGGTGCTCCGGGTTCATCATCAGACCTATGTTGAGCAGCTCGACCGGATCAGCCCGAAACAGGGCCTGGTGCAGGCTGATCCGGACACGCTGATTGGGCCCTATACCTGGGAGGCCAGCTATCGCGCGGCGGGCGCGGGCGTGCAGGCGGTCGATGGCATTCTGAATGGTGAATTCGATCGCGCCTTTTGCGCGGTGCGTCCGCCGGGACACCATGCCGAACCGAATGTGACTATGGGCTTTTGTTTTTTTAACAACGTGGCCATCGCCGTCGAACACGCTATTAAACATCATGGCTTAAAAAAAGTGGCGATCATCGACTTCGATGTTCATCAGTGTAATGGCACCATTGAAATGTTTCAAAACCGTCCCGACGTGGCGATCTTTACCAGCTTCCAACACCCCTTTTATCCCAATAGCCATTGGGCCGCCGAGCATCCCCATATTCATCTCACGCCAATGGTGGCCTACTCAGACTTTCGCGATGTCAAACTGGCCTGGCAGGAACAATGGCGTCCGGCCTTGGTGGCCCACCAACCGGAGATGATATTTATTTCCGCCGGTTTTGATGCGCACACTAAAGACCCGATGAGTCAGACTAATTGGCAGAGCGAGGATTTTTACTGGCTCACCGACGCGATTGTGACGCTGGCCAATGAACTGTGCGCCGGCCGCATTGTGTCGGTACTTGAGGGGGGCTACCACTTGGCCGCCTTGGCCGAAAGCGCGGAACTGCATATCCGCCGTTTAACGGAGGAATAAGCAGTTCCGGCAAGTGGGTCTATTCGTCGAGCAAGTCTCTATAGATAAACTCTTGGTCTGGTTCTTCCAGACTGATTTGACCTAGAGCGCCAGAACGTAAATCCTTAAGCACGACTTCGCTAACCTTGTGCCAATCGACCTCGCGGCCTCGAACGCAGGCGCGACTGCGCGCGATCGCTTCCATGCAGGCCGTCGCGGTATCGGGCACCGAGGCCAGTTTATAACGACCAATCAGGGCTTCCGGATAACGCTGAATCAAATAATCCACGGCGAACAGCGCTATGTCCTCATATTCCACCGCAGTATCTCGAATGGCGCCGCTGGCGGCCAATCGATAACCACCCAGTTCGCTTTCAGGGGAAGGCCACATAATTCCCGGCGTATCCATCAGGGTAAAATCATTAGAAATCTGAATGCGTTGTTGATTGCGCGTGACGGCCGGTTCGTCGCCGACTCGAGCAACCTTTTTGCCCGCCAAACCGTTGATCAGGGTCGACTTACCGACATTCGGAATGCCCACCACCATGCTCCGCACCGGCTTGGCGATACCACCACGATGTGGCGCCATTTGCCGACAAAAATCAGGAATTTTCGCCAATTGCTTGCGATCGCTCATGACCATGGCGACCACCATGATATCTTTTTCCTGGGCTAGGAATGATTGCCATTTGGCAGTCACCAAAGGGTCGGCCAAATCGGCCTTACTGAGCAAGCGAAGTACCGGCTTGTCGCGCCTGATCTTGGTCAAGATTGGATTCATGCTCGAATGGGGGATACGAGCGTCCAGGATCTCGATAACGACATCGATTTTAGGGATTATTTCACTGATCTGTCGACGGGCCTTAGCCATATGGCCAGGAAACCAATTAATTTTTGCCATTCAGCGAAACACTCAATCAAATTAGAGCGGCATTATACCACATCATTGTCGGCAACCCTGAAGTCCTCCGGTATGCAATATGGCTATTTTTCGATTGTGCAGGTGTGGGTCGACGGTTAATTGGGACTCGAGAGCGTAAAAAACCTTAGCGGTATAGACCGGATCCAGGGCGATACCGGACGCCAGGCTAAATTGCTGACTGAATGTTCGCTGCGCTGGACTGAGCTTGCCGAACCCCGGACCGGCAAAATCGGTCCACAGGCTGTATTGTTCAGAGCCAAGCGATAGGGCCGCCATCTTGGTCTGCAGGTCCTGATAGTTATCGGCATCCCTAAAGACAGGAACACCGACAACAGACACTTTCGCGGGTGCGTGCGTGGCCAACCCGGCGAGCGTACTGCCAGAGCCCACCGCACAAACCACCAGATCGGTGTCCGGGTCAATGCCTTGCCACCAGAGTCCGCTACCCTTGATGCCCTCTGCAGACCAGCCGCCTTCATTGACCCGCATCGAATTCGGATAGAGCGACAACCATGGCTGCCAGAAACCATCAGTATAGCGCTCTTGATAGGTCTGCCGATCGACAAAATGCAGCTCCATGCCCCAACGTTGACAGTCGAGCAAGGTCGGCGTTAAGACCTGGGCCGCATAACCAAGCACTAAACCAACTGATTGCAGGCCGGCTTCCCGGCTGGCCCAGGCGAGCGCATGCAGATGGTTAGAGTAACGCCCGCCGACACTGATAAGGGTTTGCAGACCGCTATCTTGGGCAGCCTCCAGCAGAGGCTGGAGCTTATAAAGTTTATTGCCGGAAACCACTGGATGCAGCAGATCACCGCGAATTATTGAGACATTGGGGCGCTGGGGCCAGGCGGATTGGGTCAAGCTGGGTAGACTGGCAAAGATACTCTGGACTGACCGCACTCAGCT
>JGI20154J14316_10000139_pt1 | contig 60135 bp, 39 predicted proteins | sample COG_04_FD_14316 | JGI IMG/M metagenome (IMG submission 14316)
TCTTCGTTTCGGTGCTGTATCTTTTGCCTTTCATGTTCTGGTCCTTTCTAGGGATCCAGACTAACTTTTCAAGTGGACCATTTCAGGTAACCTCGACCAATATAACTATTGAATCGGTTAATTTCTCCGTGTTAGGAGTCGGCCTGGTAAAAATCCGCTTCGATTTCCTCAAGCGAACGACCGGCCGTTTCTGGCATCCACTTCCAGACCATAAAGATCTGCGGCACCAGAATCGCGGCGAAGATAAAGAACGTTACCGAAGGCCCCACGGCTTCGCGCAAGCTCGGCGTGAATTGACCGACAATCGTATCAGTCGCCCACATTGTCAAAATAACGATCGCCATCGCATGCGAACGGATATTGGTCGGAAAGATTTCCGATGCGAAGATGAATTTGATCGGCCCGAGCGAGAACGCGAAGAACGCGACGAAGGCACACATCAATGCGATCAGCATGGTATTGGCACCGCTATTAAAACTCGCACCGATCCCGGCCAAACAAGCGATCGCACCCACCGTGCCGAACTGTAGTAATTTGCGGCGACCGACCTTGTCCACAAAGGCCATCGCGATGGTCGTGAAAATCATATTACAAAAACCGATCACGGCCATACCGCTCAGGGCACCGTCCGCCTTGAGGCCAGCGCTCTCCAGCATCGAGGTGCCGTAGTAGAATACCACATTGATCCCGCTGAACTGGGCAAAGGCAGCCAGCAGCATGGCGATGATCAAGGGCTTGCGGTATTTCTTCTGCAGCACATCGACAAAGCGCTTCTTGGTGGCGCTCTCCTTGGCCACCGTTTGCTCGATGGTTTCGAGCTCCTGCTGCGCACCATTACGAAAAATACGCTTGAGCACCTTGCCCGCTTGCTCGGCACGACCGACTTTCACCAACCAGCGTGGACTTTCCGGTAATAAGGCCGCCATCATGAGGAACAGCAGACCGGGAACCAGCTCGGAGGCGAACATCGCACGCCAGGTCTCCTCGCCCACAAACCATTGCAAGAAGCTACCTTCCGCAGCGGTTTCGGCCACCGAGGCCGCCCACTGGTGCAGGAAGTAGTTATTAAACAGCGCAATCATGATGCCCAGCGTGATCGCAAACTGGAACATCGTCACCAAACGACCGCGCAAGTGCGTCGGTGAAATCTCGGAAATATACAGTGGGCAGACCATGGCGGAAATACCCACTCCGAGGCCACCGAGCCAACGGGCAAACACCAGCAACTCGATATTGCCAGCCCATGCACTGCCCAAGGCGGAGAGCAGCATCAACACCGCCGCGAGCAACAGATTGCGACTGCGGCCGAACTTGTCGCTCAACCAACCGGACAGGCCGGAGCCAAACACCGCACCCAACAAACCTGAGCTGACAAAGAAGCCCTCCATCGCCGGCGACAGAGCAAACTGCGACTTCACCGAGCTGATCGTGCCGGAAATGACGATGGCATCAAAGCCCCACAGCAGTCCCCCCAGCGCCGAAGCCACGCAGATAAAGACCAGAAAGGGCAAGTGAGGTTTATGGATGTTGAACTGTTTGGATTCGTTTTTCATGGGGCGGTTGTTGCGGTTGAAAGTGAAAGGTCCCACTCGTCGCGCCATTCAACTTGGAGGTTCCCGTCATTAAAGCTAACAGGAAGCCATACATAGCGCCCGTCGATCGTAACGTTCTCATTGAGCCAGTGCCACCAGGTGCGCGGACCATATTCCGGCGCCGGATCGACGAATCCATCTTCTAGAGATGTTACAGCAATCGCGGTCGCACACACAAAGGGCGGCACAGATCCCTCACACTCGACTTCAGGCAAGGGCATATTGCGCGCCATGATCGCCGGTGCGCTTTGAGCGACCATTTTTCCATAGGTATAGCCGGCCCAAGTATCCCAAGGCGTGTATTCACAGCGATCGATCAACTCGGTCTCTGAGGCAAGGTAAGTGCCCTCACCTGCGGCGAATGCAGGTGCAATACGCGCCCAACGGCCAAAGCGTTCGGCTTCATTCATACGTTTCTGCATGAGGCGCGGCCCGGAAAGCTGATGGTGCAAGTCTTTACCTTTCAAGGTCCGCTCGCCCATATTCGGATGGCGTTTACTCGCCACCAACACACCGAGTCCGATCGCCACATTACAGTCGTCCTGCACATTCAACACGGCGCGGTATTTCGGCTGCTGTTGGGTCTGCTTCAGAATGTCATGTGTGCGGCGTAAAGTCGTCGAAGTCATCAGAAGCGGCGACGCATCGTAGGTGCGAAACACATCCACGTTTTGCACCATGCTCAACATCGCCTGCTGAAGGTTGCCCCCAAAATCGTAAACGGACGGATACGACGGCAGTGTTTCATGCCACTTCGGGTTAATATTTCCGCCGGATCCGGTGATGTATTCCAGCACCAGTTCCGGATAGATCTCTTCTTTCACCTTGAAGGAATAATATCGTCCGCCATCGTTGCCACCATCGATCTTCCAATAGCGAATGCCGGCATACTTCGACCATTCAACAAAGGCACGCGCCTGTGCTTCGTTGATATTCCCACGCGTCCATAAGCCCAACGAGTTCCAACCAAGCGCCTGGATCTCTTCATTAAATCGCTTCAGTAGTTCTTTGGGTTCCAAGCCCTCGTAGAGTGGAAAATCCTTGGCCTCTGCGACCATATTAAAAAAGTCCGGGCCGCCCACAATACGTGCGGCGGGGTCTTTGGTCTGCCAACCGTGGTCGATCAGAAAAATATAATCCTCTCGCCCACGCGGCAGGTAAGTCGTCGCCCAACCACCTTCATCGTTGAAGATCGTATGATAATTAAGCTCATCGCGCGCGGCTTGATTCGTCACGCCGCTCAACTCCTGCAAATCCGTCCCGCGCCCAATCCAATAGTTCTGGGCATACCATGTGCACCAGTAATTTGGGGCACTCGCTGGTTCGTCGGGCACCAAATTCGGCCCTGCGTGCGCACGCACCGACGAGGCAATTCCGAGTGCAGCGATCAATAAACACAGTGTTTGGGGGCGAAAAGTCCTTCTCATTCTAAAAGTATCAATATGTTTCGAGTAAGGATAAAGGATAGCACACCGACAGCACTTGCCTATCAGGTATATGCATGATGCCAGAACCTAAGCCAACTGCCGATTTTAGGTTCATGAACCGCTCAGGCATCACTCTTTCCTTATCATCAAACGACGTTCAGGCTGAGCGCTCTCAGCTCGATACACATCGATAGAGTCCTCGAAGAACTGAAGTCGATAATGGGCACCATCGCCATTTTGCATCCCTTTGAGATTTAGGTGATGGCGCTGATTCGGTTGGTGCTCGTTAGCCAAGGCATAGCCCCCTTGGTGATTATGCCCGTTTAACCATAGAACTACATGAGGGAACGCATCCAATACCGCACGCAGCTCCGCGTGATTGAGCAAGGTATGCGGCTCCGCAGGCTCGTGTATCGGATAATGACAACAGACCACCACCCGCTGCTGTTTCTCCTGAGCGTCCGCCAGAGTGGCTCTGAGCCAGCTCAGCTGTTGCTGCGAAATCGCCCCATTCCAATCTCTGCGCTCAGGCAAGTGCCTCGGCAGCGCGTCATAATAGGCCTTCGCATCGATATAGGCCGGAGAGCCTTTGGGGTAGGCATACATATAACGGTCATTGCCATCGAGTATCACAAAACGAAAGCCCTGTTCTGCGAAGTCGTAATACCCCTTGTCTTTAAAACCAAATTTCCGAAAAACACGGCCCGGCTTCTCGCCATCGTCCGCACGATCCGGCACATACCATTCATGGTTGCCTAACACATGATAACGAGGCGCCTCAATTTGTTGCCAAATCGCATTCAAGGTCTCGAAATGCGCCCAGTCCGAGCGAGTCGTGACATCCGTTACAGGCGGCCAGGTGTAGTCGATATCATCCCAGTCAATGAAGTCGCCCAGACTCACAACGAAATTAACCTGGTGGCGATTAAAGTGATCGACCGCAAGCTTGAGACGGCGCGGAACTTCACGCGGCGTGCGTCCACCCCTCGGTGCGGTGTCTGCATATTGCAGATCTGCGACCACTCCGACAGTCAATAGTGGTGCTTCTGCTTCAGTAGCCTGAACCGACAGACACGCACACCCGATAAGGCTTACCAATGCCACCATTTTTCGACGCGTCATCACTTTGATTACTGACGCTCTATGGCGAGTTTAAACTGCTTATGCTCGGCTGGTGAGTGCGCGCGATCCATCAAGCGCTGCAATTCAGAAACCACCTCTGGGTGTTGTGCGGCCACATTGCTCTGCTCCGACGGATCAAGATCCCGATTAAACAATTCAACCCGCGGGTTCAGTTCGGTATTGGTCTTATACAGAATCATTTTCCACTTTCCCTTGAGAATGGCACGCTTACCGCCCATTTCATAAAACTCCCAGTAAAGATACTCGTGCGCCTGCTGACTGCCCTCGCCAAGCAGAACTGGCACCAAGGAAAGTCCGTCGGTATCCGTCTGCGGCTCAGCCTGCGCGAGCGCTCTCAAGGTGGGCGACACATCCCAAAATGCAGAGACATGATCCGTCACGCGCCCCGCTTCAATCTTACCCGGCCACCAAGCGATCATCGGTGTGCGAACGCCACCGTCCCACATGTCACGCTTGCCGCCGCGCAATGCGCCACTCGAGTTAAAACTTGCGCGCTTGTGCCCGCCTTCCTGCATGGAACCATTATCACTGGCAAACATAACTAATGTATTTTCAGCAATTCCCAACTCACTTAACTTTGCCAAAAGCAGTCCCATATTGTGATCCATATACGAAACCATCGCGGCAAAGGTCGTTTTAGGTTCACGCTCATACGAATAGTGCGGATGTTTCTCACGCGGCGGCAGTGGTGTCTCATTCAAGATGGGGCGATACTTCGCCTTCCACTCCTCTTTGGCACGCAAGCTGGCATGTGGGATTTGCAAGGCGAGGTGCAGGAAGAAGGGTCCGTCCTTGTGTCGCTCGACATAAGCCAAGGCCTCATCGATCACCAATTCGCTGCTGTAATTATCTCCCTCGTGCAAACTGTTGTTCGGGTATTCGACCTTGGTCACCTCCCCGTGGTCGTTGCGCCATAGATGCTCCGGAAAATACCAGTGCGCCTGCGTATGCGATGTAAACCCGAAGAAGTAATCAAAGCCTTTTTTATACAAGAGCGATGCATCGTCGGTATTGCAGCCCAAGCCAGACTTCCCGATCAGCGCGGTATGGTAGCCCGCCTCTTTCAATGCGCGCGGAAAAATCAAGTCATGCGGATCTTCACGCATCTGCAACATGCCGTTGCCGCGCACATAGGTATTGCCCGAGTGTTTGCCTTCAAGCAGGCAACTACGCGAAGGACCACACACCGTGCTCCCGGTATAATGCTGCGTAAAGCGGATGCCCTCGTCAGCCATACGGTCGAGGTTGGGCGTCTGTATCACCTGCTGTCCATAACAGCCCAGATCACCATAGCCCAAATCGTCCGCGAGCACATAAATAATATTGGGCTGTGATTCCCCCAATTCTGTTCGCTGGTCTTGTCCAAGCGCCAAATGAGCGAATAAACCCATGAAGATAATATACAACTGCTTCATTTTAATACGACCTACTGGTCAAACTGCGAAAGCTTCCACTCATCGGCCCACTCGACTTGAAAGCCTTCATCCTTAAATTTGACCGGCAACCAAACATAGCGACCATCAATCGCATCTTTTGGGCGCCAGAGATCAAACATCGCAATATAGGCATCCTCTTTGCCCTGCACGGGGAAGACACAAGTGCTTTGCCCACCGAAAGTCTTCTCCGGGCCTAGTTGATTCTCCGGATTCACACCGACACAGGGGTTCCCCAACTCCGTCCACTCTCCTAGAATGGAATCCGCCACCGCAGAGCGCGCGGCATTCGGATCCCAACCTGTGCAACCGGACGCTACGATATAATACTTCCCCTTCCGCTTGAACAAGGCTGGTGCCTCCATCCAACGAAACGGGAAGTTGCGCGTGTAGTGCCCCACGTGGTCTAGGTAATCATCCGACAACAAGGAAATGTGCAGTGTCGAATTATGCTCGGAGGAATAGATGTGATAGGCCTTGCCGTCGTCATCGACGAACAGGTTCATATCACGCGCCATCTGACCGCCCTCATAATGTGAGCCGAGAATATTAAATTGCGCATGCTTCGGAGTCGGCCCACCGCTAAAGTCTTCGTTCTCCAGCTTGGTGCGCTGGATCGACGCTGGATCTTTCTCCGCATCCGTCACATTCAAGGGCCAATGCCCAGCGTTGGGACGCAGGCTACGCACATAAGTATAAGGACCAGTCACTGTATCCGCAACCGCCACACCCGAACGCGCCGCATTGTAGCCCTGCCCTTTCAGCTCCAAGTGAAACCACATTACGAACTTTCCAGTCTTGGCGTTGTAAATCACCTTCGGCCGCTCGATGATGCACCCCTTAGTAATTTCGCTCTGCGGATCCTCAGAGACGGGCAACGCGATGCCTTCGTCTTTCCAGTTGTATAAATCTTTGGACGAATAGACATGCACGCCGACTTGGGCGCGATTTCCGGCGTGCCCCCCAACCTTGTGCTCACCAAACCAATAATAGGCACCCTCATGAAACAATACACCGCCGCCATGCGCATTGATATGAACGCCCTGATCGTCGGCCCATATTTGCCCAGGCTTAAATACCTCAACCGTTGCGACTGAGGCAGAGTCCGCCTGATCCGCCGATACGCTCAATACCGAGCATAGGGTCATTAACAAAGCAGTAAATTGGCTTCCTCTAGATGGTTTCATATACAGAATTTATTGAATGATACATAAATGTCGCAAGTTAAATGATACTAGTAACACCGCTCTTTTCAAACGGACGACTTCGACTCTCAGTCATTGCCGCCAGAACATGTTTCTATGAATAACCGAACCGGCCCGAGCAAGCCCGAGACAGGGTCGCCGCGATACGAAGATGGGATCGTTTGATAGTGATTGGATAGGGTATTATAGACCAGCACTTCAATCGTGTTCGTGCCTGACTGCACTGCATCCGTTAGATCAAAGATCCATGGCGAGGCAACACGCACGCCAACTGACTTGCCATTGACAAATACCTCGGCCGTTGCACTCACACGCCCGAGGTCGAGTGTGGCAAGCTCCCCGGTTTGCAGCGAACCAAGCGTCACCTCCTTGCGATAACGCACACCGCCCGAATAGTGATTCAGCACGCCCATCTCAGACCAGTCCCCCAGAGGTATCCGCCCCTCTCCGCTCGTCTCGATCAGCACGGGCTCTGGAATCGCGACGCCACCACTGCACCCTACTTTTGGCACGAGACGTATCGCAACAACCGCAGCTTCATCGATCGGCTCAACGGCCACATACTGACCATCTCCCTGATGCATCATCGGCACGCCGTCGATCCACACTTCTATAGGCCCCTGACTGTGTGCCTCAAACTGTATTGCACGAGTGCCGGGGGCTGATTGAAAACGATACCATTCTGCGACCGCAGGATCGCTGCTCATATCCAAAGGGATCACACCCGCATCTTGATACCAGGGCATCGCCAGCGGAACCTGTTGTGCTTCTAGTGCGTAACCAAGGCGCCGCAGCACGACATGGCTTTGACCAAAATCATCGTAACGCAGCAACACCGGGTTGGCTCCTGCATGGAGCGCGACCGTCGCGGACAGATCCCGCACACGCTCAGCATTAATAAAGATCGCAGCCGGTGCATTCACGGGCGAAGTATTGGGCAAAGTCGCAGCTGTCGCCTCACTGACTGAAAGCTGTGCAGAAACCGCCTCATCCGTGCGAGCCGCAGTCCACAAATAATAGCGTTGATGCGCCTCAGGCTTAAGCAGTGTGATGCCATTGCTTCTACGATCCGCATGCCCCAAGCGTATGAAATGCTCCGAAATTTTGCCCTTCAAGCCATGAAATCCCTGATGCCCGGGGTCACCCTCTTTCCCCAAACGCCAGGAAAACTCATACGGTTGCCAATAGTAATCGTGCCCATTGATCGACACAGGCACCGCAGGGTCAACCATCTCAAGCTGCGCCAACTCGGCATCGATCTCGCTCGAATCAAAGTCTTCTGGAATTGGCCCGAGCTGATAGAATTTCGCCCCAAAACCATGTAACTGCGACTGCCAAGTCGAGTCATCCGTGTCAGGCAGCATGGCCGTCTCCCGCAGCTCCGGAGTCTCCCGCGCCCATGCAAAGCGACGTGCCTCGACACCTATCATCTGATTCAGCTCTGTAACCGGCAAACGAAAGTCCCCATAGCGATTATCCATTGTCGGCTCAAAAGCGACCGTCCACTCGCCTTCAAGTAACAGCGTCGTTTGTAGTCGTTTTTTGGATACGTCCGGATTCTGATGCATTTTCTCTGGAGTAAAGACCACCACCTGTGCCTCATGTGCCTCAAGTGGCAGTTCCACCTCGGTCCCATACTCCGACAACCCATGCACTCGCAATGGCTTCGGCTCGCCTGTCCAAGGATCCCACAACTCGACCGCACCCTTAGCGCGAAATTCCACAATTGTGCCGGGCTCAGCATCCATAACCAGATATACATCGCGAAAACCGACCCTCCGGTGCAGCGCGCGCACAGTCATTCCTTTTCCGAGCACATCGGGCATAAAAGCATCCTGAATGCGTGCCACCGCCTGAGCACAGTCAGACATGCGATCCTTCACGTCAAACGCGAGGGCATTGAGCGCATCCAACTCTGGATCGTTACGCCCGACACGGTCTGAAACTTGCGGCAATGTTCCGACCGCTACGACATGACCACCTGCTTGTGCAAATTGCGCGGCCTTCTCGATGCTGCCCCAGCGCACGGCATCCATATTTGGAAAAACCAATGCCTGATAGGACGCATTGGCATCCTCAACGACCAATCGATCCTCCCGCACGACGGCACGGGCGAGTGAGTCGCTATCGATAAAATCAAAATTGATACCAGCCGCCATTAACTGCTGCGCAAGTTCAAACGCAGTGGTGCGCGCGGCCTCACCGTCCATCTCGGCTGTATATGGTGCAACGGGGTAAACCACTGCAACGTCAGCCACATGATGCCCCTGACTCATTAAATACGACAAGCGATCGAAGTAGCCCAGAAACTCCGACATATGCGCCCAATACGGCATATGAAAATGGTAACACGGCGGAGCCCACTCCCAATGCGAACCATAAGTGGTATAATACAAACCATGCAAATTAAGCAGAGTGCACCCATAGAGATAGTTCTCACGTGTCGCAAACATGAGCTGCTCGGGCGTCGCGCCCCAGCCCATACTGTGGTAGCCCTCCAGCCACACACGCGGCTGCTGATAGAGATTCGCGACCGAGGACGACACCTTGCCTTTAATCAAATCAGCGTTACCTCCCGGCGTATCATGCCCAGGAGCGGTATACCAACGCGTCGCACGGAAATAATCCCCGAATTCATAAGGCTTTGTGCCACGGCCCGCGCTATCGCAGCCAAAAATAATCCCTCGTGAAGCATGCCAGTCATAGATTGGCTTGAAGTAGCGCTCCTCCATCAGGCTCATACGCACATCGGCATAGTCCATACGCACCTTGGGCGTCAGATCCCCGATATCGATCCACATGGCAGGCAGCACTTCAAAAAGGTCATATCCCTTACGCAACTGAAACTGGGCAGCAAAGTCCTGATGCCATGCATACTTATCCGCCCCCAAGTGAAGTTCATCGTTAAAGAAATAGTTCAAGCCTTTCGATGTTTTCCCGGGATTGTGGTTCTCGAACTCTTGAAAAAAATCACGCACCACAAGTGCCCCCGACTCGGGCAAGAGCGGGTTCAAGGAACCTTCCTTACGTTTCGATTCAAAGACCCAAACAGACCATTCTCCCGACGGAGCAGTCCACTCGATGGCTCCACCATTCGCTAGAGCGCCCAAATCAACGCCTCCCTGCTGCAACTGCCCCTCCTGCACCTGATATGCCCGAACCGCGACTGTGTCGGCACTTGGTAACACTTGCAGTGATTCACCCTTTGCTAAGCGTCGGTGCTCGGAGCCATGGATCTCATACGCGTTCAACTCCGGCCGACTATAGAACAGGTCTAAGAACAAATTCTGCCCACCGCGCGGCCAGTCCAGCGTATAGGTGCTCAAACCAATCCCCATGTCCAGCTTCCCGCACTCCTCAGAGACGCGTGAATAGATCTCCCACCACTGTTCCGAAAAAATTGCAGGTTCATCGAAATCAGTCGACCACCCCGGCGCATCGAGATGCGAATAGTTTATCTGCACGCCACTGATCCCCTTTTTGTGCAATTCTCGGACTTGCCAAATGAGACGATCCACATCCAACGGCTCCCCCGTCCACCACCAAAACGGCACCTCACCATAACCGGCAGGCGGCGTTTGAAAGCCTGGCAACGCATCTAGTTGTGGGTTACGACTCGGCCAGCCAGGCGCAGTCTCAGCATTCGCACGCATCATCAAATTTGACATTAATAGAAACAGGCCGCAGCCCCAAAGTCTTTTGATTCCGACACACATTATACTGTTCTGTCTTAGTTCAGGGCAGAGTCGAAAACATACGAGCCCGAGCGCAATTCAAACACCGCTCGCCCCCCCTCCACGCGGAGGAAGCGAACCGAGTCCGAACGCCCCGCAGGCTTGCCCGACTCGAGCACCTTCGCCGCATCGCCGGCAGGCACATACACCGTCGCAGTGGTATTCGCAGGCACCGTCACCTGCCAGTGAAACTGTTGCCCATCGAGCTTCCAATCGCTGCCAATGCGTCCATAAATCGAGTCGTAATGCCCCTTTGCCCAAGTAATCCCTTCGCCCATTTCAGGCTTCATTGTAATCTTCTTATAGCCCGCGCCATCGGTATCAATCCCGAGCATACTACGGAACATCCACTCTCCGCAGGAACCGAGTGAATAGTGATTGAAAGAGTTCATTTTCACATCCCCAAAACCGTCCTTCTTGCTATAGCTATTCCAGCGTTCCCAAATAGTCGTCGCACCTTGCGCGATTGAGAATCCCCATGAAGGATAGGTCTGCTTTTGAATCATTTGATACGCCAGATCGCTACGCCCCATCTCGGTCAACGTCGGCAATAGGATCGGCATGCCAAGGAACCCCACTGACAGATGATAATTGTCGGCCTGTATCCGCTCGACCAAATGCGCCTCCGCTTGCTTGCGTTGCGCATCGGTGAGCAAGTTAAAGCTCAGCGCCATGCAGTAGGCGGTTTGCAGGTCGCTCTCAATCCGGCCATCTGCTTTCACAAAGGTCTTCTGAAAATGCCCACAGATCGCATCAAACTGTTTGCGATACTTCACCACATCGCCCGTCTTCCCCAGCGCTTCGGCCATCTGTGCCATAAGGCTGGTGGTATAGGCATAGTAAGCGTTCGAGATCAGTTCAACCGGCGGACGTCCACCCGGCGCCAACCAATCACCCCAAGTGTGCGCCTTCCTCCCCCCGAGTCCGTCCTTACCGCAGGCTTCCAAATAACGTGCCATCGCGTCATAGTTATCTTCAATAATGCGAATGTCTCCATAGACCTGATAAATCGTCCACGGGCAAATAATGCCCGCACAGGCCCACGCCGCGGCACCATAACCATGAAAGACTGGTGCTTGATTACCAAACAGCCCCCGCCGATCCTGGGTATCCATCAGATCCACCATCCACTTGGTAAAGAATGCGGCCACATCCTGATTATACGTGCCCGTGCGAATGAACACCTGTGTATCGCCGGTCCACCCCAGACGCTCATCACGCTGCGGACAGTCGGTCGGCACTTCGAGGTAGTTGGAGCGTTGGCCCCACACAATGTTACTATACAATTGATTGAGCAGCGGGTTCGAGCACTCGAACGAAGAGGACTCCGGTGAATCGGAATACACCGGGATACCGGTAACCATCTCCGGTGTCGGCGTGCCGGGCACACCTGTCAGTTCGACATAGCGGAAACCATGAAAAGTAAAATGAGGCTCCCACACCTCTTCGGCGCCGCCCTTGAGTATATACGTATCCGTCGCACGCGCGCTACGCAGGTTCGCCGTATAAACGGTGCCGTCCTCCTGCAGCATTTCTGCAAAGCGCATGACGACCTTGTCGCCTGCAGCACCTTTGACCTTGAGCCGTATCCAACCGGAGAAATTCTGCCCCAGATCGAACACATATTTGCCCGGCTGTGGCTCAGTCAGTTTCACTGTCGGCAGTTCCCCCATGCGGCGCACGGGCACGCCTGGATACGCCTGTAACACCGGTGAAATCTGCGAGCCAGTGTCGACGGTCAGCCACTGACGATCATCAAATCCGACGCGACTCCAACCAGGCATTTCGAGCCGTGCATCATGCACCTCCCCTGCCTGCATGTCCGCTTCCAGTATCGGCCCATATTGGGCTTTCCAGTCCGTGCCCGTTACCACCGTCTGCGTCTCACCGTTGGCATACTCAATCATCAACTGCGCTTTCAGGCGCAAACGATTGCCATATTTATTCTGACCAACGCAGCTGATATTACCACGAAACCAGCCATCAGCGAGAATCGCACCGATGGCATTCGAACCTTGCTTCAGGAGCTCGGTCACATTGTAGGCACGATAGTAAATCCGCTGCCGGTAATCCGTCCAACCGGGCATAAAATATTCATCCCCCACACGCTGGCCATTGAGATGTAATTCGTAGAAACCCTGCGCCGTCGCATAGACCACAGCGCGCGTCACCTGTTGGCCGACCACAAACTCATTCCGCAGATAAGGCGCGGGGAGATACTTGCTTGGGGAGCGACCAGTGGTCAAATCCACTGTCTCATTCTCGGCGAGCGTCAGCTTCACCAGCCGATCATCGACCGTGTATTCCATCTTCAACTGCTTCTTTACTTCGAACGCAGGGTCCCGACCGGCAAAGTCATTGCTGATCTTTAATAATAAATTCCCATCGTTCACAGATTCCTGAATCTTTGCAGTCAGGTTGATTTGCTTCGCTGGGTCATTGAGCACCCCATACATCGCAGTCTTCACCACGATCTTCGGATCGCCTCCTGCCAGATCCGCGGTTAACTTTTGAGCGACATCGGGGCTCGCATCCAAACCAATCCAATCCGCCTTCCAATCCTCAGGCTCCAGCAAGCCCATCGACCACTTTGCCGGAGTGCTCCACGCAGACACCTCGCCGGATTCATTCCAAACCATGACTTTCCAAAAGCACTGCATCTGCGAGCGAAGAGGCGCGCCCGCATAAACAATTTGATTGCTTTGAGCAGACGACACTTTTTGCGAATCCCATAAGTCACCCCGATTCTCAGCTAACTGCTCCGGCGTAGTCGCAACTAAGACCCGATACGCAGTCTGTTCTATGCCGCGGTCATCAGACAGCGCATTCAGCTGCCAACTCAAACGAGGCGCCCTCTGATCCATCCCCTCCGGGTTGTCTAGATATTCAGCGCGCAATGCATTGACCTCAAAGGCCGTTGAAAGAGCTGCGGCCTGATACTCGGCAGTGAGGCTCCATTTCCCGGGAACCACCGTAAATTGCACATAGTGTTCCGTCTCGTCGAGATAAGCGACACCCTCAGGCAAGCCCTGCACCACACCATGACTCCACACGGATTCACCATTCAACCGCAGCTTAAGAAGTGCCGCATCACTGCGCTTTGGCACACCGACGACCGCCACGGTATGCTCTGGAGAGACTAAATCCATGGAAAAGGCATCCGTCTCATTACGCAGCTCGACGTCGATGTTCCCCTTCACTGATGGCACGGTCGTCTTGATATATTTCAAAGGCCCCATCTGTGGCAACACGTGATAGCGATCATAGCCAGGCGTCACTGGCGCGACACCCGCACCGTATTGCGATAATAAGGTCAACGCACCCCCACACCAGGCATGGTTGATCGTTCCACCTCCGCTGCCACCGATGCGCCAATCTTCCCACAAGGTCGTGTAAGGATGCTCCACCATCTCACGAAAGCGCTTCTTCGTGCGCGCAAGTGCGTCGTCTGGGAGTCGCATTTGGTAGAGCGCTTCGCCAACATACTTCTCCATATAGGGACTACTGTGCTCCTGTGTTTGAAATACTGCACGAATCGCGTCGTATTGCTCAGGCTTCGCTAAGCCGGAGAGGACTGCCAGCGCATGCACACGGTCATCCGTCTGCCCCTCGTATCCGGGCGATCGGTATTCTTTACCATTCCAAAAAGTGGCATTAAACGCCTCCTCGATACTGAACATGCGCGCTTCGATATCAGGCAAGTCGCCAGTGGCCCCCAGCGCCTTGGCCATATTCAACTGTCCTTTCAGAGATAGGTAATACCAGCCGTTGAAAAGAATCGTCATATCCTTCTGCTGCCCCCAGTCGCCCCACAACCAGTCGCCTCTGCGTGGCACAACCAGACCGTCCGCTCCAAGTTCCCACACTGAAAGATAGCGTTTCACTGCAGGATACACAGCACGTAGGGTGTCCAAATCGCCGGTATATTGGTAGTACGTCCAGAATCCATAATACCCCACCGAGTTGAGCATTTGCATCGGTAGTTCACGGTTCCAATTGCCCGCAGGCACGGGCGAAAAGATTGTATGGTTCGGCCGCTGCCAGTTCGCCAGCTCAAGAATCCCCTTTTTCGCGAGCCCATTACTTTGCGGGTCGAGTGAGTAGAATGCCTCGCCCATTTCATTGACCATGTCGCCCCACCACTGCGCACGTTCGCGATCGGGACAATCAAAGTAGGTGTCACGCATGGTAATATACAAGGTGCGCAGCGCCTTTTCACGGTAGCGATTCAAGAAGTCATCATCGCATTCGAAAGTGCCGGTAAACTCAGTTTCGTATCCAGTTTCCCGATACTTGAGAGCGTGGATCTTGAAGCCTGCCGGAATCGTGTAGTGCATTTCATGCCCGTTCATCCACCCCAGACTCTCATATGCCTGCACACCATCCTTAGTCACATACTCCGCGCGTACATTCGGCGAACCGCCTCCTTTGTAATTGTCCATTCGTATGTCAATCAGTTGCCCAGCCGGGCCTTCGACTTTCAGATACGGAGTCACTTGCGCATTGTAAGGCAACTTCGCTTTGATCACGCTGCCATCCGAGACCTTTGGCAAGGCGTCTGCGTTGACATAGTCTTTCAGCCCAAAATCTTTCCACAATGGAATGGGACGCTCAACCAGCTGATTCCACGGAGCACACGGGGCGACACCATATTCGTCTGCGGCCGGCCATGCGGCATCGTTATAGTTCGATTCCTGCCAGCCCTCGATATCTTGTTGCGCATCAAATTGAACATTGGACTCCGGCAAACGGAAGTTCGGATGCGGAGCCCCCGTATTACCATACGCTGGGTGCAGCACCGCCTTCCAACTGGCATCACTGAGCAGCGCTTGACCATCAATCTCCGCATCAAATAAGAGTCCGGCTTGTCCGCTACTCTTATGACTAAAGCCATGCTTACCAAAATACCACAGCAGCACCGCCACTGTATTGTCCCCTTCACGCAGATATGGGCTCAGATCGACTCGATCAAAGTAGGTATCCTCCGGCGTCGGGCCACGCTTCAACTGCCCCTCGAAGACCACCATTTCACCATTGATCCACAGCCAATACTTCGAATCCGCTGCAATTCGAGCAATCGCTTGAGTGGGACGACGCTCGAGCGAAAGTGTCTTACGGAAGGCGATCCATTGATTCGCACCCGCTGCAGGCGCATTTTTGCCCAAGGCTTGCTTCGCATCCGGATCCAAGCTGAAACTGGTGTTCTCTGGAACGGACCGTTTTTTCAGTTTGCCGTTCAGCGTATACTCAATCTCCAGTTGCTTGATATGCCCATAAGCCGGATCGCCACCGGCCAATGCATTGTTAGCGGTGAGCGCCGTCTCCTTTGAGGCAACCGCTTGCTGCAGCTTCTGTGTCACGTCCACCTGCTTATCGGGCTGACCGCTCACCCCATAAACGGCTCTTCGGATATGAATGTCTGTCGTCTGCTCAACAGCAGTCTGAGGTGCAGGTCCAATCCATGAAGCACTCCAGATTTCGGCGCGCGCTTCATGAGTCAGGCAAGTGAGTGATAGAAGGCAGGATAAGAGAACTAAAGCAGATGAAGAACGCATATTGGAAACTCAGTTTATTGATTACCCAGAGCAGGCGGTGTGTATCTAGATTTGTATGCATCGGTGCGCCGCTGCATACGATTCAAAATTTGTTGATATTCAGGATTGGAGGCCAGGTTGATCAATTGATTAGGATCAGCCTTTAGATCATGTAAAAACTCATAGGCCGGCTCTTGGCCGAAATACTTGGCATAGACATACCGTTCGCCGCGCACGCCCTCCCACTTCGGAATACTCTTATACTCCATCAAGTGCTCGCAAAAGAATTCGGTGCGCCACTCAGGCAGAGCCTGCCCCTGTATTAAGGGCTGTAGGCTCTCTCCTTGATACTGCGCAGGCACTTCGACACCGGCCAACTCAAGCATAGTCGCCGGTGCATCAATATTGAGCACCATTTGCGAACTGACGGTGCCTCGCTTCGCTTCCGGCAAACGCGGATCATAGATAATAAACGGCACGCGCAACGACTGATCATAATGCGACCATTTACCGGCAAAGCCTCGGTCGCCCATGTAGTAACCATTATCACCCATATAAATAATAACTGTATTCTCTGACAATCCGAGGCGCTCTAGCTCGGCACGAATACGTCCTACTACCCGATCCACTCCGCTGATCATGCGAAAATACGCTTTGATATTTTTCTGATATTTCTCCGGCGTATTCCAACGCCAATGATAACGTTGGCGATTCATCGATTGCTTCAGGAACTCCGGGTGATTGGCAAATATCCACGGATCTGACAATCGCGGGGCAGGCACCTCAACCGAGTCATAGAGTCCATCCACTGCCTTCGGCCACGGGAAGTGATCCTGATGGTCATTGTCCTCTGCATGCACCGCATTAAAGCTCACCGACAAACAAAAGGGCGTGCCATCCGCATTTCCCTGTAAAAACTCAATCGCGCGATCGCCCGCGATCTCTGTCTCATGACGCAAGCTACCATCCGACTGTTGCTTGAAGTAAGGATTACGGTCATGCACGCGAAATACATCAAACATCTCCGGCTCAGGCTGCCCCTGGGTTTGCACCCCATACTTACCGATAAATCCGGTGCGATAGCCCGACTGACGTAGCAAGGCAGGATAGCTATTCAACATGAGCGGCTTCGCGAGCGCTGGCTTTAAGAAGGTATAGTTATGCGTACGCTCATGCAGGCCGGTCAAGATCGAGGCTCGGCTCGCGGCACAAATCGATGTGGTGACAAAGGCATTTTCAAAGCGCACGCCTTCAGCTGCCAAACGGTCGATGACGGGTGTTTTCACAATCGGATGTCCCGCACACCCCAAGGTGTCGTTGCGCTGATCATCGACCAGTAGAAAAACAATGTTCGGTTGTGTGCGCCCCACGTCCTCTGCAACAGACCGCTGGATTGCGATGCCTGCGAACAGCAAAATAAAGCCCAAATAAAGAATGTTATGCATAAATACTTATAGCTTTCGGGTAAAATCCCTCCAACTATTTGAGCACTACCGCGGCACTGTCATACTGGCGGGTGAACAGCAATGGAATTCCGGACTGCATCCATTCGGCACCCGTCTGAGTGACTGAGGCTGACTGCGCAACTCGCGCTTGTGCATCGCTTTCGGGCAAATTGATCTCGGTGAGCGTATATAAACGCTCAGGGTCGAGCCCCGAAACAGGTGCGTTAAACTGCGTGGGCTCGCGAACATGCGTGGTGTGATATGCTAGGACCAAAGCCGAAGCGGCATCCTTGGACACGAAATTCATCGACGGCGTCCCTGAATCCGAAGGATGCGCGTGCCGATACTGATCGCCCTGCTGCACAATAGGGCGCACCTCTTTATACGCGGCGATTCCCACTCGGCTGGCTTCCATATACTCAGCCGAGCAAGTGCGGGTATCCACCTCCATGCCCAATTGCCCCATCATCGACACATCAAAGCGAAATTTAGGTGTAAAGGCCTCACCTCCGGCATGCGTCACATGGCCCGTTATCGTGAGCGGCGGCATAAAACGCGAGAAATTCCACTGCGCGGATAGGCGATAAGCGGGGTTGGTGGCATCACTGGGCCAGAAGGTGTGGCTATAGCGTATCACGCCCAAGTTGGCACGCCCTCCACCCGCGGCACAAGCCATAAAATCAACAGTCGGATGTTTCTCGGTGAGGCGCTGCATGACGCTTAGATAGCCCTCATTGTAAGCATTGATCATATTCCCCTGACGATCAGCTCCAAGATACGGCGAATACGGGTTATTGATGTTAGAATTCGCATCCCACTTGATATAGCGAATTTCTGGATACGCGCACAGCATATCGTCGACAACCTTAAACATGAACGCCTGCACATCAGGGTTCGCCACATCCAGCACCAACTGACCACGCTGCTCGGCGCCCTTACGCCCCGGGTGCAGCATCACCCACTCCGGATGCTCACGATACAGTTTACTTTGACGACACACCATCTCCGGCTCAAACCAGATGCCGAATTCAATGCCCAACTCCTTGGCAGCTTGCATGACATTGTCCAGGCCCTTCGGGAAGCGTTCGACGTTAAACTCCCAGTCACCAAGGCCGATTCCAGCGCTTACGCGCGCATCGACTCCGTTGCCGAACCAACCATCGTCCAGCACATACAGCTCAATCCCGAGTCCTGCACTATCCTTCATCATTTGGATAATAGAGGCCTCGTTGACATCCATTTGGCATCCCTCCCAAGAATTGTTATCGATTGGGCGCAAGCGATCACCCCCAGGCAAAAGGTGCGTGCGAGCAAAGCGGTGCAGATTGCGGCTCGCCCGCCCGATGCCGTCAGGGCTGAAACTGTAGATCGCACGTGGCGTCGTCATCGACTCGCCCGCCTCAAGTATGGGCGCCTGCGATTGATTGACACCAACCGACAACTCTAAGTCCCGGCTCCGATGTGGTTCAGTGATTTCAAACGAAAAACGCGAACTCCCCGGCCACTCCAGCGCGGCGATCATACAGACACCTGAGGTTTCGTTCGGCTGTTCCCCAAAGCCTAAAATAAAGGCCGGAATCGGGCCCGCCTTATGACGATTGCCATCACGGCTCTCCAACAAACGAGTGCCCATATTCAGCTTCTCGCGAAACGGACGACCCGCGGTGTAATACTCATTGCTGCCATACCACTCCAGATAGATATCCTCTTTCGCATCCGCGCGTAGATAGAGCGAATCGAGGCGTGGCACTTGAATCGCAGATGCCAAGTCATTGTTCAACACCAACCACTGAACTATGGTGTCTTCATTTAGATAAGCCTGTTGGTGCAATTCCACCGAAATCGGATGTAGCTGGTCGCGCAATGTAATGGTCAGGTGCGTGTAATCTGTATGGGATTCATCCAGCTCGTGCGACTGATAAATGAGTTCGATACCGCTACTTCCGTCGTCGGTGACAATTTCCAGCGGGCTGATAAAGCGCGGGCTGTTGCCTAATCGACAAGGCGTCGCAGTGAACAGAGCGCCTTCTAAGGGTGACTCCCATTGCCCATCGACCGCGCCAACCGACTCCAAATGTAAGGCCTGCTTGTGATCGACCGTATATTTGAAGCTCATCGTTTGTGTCTTCAGCTCAATCAACTGCGTCTCCGCAAACAGCGAAGTCGTCGCAACACACAGAGCCATGGTACCTATCAAAATCGTTTTCATAAACTACGGTATAATAAATTTCTATATTTAGCGAAGACTCACTTCGCGAATACTAGGCCACTGATTTTTAGGCACGCCGGTCACAATCACACGCACGAAACGAATCACTCCGGCATCTTTCAGCGCATCCACTGTGGTTGTAGCGGACTGCGTATTCCCCGTCTGATCGACGAGCAGGGTCCACTGCTGGTTGTCCGTAGAGCCTTCAATCTTATATTGATACTGGCCTTCGCTTTCCCAAGTGATGGAGGCTTCCTTCACCGTCGCAGGCTGATCGAGGCGAAACATCAACCACGACGGCACACTCGGACCACGTGCACACCAGCGGGTGTCTGGATTACCGTCGATCGCATGGGCAGCCACATTACCGGCCTCTTCGGATGAGGCGCTGGCTCGTGGCACTGGTGCGGGTGGTGGCAGATACTTAAAATGCTGTGGCTGCAACGAAAGCGTCTGATCGAGATCCAGATGCGCATCGACCGGCACCATACGGAAGTGATAATGCATCGACTCATTCTTGAGCAGATAAGGTCCCATCGCAGAAGCACCCCAACTGTTATTGCCCCCCACTCCCATCTGTAGATGGTCGATGTTTAAATGAATCACGTCCGAACGTTGCATTTGAAAGCTATAACGGGCATCATTGATCACTTCCTGCGCGTAATGTCTGGCGCTGAAGTTAAGAACAGGAGCCCCCACAAACAGCAGGCCTGTGCCGTCCGAATCAGTGAGCGAAGTCCAACGCACATCGCTGCGGTTACCGTTTTCTTGAGGCTCGGAATAATCGACCCACATGTCATCGACCGTGGTATCAAAAATCCCAAGTCGCTCGAACTTTCGATCCGAGTAGGTCGGATGCGGTCCACGCCCATAATAACGGACCTTTTCAAACGCGCTCGGGAGTTGCATTTCCAAACCAAAGCGTAGCGGTCGCTTCACAGAGCCACCGGGCTTGTAGTCGGCGGCAACTTCGATCTCACCATTCCCATACACAGTATAGGCTAACTGGTAGCCCCCATTCACTGCGGGCAGTTCACCATCAAAAATCACACGCACCGCGCCATCGAGCTGCAGCACGCGGCAGTCGTTCACCTGCCAGTCCTTACCTGCGTCTTTCCATTTCACATCGCTCACCTTTTGGTGAGAGGGACGATCGTTATCTGTCAATGCACGCCAGAAATTAGGCCGGAAGCCGCGTTCCACCAACTCCTTCCCCTTGTATGTCAACGAATCGAGATTCCCGCTCGCACGATCAAACTGCACAGCAAACGCAGCGCCAGAGATCGAGACGGTAGATCCGGTTTGCCAGTATTCCAGATCCGGCTGCGTGAGCTGAACTGGCACGGGCATCGCAGGAGTAATTTCAAACTGTTCCCATGCGAGTTCATGCCCCGCAGGCACCAGTGGAAAAGCTGCATCCTTTGCGGTAAACGAGAGCGTGAGCAATAATTCATCGGCCGCATGTTCGACCCCAACTTCCGGCAAATCGATCTGCAGTGCGCGCTCTGCACGTGCCGGTATATCCAGTGCATCGATCTTCCCGGTCGCCACCACACGGCCGCCGGCGAGAAGCTGCCATTGCCCCTGCGCGACCTCTTTAAGATTACTAAAGTCAAACCAGTTGCGCACACGAAAGTGTCCTGCAGACGCATCGACTGCGCGCACGTGAATATTACGATACACATATTTAATCGCAAACAGACCAGGGTGCGGCGTGCGGTCGGACGCCACCAGTCCGTTCATACAAAAATTGTCATCGTTGGGAATATTTTTGGCATTTTCCCACCATCCTCCGTAGGCGAAGCAGTGCTCCTTGACCGGGCCGACACCGATATTTTGTTTAAATGCCTCTGGCACCGGTTGCTGAATGCCTTGATCCGCCCAATCCCAGACATAACCGCCCATGTGTGTGTCGTTGGCATAAATGTGATCCCAGTATTCTTTCAAATTGCCGTTGGAATTGCCCATCGCATGGGTGTATTCACAGAGCACCGACGGACGAGCGGTTTCACTGATCCACCCCGGCCATGCATACATGCTAGAATCCACATCCGCGGTTGCGTTGCTATACTCGGCATGCACGGGGCGATCCGCATGATGTGCGTGCAGCCAGTCATACATGGCCCGTGGACCCGCACCAGGTCCGGCCTCATTGCCCAGTGACCACATGATAATGGATGTGTAATTTTTGTCACGTTCGACCATGCGCTGCACACGATTCATCTGAGTGGGCACCCAATCGGCCTGCCCCGAAATGCCACGGGCTCCATGGGATTCCAAATTGGTCTCATCCATTACATAGATGCCATATTGATCACAGAGTTCGTAGAACCGTGACGTGTTCGGATAGTGACTGGTGCGTACGGCGTTGATATTGTTGAGCTTAAACATCTGAATATCTTCCAGCATGCCGGCTTCAGTCACCACATGCCCGGTCATCGGCTCATGCTCATGGCGATTCACCCCTTTGATTTTCACAGGCACCCCGTTGATCCGAAAAATACTGTTGCGAATCTCAATTTCTCGAAAGCCCACAGCCCATGGTACGACTTCGACCACTTTGCCAGCGGCATCGGTATGCGTCATCAACAGTTTGTAAAGATACGGCGATTCGGCATTCCACTGGTGCGGCTGCTGAATATGGGCCGCGATCTGTGTATCCGGATAGGTCGTGGTTTGTGTCAGCACCGTGTTTCCCTGCGCGTCGAGCAGTTTAAACTGAAGTTCATGCCCATCCGCAGCACCACTGATTTCGACTGCGACATCAAGGATTGCATCCTGATAGTCCGCATTCAGATCGGTCTGAACACGAAAATCACGAATTGCCGCTGCATCGCGGGACCACAGGGCGACATCGCGAAAAATGCCAGCGAGGCGCCAGAAGTCCTGATCTTCAAAATAAGAGCCATTACACCAGCGATAGACCTCCACCGATAATTGATTCACCCCATCGATCAGGTAGTCACTAATATCAAATTGTGCAGGCGTGCGGCTGCCTTCGCTATACCCCACCTGCTTGCCATTAATCCATAGATAGAAGGCCGAATTCACGCCTTCGAAGGTCAATAGAGTCTGACGGCTCTGCCAGCCCTCCGGGAGTGTGAAATTCGTGCGATAACTGCCAACAGGATTATAGTCATGTGGCGCATGCGGTGGCCTTGTTGGATGCGGATATTTAATATTGGTATAAATCGGAGTGCCGTAGCCATGCACCTGCCAATTCGACGGCACCGGAATCGTCTCCCAGTCCGAATCATCAAACGCCGGTTCGAAGAACTGCACCGGGCGGGATGCTGGATTCTTCGACCACTGAAACTTCCAGTCGCCATTGAGTAATTTAAACCATGGTGATTGGGTACGATCGCCGGTCAACGCGGCTCGCTCGTTCGGATACGTCATCATCGCTGCATGCGGCGCCTCCGTATTCACCTGAATGACCTTTAGGTCGTCCCACGCTTCTGCTCCCTGCGCCAAGCACACGCTGGCGAACAGAGCGAATGATAATAGTCCCGTATACTTCATATAAAATTACCCTTCGATGGTGATGATTTCAATGCGTGCCGAAGCAGCATTCGGAGAAGACACCTCAATAACCGTCGTGCCTGGCTCGTAGCTACGAAATTCGATGGCTTGGCGGCCTAGATTCGGAGTGTTCGTCTCCCATTCCTTCCCAGTCGGGAATTGCCCGGGACCAGAAATCACCTTGAAGGTGACCGGCACGTTGTTGGCGATCCGTTGGCCCTCTTTGTCCAACAAAGCGACAATGAGCTGCGTATCATCGGTGCCATCATCTTTAATGATACGCTTATCCGCACTCAAACCAAGTTGAGCTGGCGTGCCACCCTCGGGCTTGGCAGGGATCGGCTTACCCGTCGCTTCGTGACGCATTACGTAATACTTCTCCTTCGGCAGACGGTGATAATCCACGGCGCCAAAGAAGCCAAAACTCACCCCATTCCCGCGAGCGCAGTGCGTGCCATAATCGAAGCCTGACCAGCAAATCGCACCAGAGCGCCACGCATCGCGCGCCGGCTCATGGCCGAAATGATATTCCGTGGTCAAAATCGGTTTGTTCACACCCGGCTTGTTTTTCGGAGCGCCCCCATTGTAGCCACTGATATCGGTAATTCCCTCGTTGGAAAATGAATTCCCGGTTGCCGTTGGGCGGGTGGGATCCAGCGCATGACTCAGCTCATTCAATTCTCGATAGAGCTGACGTAACTTGGAAAGCAGCGGCTCCTGCATCTGCATCGCGGTTTCGTTGCCGAGGCTCCAACAAATGACCGACGGATGATTACGGCGCTCCTTGATCATGTCGCGGAAATTGTCTTTCACGTTTTCCTTAAACTCGGCCTCAGGCCCCTCCACTGCTGGATACGCTTCCGCCCAGTAGTTGCCCTCTTCGCCGCCTTTAAATCCGCCGCGCCCCCAGAGCTGTAACTCCGCATAGACCATCAAGCCCAACTCATCGCAGGCGCGGTAAAAGGAGCGTGGGTGCGGGTTGTGCGAAGCGCGCACAATATTAGCACCCGCTTCTTTGAGTAGCTTCATATCGCGAACCATCGACGCATCGGTCACCGCAAAGGCCCAGCCTGCACGATCCTCGTGAGCATTGAATCCCCATAGATACATATGTTTGCCGTTTAGAAAAAATCCCTTGTCGGCGGTAAATTCAAACCAGCGAATCCCTAAGCGTTCATGATATTCATCGACCAGCCCTTGCTCGTTCGAAAGGCGGGTGCGCACGCTGTAAAGATACGGACGATCAGGCGACCATAGATTTGGCTGTGTGATCTCCGGCAGATCTTGTGTGACTTGTATCAACTGACCGGCTGGCAGCAAAACAGGACGCTCGGCCTGCGCGACTACCTGTCCGTCCTTGTCGAGCACTTCCACCAAAAGTGAACACTGTGAATCCGTCGCTGCCTCATTCTTAAGATCAGTCTTCACCTGAACCGACGCGCTCTGCGCACTGACTTTGGGAGTCGTAATAAACTGACCGCACCAATCAACGTGTTGGTCATTGGTAATGATGAAACGAACATTGCGGTTCAATCCATTCGGAAAAATACTATCGCCCGCACGCGGCGCGATGGTGGCCTCCCAGCCGTTCTTGACGCGAACCGCCAGCACATTGTTGCCGCCGTAGTTGAGTGCCGGATTCATGTCGTAGCAAAAGCCGGTATAACCGCCCTTGTGCTCACCGAGCAACTGGCCGTTCAAATACACCCACGCATGCTGAAAGGCGCCCTCAAATTCCACGAATGCCCGACGCGATTTCAGATCGGCATCCGCCGCAAATTCTTTGCGATACCATGTATCGCCCTCATACACCTCCAGCTCCATCCAATACGGAATACTGGCAGAATGCGGCAGACCCACTTTTTCCCACGCGGAGTCATCAAAGCTCACTGCCTCGGCTCCAGCCTGTGAGCCTTTGTAAAAGGTCCAGTCCTTATTGATCAGGCGAGTCACGCGTGGAGACGCCTCCTCGTGAGCCGACGGGTTCGCATTTGCGCCGGACTTCACCGCGCAGCTGCAAAGCAAGGAGGCCAAAGCCGTCATTAAAAAGTATTTAGTCATCACTCGTTTCATTTTATCGCTGTATCCATATTTCCTATGCATCGACCAACTGGCGCGCATACAGTTCGTTTGCCAGTGCTTTTCAACATCACAGCAACACAAACACATATAATAGACTTAAAACCTAAATCGCGCAATATACGTAAATCCGTAGCGAACTGCTATCGCTCTGCCTTTCTCACGTCGGCCTCGCTCCGTGTCTGTGTGTGAGTCCTTCACTCGGGAAAGGATTTAGCTGTCGAAGACACGGTGTCCGGCCCAAAAAAAAGGCCCCGAAATTGCTTCCGGAGACCTTTTAAAATTGGATTGAGCGCAGTCGACTGCGTCACACAGCAGCCTCGCCAAAGACTAACGACGACGGCGAATCATCACGCTGCCAAGCGCCAGCAGACCGCCGATGAGCGCGCAGGTGCCCGGCTCAGGAATGGCCGTGCCGATCACGTCCAGCTCCCAGTAACCGGCCCCAGTGTTCTGCTGAACATCAGTTGAATAAAAGTCAAACTGGATTTTCGCTACCCCCGTAGCAACGATGCCTAAGTCATCTTCAGTGATAGACCATTTCTCATAAAGATTATCGTTATCAGTATGGTCGATCGTGGCAATGGTGATGAACGTTCCGGGATCGGTAACTGTCGAATAGCTAACAATATACTTTTGATCACTTCGACCACTATCCGTGTGGCCAGAATAGGTATCAATGGAGGTGATCTCATAACCCTGTGAACTTGCGACAGTGTCCAAGTCATAGATGATCGTTCCGTTTCTGATAAACACATTCGCCGGTGTGTTAATAATGTCTCCATCCCCGTCCGCTAAGAAGTCGGGATCCCCAGGATCATTGTAACGCCAGGTCAACGTATCGGCATACCCCGTAGACGACATCTCAAGCAGGTCCGTGTTCGATACCGTAAATACACTGCCCGAATGGGATTCAGTAGTAATCACTGCGCCCGAGGCCACGAGTGCCAATAAAAAGCTTCCTGCTGTAATACATGCTGTATTTTTCATGATGTCTATTTTGTCTCCTTGTTTGTGCCAAAAGCTGGCTGGTTAGATTTGTATTTATACCACTGAACCCCAAATCGCGCAATATACGTAAATACGTAGTGAGTGCAGTGTTGCCCGAATCCACACAAGCCATGTAAGGTGGCGTCTGTTACGTCGTGCCGCGCACCGCAGAGACTGAACGGATAGATGTCACAAAATCGAGATATGCAAAAAATCCTGAATAAACGGAGCACTCCCGCCATCATAGTAAGCCTATGCTGCGCCCTGCTCGCGGCTTGCAACCCGGGCACCGACCTGGACCAGGAACTCGCAGCGGTCGATGCACAGCTAGAATCACTCCCGGCCATCCAGCCCAATATGCTCTGCCCGACCGTCGGCTTTGGGTCGGGCATCGTTCAGGAGTCGGACCACACGACCTGGCTCGACATCATCCTGCCCGAAACCCGTAAAATTGATACCATCGTGCTGATCCCCGCACTGCTTAAAAACAAGGCGGGCGAACTTGAAACACTCGGCTTCCCGCTCCGATTCACCATTGAAACCTGGCGGGACGAAACGCCGGGCACGCAACATGCCTACATCAACCCAGGCGGCTGGATTTATCAGGCAGTCGACAGCTATGATCCCGCAAAACATCCGAATGAATTAGTCTGCAAACTTGATTTAAATCAGAGCATTGGAGATGGATCGCGGGCCTCGGTTCCGGTTTCCGTTTCGCTCTACTATGCAAATGAGTTCGAACCGGCAGACGGACTCGACATACACACGGCAACCGAGGTGACCCAAGTCGGGCAGACTCACATCCACAAATCGTGGGCAGAATGGTCTATCGAAACTGGTAAACCGTCCCCCGTCTCAATCAACTCCCGCTTCAACCTGAGCACGGTGCCAGCAGGTGCCACGCTCTTTCTACGAATCGCCAATGACAGGCTTCCAGGGTATGGTGCCATCGACAATGTCAGCCTGAACTCGCCCTTTGCGTTGACTAACGGTGATTTCGAAACACCGCAAATCAAGCCGACAACGAGGCAGCCAAAGGTCGCGGGGTGGTATCACGAAAACCGCGATTGGGCAGCAATGCACCAAGGGGCCTACTGGGCCGGAGAAGCATACAGCACAGGACAGACCGTAATAGACCACTCCCAAACAGATTTCCCTAATCCCGGCGCGGCACCGGTCGTCTTCACACTCCCCCCGGGAACCATGGCCAAAGAAGTGCGAATCAAAGCCACCCGCCTCCAGCCGGAAATGAGTTGGCGAGAGAATCATAAAGGGCACAATTTCGCCCTCAATGAAGTGCTGCTCTTTGACGGATTAAAAAATGTAGCGCTTAATAGCCGGACCGCATCGGCCGACCACGCCAATTACCCGCTGATGTTCTACCCGACCTATGCCGTGGACGGCTATAGCTATTTCCCCCCGATCGACCCCAAAGAAGTTTCGTCGCCAGACAACGAATTCATAGACGAAGTCAAAGGAGCCTCTCAACTACTGTTCGACCTCGGCCGAGTCTGCACCTTGGATGAAATCCGGCTCTATCCCGTCGACCGCTCTCCTCAGTTCTCTCACATCTATGCAATGGGGGTCGGCTTCCCGCGCAACATCACCCTGCGCATCGGCAACCAACCAGATCTAGCAGCCGCGCAGATCGTCTTGCAAATCAACACGACGCATCAAATTGGAGCCGCCCCATTAATGCGCAAGCTGAAGCAAGCATCTGGCCGCTACGTCTGGCTCGAAATGAGCGAAGGGCAACAAGACCCGCGCACGGGTCGAGAGGCACTGGGGCTCTCGGAAATTGAACTCCTGCAAAACGAAACCAACGTATTGGCCGGAGTCCAACCCCTGCTACCCGCTGAGGAGCCAAACAAACTTCAACATTTGACAAACGGGCTCACCTCTAGCGGCATCATCATGCCCTATAAAGAATGGCTGCTTAAGCTGCACCGCCGGGCGATGCTTGAACGCAAGAAGGACGACTTACTCCTCCAACAACAAGGCTGGGCCGAGAAACAGCGACGCCTGATGCAATATCTACAAGGTGCGCTACTGACTGCGCTCATCGCGGCTCTGTTGATTACATTGCTCATCCGCAACCACCACCGGCGCAACCTTCGGAAATTGCGCGAGCAAATCGGTGCCAGTCTACACGACGAGGTCGGCGCCAACCTCTCCAGCATCGCGCTCTCCTCGGAAATGCTGACGCATACTGACCAAATCGCTTCACCACAGGGACGACAACTCAACGAGGATATCACCCGCGTCGCCCAGGAAACCGCCACCGAGATTCGTTTACTCTCCCGCTTCCTCGAAAAGCAAGGCGTCGAAAGCAACCTGATCGGCCAATTCCGTCGCGTGGAGCGCCAGATGCTACCTGGCATCCAGACCCGCTCGGACTTCGGCTCGCCGGAAGTATTCAACGCCCTGACACCGACCGAAAAGTGGGAGCTCGTGCTGTTCCTCAAAGAGGCGCTGCACAATATTGTCAAGCACGCCGACGCCACCCGCGTGAGCATCCGTACCCACGCGGAAGCCAAACAACTGCACCTCGAAATCAGCGACAACGGGCGAGGCTTACAAGATGACAACCCGCCTCCGGTCCACCTAGCCAAACGCGCAAAAAAACTAAACGCACACCTCACCTTTGACACCCCCGAAACTGGGGGCACCACCATTCAACTGACGATACCTAGAAAACGACGCCATAAAAGATGACTGACTCGATCCGCATACACATCATTGAAGACAATCAGAATTACCTGAATTCGCTCAAGCAGGCGTTAACATTATTGGAGGGCGTTGAATATTCAGGCGGATACGGTTCCTTCGAAGCCTACCGGATCGCCCCGCCAGAAGCGCCGGATTGTATCCTTCTGGACATTAATCTACCCGGTATCTCGGGCTTGGAGGCGCTTCCGGAAATTAAGCAGATGATGCCCGACACGGAAGTCATCATGCTGACACAGAACGATGACTACCTCAATGTGCTCCAAGCGCTGCGCAGTGGCGCCTCCGGCTACATTATCAAAGGCGGCAGTATTAAAGACATCCATCAAGCGATTCTCGATGTGCATAGCGGTGCAGCTGTCATCGACCCTCGTCTGTCACGCATTGTATTGACTACACTGGCCGGCGTGCCCTCAGACACAACAGACAATCCACTCAGCGAACGAGAAACCCAAGTGCTCAAAGAACTGGCCGATGGCATGACTAAAAAGGAGGCCGCTGCACACCTCAACCTCAGCTACCATACGATCGACTTATATACGCGCAATATTTACGAAAAGCTCAAAGCCCCGAATATTGCCGCGGCGATCGCCACCGCCATCCGCAAAGGCCTTATCTAAAGATTGTTAGTAAAATCACGGAAGATAGCAGTCGCGTGAGCGAGCTTATTATGAACCTTCAGCGGCCTACGTTTTTTGTCCTGCTTCAAGTCATACAGCGTGCCTTGAAGCGTGCCTTCCACCGATCGGTCATATCCGAAACTAGTAATACGTAGCGACTCGGCCACCGCGCCACCGAGGTCTCCGAGGCCACCGCCGAATCCACGACCACCGCCGACGGTCAGGTTTGCACTGTTGATTTCTATCGACGGCACACTCATATTTTGCGCGTTCTTCACCGCCAAAGGCTGCGGTCGTGGTAGGCTTCGTTGCGCCCGCTTATTCGTCGGCGGTGGTGGCGGTGGAGGCTTGCGAGCCATCACTGGCGTTGCTTCGAATTCAGGTTCGGGTTGCAACACCTTGATGATCTTAATCGCAGCGAGGCCGCCGCGCCCCAGAGGTGCACGGCGATACTAACGGTAACCACAATGAAAACCGAGCTTCGCTTCTTTTGACTGCGCAGGGTCTGGCCTAATTCATGACCGTTGTGAGGTGTAGACATACTGTATTGAAAAAAGGTAATTCAGGACATCCAAATAATATGGATCGGCAACGAAGCCGATGGAAGTCCTCACTCAGATTTCATTGAACTCTTTTTCCGCGTCCGCTTCAATTGACTCAATGAAAAGGCCCAGCCCGCACGTTGGCGGACTGAGCCATAAAGTGACCAACCGGACTTTGCCTTTAACGGCGACGGCGTAGAATTAAGGCGATACTGCCGAGGCCGAGGAGCAGCGCTGCGCTGGAAGGCTCGGGAACGGCTTGAATCTGTAGTCCACTAAAGACACCGAACTGGCTACTACCCAAGCCACTGCCTGTATCTATGTGTTGCTTAGTGGAAAAAGTGATCACCCCACCGGTTGCTACGATGTTCTCAAACAATACATGCGTCACTCCTTCGTTAAATGAAAGCGGGCCGTTGGAGGTCGTACCAGCGCTGCCACCCGTTGCCGTCAATGTCCCAGCACCAGCAATGGTGAAGTCCGTAATAAAACCGGCGGTGGACGAACCAATCAATGCCAGATTGTAGCTGCCGCCATCGACGAGTCCGCTGATCGTGAAAGTGCCTTCGCCACCTGCGGTAGTATAAGCCCGATCGCCAAATAAATAGTTGTCTACACCTGCGCTATTATTGGCGTAAGTGCCCGCCCAGCCAGATCCAAATTCGACATCCACGTCAGTAGCCGCTCCGGTGCTGTCCACCAAGTCTGTAAGGGTATTGTTGGGAGCTGTTAGTGGATTGACACCTGCAGTAAAATGGTTCCACGTGGTGCTCGCCGATGCAATCGGGCCATTGGCATTGGACCCCGTATAGTCAATCGCATCGGTATCCCCAGCCAATCCTTGAATATCGAGATTGATGAGGGTTGCGCCCGTCACCGACGTCACCGACGTCACCGACGTCGCCGCCAGAAGCGCTGCGGCTGCGAACGACCAGGTTGTTTTGCTGAGTGTAGTAGCTTTCATATTTGAGGGTGCAGGTTGTTTCAATTGGACCTGAATGGAATGACGCCGATTTGCATTATTCACCAAACTGATATGTTCGCCGATAATAGCCTAGAAGGGACCCGAATGGAATGTAGTTAAGCGGTCTATTTCATGAACAAATCCGACCATTCTTTCGGCGAATTCCGCGCAAGCCGGGCGTGGCAAGGCCACAATCAAGAGGTCGTGATCGTGAAATCGGAGAGCCGAATCAAAGGGATTCGCTTACTGCCGGGGGCACCCGCCTCCCAGCCCCTCAATCTGAAAAGTATCGAACATCCAAGCGCTTTTTGCCCTGCTTCGGTGGAAAGATCAGCACCATCTCACGGTTGGCCGCATGGCTGAATAAGCGCGTGCCGCCTAATATGCGTTCCTGACTATCTTTAACGATAAACGGGATAAATGCTCCAGCCTCGGGCAAGTTCAGCTTACGCACGGCCGACTGACCTGGTTTCATATCAAATCGCTTTTTATTAAACTCGATCACCAAGGGGGCATTAATGAAATTGATGAACTGGAAGCTGCCGTCAGGGAACGTCGAATGGGAATCATCCACTCCAAATAAACCGAGCGGTAGTGTCCCCTCTTTGATGATGGAACTATTTTCTCGAAGAAAGTAAAGCATTCGACTCGTGCCAGCAACCAGCCGAGCTTTGCCAATGAGTCGATAGCGTTGCTCTGGATCCTCATGATCTGTATAGATTTCAAGAAATTGAGCCGAAGCGAGCGAGTATGGATTAGAACGTTTACCGTTCTTTATCTCTATCTCCGTGAAGCCCATACCGTCTCGATAATACAGATGCTTGTCAGGTAGCTCAGATAATGCAATGACGGTAAAACGCACAGTGCTCCTTTGACTTTGCGCTACGGCACTTGAGATTCCCAAGAAACAGAAAAGAGCGGCAAATAAAGCCAATAGCATGCTGTATATTTTCATGAACGCTGTAACTACATTTCCGTATGATCGAGCCATCTAACACTGACAATTTTAAAGCGTCTCCCGAAGACTTGATTGATTGAGTCCAGTTGCGAGACACCACTAGAAAACAAGGGCGTGGCATCATTCTCAATCCATGGTTCATCCGCTGTGTTCACATATTCCGGAACTCGCTGCACGGTCGCCTCACACACGGCCTGAACCACATCGCCAGACATTGAGACGACTTCGCCATAGGCGCGAATCTTAAAGGTGTCACTGCGGGCAGTTAGCTTGGGAGCGATAGGCAACAGGACATTTGCCTGGTTCACCTCCAAAGGAATTCCCGTGGCATTGTTCCGGGCTCCAATATCGGGTGCATCCGCATATGGAAAAAGAGACGGATAATTGCTGTAGTTCGGTATGGTCTCAGACGTAGTTGCCCGAATGCCACTGGACTGGTTGCCGTTAATGCCCGCTTGCTCAATGGCTTCCTGGATGGCTCCCTGGGCTGAACGGCTGTCGTCGGAAATACGCCGGTTCACGAAGTCGGCAAGGCTCATGAAGGGGCCTCGGATTTTCACCTGATTGACAATTTCAGCTGCCAGACCGGTATCGTCCGAGCGGTCGTTGGGCGTGCCCCGGTCATCCCAGATCTCCTCATCGGTGAGTCGTGAAAACTTCTCCCATCCATTCGTGGGAATGGTCTCCGAGCCATCCGTACTTAAGGAATCGGAATTTGAGGGTGAACTGCTGAGCGGGAACGGGCTGCCGGGAGAAGCGTCGGACTCTCCCTGCGCATACTCGATGGCCAAGTCTTTGTTGGCTCTTAAAAGTGCGCTCCATGCTGCCACCGAGGTCGAGTTTACATTAAAGGCGCCCCGGATCAAACTGTAAGCCCCCAACTTTTTATACCCGTCGCTATGCCCCGCCTCCAGGCTAAGTTCATCCACCACGTCCGAGGCTGCTTTGCCTTCTGGAAAATAAGGCTCTAGAGCAGGATTGGCTTTGGCTGAAGTCGGGCTCGAGCCATAAAATTGCCTCAAGGTATCGGCCAAATTTCCAGTCGCACTATAAGCGCTCGCATCAATCGTAAAGTCTGGTGCAATTCCGGAGAGATAGTAGCGATCAAACAGCGCATCGTTACTCTGCCAGGAGACATCGTTCATGGTGAGTTCATACCAATTCAGTATATATGACGCAGAGTTATGGTAAATCGAATTTCCAGGAATATACGGCGGTTTCCATGAGTTACCAATGGCATGTGTGGGTTCAAACAGCCGAGTGCCCATATTCGCCCCAGACAACTGCACCAGGGAGTATAAGGGAGCCTTGGGGATATCAAGCAGAGGGAAGAAGCTGTCGCCCTCAGCTAGATCATAGCTTTTACCGTAGAAGCCGTTCTTCCCTTCACCGAAAGCGTCCAGATCGATGCCGACCGCTTCCATCAGGTTGTTAAAGCCGTCCGCGGAAATCGTTTTAACGACGATATTGAGGGGAGCCCGTGCAAAACGTTCCAATTGCGTCCGGACAATGGGGGTTGCGTTCAGTTGCGAGAACACTTCCATGGAGGTAGCTGCTTCAGCATAATCAGTTGGCATGGTGAGCATCGACAGGATGCCAAAAGACTTCTTGAACGCCCCCAGCTCACCAACGCTGTAGCTCTGACTGAAGCCGTGTGCCCCGGTGTTGACATTGGGAAATGGCCCTCCCCCCAGATTGAGACGAAATTCTTGTCCAGCAAGTTGATCACCAAACTCCGCCTCGTGCGTTAATTCATCGGCTGCTTTATCTTGTGATGGCAGGCTGGTCTCGATGATATTAACGATCGCAGCGCCACTCTGGCTAGCAATGTTAAATAGGACATCGATGGTATCGTTGGAGTTTAATGTGACCGCCCCCCAGTTACCTCCGGTTTGATCAGGAAACTCATCAAAAAAGATACCGGATGTACTAGGATCATAATTCATTCCTGGAACTAGTTCATCATTCAGAACATTGGCATCACTGCTTCGCTCTGCTTCCTTCGGCGGGGAATAAATCAGGACCTCTCCGGGGCTCATCGTGAGATTACTAATGAGATAACTTAAGTGTGCATTTACCCCCGACTTCTGTTTCGCATAGTCAGCAAAAAAGGTGTCTGATCCCACACCGCCTCCCCAACTGCTGGGTCTCCCGTAAAGTGTTTCAATACCCACAGAATCGGTCACTTTAAAGCGCACCCCTCCGGCCAGACCGTGTTCCAGGGTCACTGCAAATCTATCCGCCGTAATTTGAGAATTGTATGGATTCCAAATAATGAAAAAAGGATCCACCGCCAATTGCAGCCGGTTATTTTTATAAACCAGGCTATAGATAGCATTCACTCCCAACAAAACGGGAGCATAATTTGCCCTAGCCGGGCGATAGGCATAGTAGTTTCCAGCTGCACTAGTTTCTCGATTGGTCGGAGACACTTTGATTGGCCAATATGCCCAATTCATAAATTGGTTATCGGCGTGAATATCCATGAGGTCTTCGACCACGGATCGATTTGGGAAATACGCCCGTGCTTCCATGCTGTGATGGCTACCGGAGATTGTTAAGCGCTTATAGAGATTGGCGTAATCACGCAGCAACCACCAACTCGGCCCCCGGACCACCGTTGCCGCTTGAGTGATATGATCGGAGAACAGGCCGCCCGCATCGGGGGTATCCCGAAATAAATGGCGAGCCGTCTTGTCTTCGATGCCAGGCATCTCGTAGGGACTGGAGTATACATCTCCATTACCCACAAACTCCTCAGATTGCTCATTAAAAAGCGTGGCATTCTCGGACTCCGCCATACCATCCATCTCAAAGGCGAGGCTGAGGTCGCGGCGAAGACCGCCGTTTTTGACATCACACAGAACGGCGCGACTGCCAAAGGTGATGTCGTGGCGAACCGCATTCAGCCAATCTGTCGCATCCTGATTGCTCCCAGTGACGACTGGCAGGCCTGATGGGCTGACCACTTTGCTGATATCGGCGAGCCAGCTGTTATTTGAAGCGCCCTCTTCTAAGGGGTGCGCCACCTTATCCTTGAACGGACTAGTGGCATCGCCGGCAAATACACCATAATCCACGCCCGGCGCAGACGACAGGCGCGCCGCCTGTTTGCGCGCATCCTCATCGACAGCAAACTCGCCCTCATTCCATGCCAGGTCGGCTTTCACCCCTTCGTCTTCGACCCAGTAAGCATAGTAGCTGTCATTTAAAACTCCCGCACTGGAAATCGGTATTTTTTCGACGATGACGTTATTATTGGGATCGGGATCTCCGGAAGCATCGACTGCGGCGAAAATCGTGTGCGGATTGGCCAACGTTGCTGCCTTAGCATCGGAATCCGCGGTCAGTCCACTCGCTACAGACGAAGAAACGAGCCAGCGCTTGAAGGTTTTAATATCCGGAGTGACAGGACTATAGTTGCTGGTATCCCAGACACCCGCCCAGCGGTGACGCCCTTGAACCGGTGCCTTGCTGCCATCATTGGCGAGAATATCAGCAGTCGCCGTCACGCGCTGATCCGGCCCGGCGGCCTGCTGCAATTCCCCCAGCGCCAGATTGAGCCCCAGCAGCGCGGCTTGCTCGGCTTCCATCTGGGTGGATGCGATATCCGCTGATCGGGTTTCCACTTGCACCAAGGTGGTGATCGACAGTAGCAGCAGAAGCACGAAGGCCATCAGGCTCAAAGCGATCACCAAGGCAAAGCCACCACGAGGAGACTCATGGTCCATTAGGCTGTCATTTATTTTAGGCAGGCTGAGCATGATTCTTTTAAATTCCAACTGATGAGCGCAATGCCCCGTGGGCATCGAATCCAACACTGGAGAAAAACAGGATACAAAAATAAATCAAATCGCACAATATACGTAAATTCGTAGTGGATGCCCTCTAGTCTAATCAATGAACTGCGCACTATCAGGATGCAGCTTGCGGAGGAAGTGCTTATCTTGATCACTGAGGGGGCGCGTTGAGAAAATCTTCAGGCCAGGCTCGCCTTCTTTTTCAATCAAGAGATAGGCTCCAAAGTCGCCTCCTGGCACTTCAGCTATAAAAACATCCATGGCAGTGGATTGTCCCTCAGTGAGCGTGAACCAGTCACCAGTCATGCCGTGGAAATGTGGAGGCAGGTTGAAGTAGGTTCGTATCCCTTGGGCTTCGTCATGTCTTTTAGCGATGCCGTCTTGACGCCAATTTGAATAAGATCCTTTCCCTAGAGTGACTGAACCGTCCAATACGATTTTACCGTTTATTCGCACGATCAGCACATCGTCGGCACGACCAAAGAAGCGGAAGCGACCCGTCTCAGTTGGTTTGAAGCTGCCTACGTAATGTGCACCAATCAAGGTGGGGGCGATGACGCCTTCGACCCCAAAGGACTTTGGAGCGATCGATGCCTGGCCCCAAGGGATAATGAAATAAGAGCCATAGAGTTTTTTGTCCGCCTTGTAGAACTTCCGGTTAATCTGGCTGATATTGAAGGTGCGACTGAAATCTCGGACAATCGGCTGAAAGCGTTCGATGACTTGCTTGAAATCACTCATATTCCAGCTTCGTTTGATGGGCTCGCCCGTGGCATTTTTTTTAAAGTCATACAGTGTGCCTTCGAGAGTGCCTTCCATCGCGCGGTCGAATCCGAAACTGGTGATACGCAAGGAATCCGCCACGGCTCCGCCGAGACTGCCGAGCCCCCCACCGAAACCACGTCCGCCGCCATCGACAAATCGGAATTGTTGATCTCAATCGCCGGCACGCTCATGTTCTGCGGGTTGCGCGCCGCCAAGGGCTGTGCGGCCGCGGCAGGCTGCGCTGCGCCCGCTTGGTGGTCGGTGGCGGCGGCGGTGGGGGTTTGGCCTCCACGATTGGCGGTGCTTCAAACTCGGGTTCGGGTTGCAGGACCTCGATGATCTTAATCGCGGCAAGACCGCCGAGTCCGAGCAAGTGAACCACAATACTAACGACGATCACAATAAAGACCGCACTGCGCTTCTTTTTGCTGCGCAGTGGTTGGCCTAAAGCCTGGTCGTTATGAGGAGTAGACATATATGGGTAGAATACGTTCGACCTGGGCTACATCTGACTAAAGGACACAAATTTCAGTCTCGCTTTAGCGCAGGCATTCAAGACATCGATGGAGCGATAATGCGGAGAATAAGGGTCGGCCTGAATCGTGACGATGGTCTTTTTTTGCAAGCGGTCTGCGGAGGCTTTCAAGCCGCCGAGCATGTGCGTGAGCCCAGTCAGTTCGCCGACGGGGGCATCACCAGTGTCGCCGCCATTGAGTAATACGGTGCCATCCGGCAGTATATCCACCGTATGCTTGGAGGGTAGTTCGGGCGTCGAAGCGGGTGCTGCCTCGGAAGGCAGTTGAATGCCTAGATCGGCCTCTTGCTTAATCAACTCGGTGGTGACCATGAAGAACACCAGCATCAGAAACACCACGTCAATCATGGGAGTCAGATCGGGCTTTCCAGCGCTTTCGAAGATGTCGCTTGCTTTCATAGTCTTCGTTTACAGGTCACTTTGGTAGGTGGCAAAGATGATATCGTTGATACCGTTTTGTGCGCATACCGTGAGCAGCTTGTTGACGTACTGGTGCTCAGCCATGCGGCCGGCACGTAGGACGATTTTGATATTGGTGTTGTTGGCGACCACCTTGGCCAATCGATCCGAGAGCTGTTGCTCGCTGAACTCCTGGACACCGAAGAAGAAACGACCTTCGCTGTCCACGGAGACGGTAAAGCGATCTTTAATGTCCTTCGGGATTGCAGATTCTTCTGCCACCGCAAGGTTGAGTTCAAGTTTGTTGGTGGTCAACGCACTGGCCACGGTCATGAAAAAGACGATCAAAAGGAAGACCACATCGATCATCGGCGTCAGGTCGAAGCCTTCACCCTCTTGCGGGACTTTATAGCCTTGTAAGCTCATCCGTCTGCGTAGTCCGAAGCGAATCTAAGCGCGAGGGGGTTGGGGTGCCTGCGGCAAGCTGCCCACTCTCGGCCCCGCATGATGGCCGCGCGTGCCATGCACCAGATCACCATACATATCGTCCAGATACATCATCATGTCGGCGACTAGTTTACCGTATTGATTTTTAAAATAGAAAAAGAAGAACATGGTCGGGATGCCGACCAACATGCCGGACGCCGTGGTGATCAGTGCTTCCGAGATGTTACCGGCGAGCACTTCGGGCTGCCCCATGCCGATCGTTGCGATCGAATCGAAGGCCTTGACCATACCGGAGACGGTGCCGAGCAGCCCGACCATCGGCGCGATCGAGGCAATAATGGAGAGGTAGTTAATGATCACGAAGGGCTGGGCCAACTCCTTGCTGGAGCCGGCTTCGAGGCGTTGGCGGAATAATTCCACATCGACATGGCCGCCTTTGATGGAATCCAGCCCGTGGCTGACGATGCGGGTGAGCGGCGTGGGTTGATCGCGACAGAGCACCGAAGCGCCCTCGATATCCATATCACTGAGTTTTTCGCCGAGCTGGCTGGCCACTTCGTCGTCGAAGAAGTCCTGTTTGCGCAAGGCAATGAAATTATAACTGGTGAGCGCAAAGGCAGACACGGACAGGAAGCCCAATGGATACATGGCCCAGCCGCCCTGTTTCACCTTGGTGAACAGGCTGCTTGTGGGCGGCGCGGGTTCCTCTACGGCTGGCGCGTCGGCAGGTGCTTCGGTTTGCGCAAAGGCAAAGGTGGCTGCGCCGATAAAGAGCAGGCCGCAGAGGAGCGTTCGGAATTTTGGAGTTTTCATTTTTGTAAGCATGACAGGTGTTGGTTTTAAAGTGATTCGTTACTGGTGGTTGATTCAGGCTCTGGTTCCCCCGCGAGGATGCCCGTATAGGCGCCGTGGGGAAAGAGCAGCGACATTTCGTCGAGTATGTTTTGGGCGATCTCCGTATTTTCGAGATTGGTATAACTGAGAAAGTTGAAGTAGAGCCCGACTTGCTTAAGGCTGCTATCCGGCGCGACTTCGGCCAAGGCGTGGCCGATATGTTTAAGCGCCACATTCAGCTGCTTGTTTTGAAAGGCCTCCACGCCGAGCACCAGTTGCGCCGCACCGCGGCTTTGCGCATCGTCTGCCTCAATGGCTTTGGCTTGTTCCAGATAGCGCGCGGCACCCTCTGGATCATTCAACTCCAGGCAGAGGTAGGCACAGCGTAATACGTGGTGCTTACCTTCCAGATCGGCCGCATCCAGAGCGGCATGACGATAGAGACGATAGGAGGGCTCAAACAAGCGCTCTTCCAGCAAACGCTCTGCAACCTGAATCGTCTGCTCGCGCGATTCTTCCACTGGCCGGGCAGCAATCAGTTGATCCAATAGTTTCAATGCCTTTTCACGTTCGCCGGCAATGAAGAGATTCACCGCCACCGTATAATAGTGCTTCACAATCCCGGCATGGCTGCTGTCGAGGGCCATCTTCTGCGACATTTCGTAGGCCGAAAGCCAGTCTTCTGCCTGTATGGTCGTCTTGAGGTACTTATTAATCAAGAGGTGGATATTGGTCGATCCAGGCTTGATGCTGGCCATTGCCAACAGCGGTTCGACCTCCGGACGAAGCAGATCCAAGCGTTTGACGGAGTCCTTCTGGGAGAGCGCCCGCTCCAAGGCGTCAGTCATCGCCAGATTGATCTGAAACTGATCCATATGCTCCCAGTTCACCATAATCACGCCCTCCCCATCCAGCATTTCAATCTCAACCCCCTCACTGGTGGGACGCACAAAGCGCGCGCCCATCGGCCCGCTTTGCTGGATGATCTCCAGACGGACCGGTGGCACCTTTGAAAAGTCCGGCCCTTCATAGTGACCGATCCCCTGCCCCTGTAGTTGCAATGCCAATACAATCGGCAGCAACCCGAGGCCAACGCGCCGGCGAATCGACCGGGAAATAAATCGAGGTAACATCATTATTCAAACTCCTTTCCAATGAGTAAGGCGCCTTCGGTACCCTCCAACCCGGGCGTCAATTTAAAGGCATCATACGTCATTTGCACGCTGGCGGGTTCGTTCATTAATTTGAGCACTTGAATGTCTTCGTAGAAGGCCATCGCCAGTTCTTCGGAGAACCCGGGGTAGCCCAGAATAATGCGTTCATAAAACCCGTGTGCTTCAGCATGTTTTTCTTCGGTCGCATACGCACGGCCGATCCAGAGCAATGCCTGCGCGTGCATGGCGCCGCGCCATTCGTTGCGATGCAGGATACCTTCCAGTTCTTCTCGTGCGGTCGCGGCATTTCCCCGGGCCACTTCCATCTGCCCGATCTGCATTGAGGCATCACCGGATTCCTTTGCTTGGGCGAAGCGCTTGATCAGCATCCGGTAGGCCTCAATCGATTCATCTATGCGATCCAACTCCTGATAGCACTGCGCCTGGAGCAGGTGTAGGCCCAACTCATTGGGCGTGTTGACGAAATCGAGGTAGGTCGCTTCCAAAACCTCGGCGACGCGCGCCGGATTTATTTTCGCATGCTCCCCGAGAATCCACAACTGTCCCGCGGTTCCGAGCTGCGCCCATTGCTCTGCATCGTCCAAGAGTTGCAGCAATTCGGCATTCGGTGACAGCTGAGGCGCTTCGGCTTTCGCCAGTGCCGTCTTAATACGCACCACCAGAGGCATATTGGTCTGCGCATATGCATCGGTCAGTGCATCCTCCAAAAATACGTCGGCGGTTTCAACGGGGATGTTCTGATTGAGTGCGTCTACGCGAGACTGTAAGTCTTCAAGTAGGCTGAGCTCTTCCAGCACGGCCTTACGGAACACATTGTCGCGCACGAAACGATCCTGAACCAATACATCGATCGAATCGTGCTTCTTAAAATAGCGATATTGCTTCGCGCGGTCGTTGATCAGTTCTTCAAGCAGAACAGGATCGGCTTTAACAAGATTGAGAAATTCGTCAGTCGCGCTTTGCATGGCCCGCAAGTGACGGTCCAATTTCAGGTAATCGATCAAGAGCGTGTCCAGTTGATGAATCTCCGTTTGCTCAAAGAACTGATCCAGCGACTGCTTCAACACACCCAGCGCCACACGCGGTTGATCTGCATTCGTATAAATCGTCGCAAGCGCGGCGCTCACCGGGATACTTTCGGGGGTGTCCCCGTGCTCGCTGATAAAGGCCTGCAAACGTGTAATCGCCTCATCAATCTGTCGGCGGTCGACCAGAATCCTTGAAATTTTCAATTCGGCTCGCGCCAGTAGGTGACGATCTTCGGTATGTGGCTCGACTAAATGATAGTGCACCAGCGCGTCATCTGTATCGCCCAGCATATCGACGACATTACCGAGTGTCAGCTCAGCCTCAGCCCGCAGCTGATGAGTGGGATACTCGGCAATAAACTGTTCAATCAGGTCGCGTGATTCTTCGATCCGATCCAGCCCCAGCACCGCCTGTGCCTTGCGGAACGAGGCGTCTGCGCGAAATTTCGGATTTGAATCAACAATGACTTTGTCGAAATACTCGACCGCAGATGCATTCTCCTGCTCGATCAAATACGCCAGCCCGAGGAAGTAGTGAATCACCACCGCGCACTTCGCAGTTTCATAGTTCTCCCGGTAGGTTTGAAAATCGTCGATCAACTCCTGATTCTCCATTCGGGTCAAGCGGGCCACGGCATGCTTAAAGAGTAACAACTGCGCAGCTGTATCGTCGGCAGACCGCTCCAGATACCAGGCGGTCAACTGATACAGTTCGTCGTATTTTTCCTCTTCCAGATAAATCCCCGACACTTGATCGGCGACTGTGTCACGGTAGTTCGTGTAAGTGCTCTGGTCGAGATAGCGTTTGCCGAGCGCTTCCGCGATGGCATTCTCGCCTAACTGGTGGCCCAGCGAGTAGGCCGAAAACAGGATGTCCTCTGCGTATTGATGCTCCGGATACGCATCAACCATCAAGCGGAAGCGCCAGAACGCCTCCCAATTGCGCCCCATCTCCATATAGACGCCCGCGATACGCCAGTGCAGTAGCGGCGTGTAATTCGTTGAGCTGCGCAGCGCCTCTAGATCTGCGTTCGCATTCTCAAGCTTGGCCTTGGCCTCCACATAAAAGTTACGCAACACCACATTGTCCGCAAACTTGGCGACGCGCCGTTCTAGATTGCGAATATAAGCGCTCAGCCCAGTTTCCAGCGTCTCATAGTCGCGCACAAATTGGTAAAACAAGCTCGCCGTGGCTAAATCGCCCTCCTCTTTCAGCTTGTCGCCGACCTCCATCAGCGCGGCATTGAACCGGGGGGTGTAAAAGACCGGAGCCGGGCTTTTAAAGAATTCCAATAGCTGGCTCGAGTCGACCACCTCGCCGGATTTCGCTTGAGCGATGAGCAAGTAGGCCGCCGAAGTGGTGCGCTCCTCGCCCGTTTCCGCAATGCGCATGCTGTCTTTAAAATAAGGCGTGCCGGCAGCCCACTCCTGCTGTGCCGCATAGATCAGCACCAGTTTTTTCAACACTTCCTTACGATCCACGCTCGCCACGGGCCTGCGATAGAGCGGCACGTAGAGCTGCAGGGCTTGCTTAAAGTCCTGCTTGATCGCGTGCACATCCGCCAGGTTATAGCGCGCCAGAGCGATGAGTTCATGCTTCGGATACGTTTTGATAAACGCCTCGAACTGAGTCGCGGCGGTGGCGAGCGCCGCTGTATCATTCTTCTCGTAGTATTCGAATACGTAGGAGAGCGCTAAGTAAAAATCCAGATTGGGCACCATCTCGGGCGGCACCTCCCCGCGCACCTGTGCGATCAAAGGCCGTGACGCAACCAGCTGGTTGGAATGCAGCAACGTGGTCAGTCGCTGTATCCGACCAGCGAGCGATTCGTCGACTGGTTGCGCATGCACGACGGGGGAAGACGCAAACAATGCAATGCCTAAAAGAAGGAGACAACTAAAGCGGGGCAAAATAGTCAAAAAAGATGGGGTATAAAGAAGACGGGAACACTAATAATACAACAAAGGTTCAAATCAGACAATATACGTATATGCGTAGAATCGACTCTAACTTTAGGGTGATTGGATAAACTGGGCGGCGTGTGGATGCAGATTGTGCAGGAAGCGCTTATCCTGATCGCTTAAAGGACGCGTCGAAAAAATCTGACGTCCGGGCACACCTTCTTCTTCGATTAGAAGATAGCCCCCAAACAGTCCACCCGGGATCTCTCCAAAGATGATCTCCACCTCCGTCTCCACCTCTTCCCTCAATGTGAACCAGTGCCCGGTAACGCCCGGATTTCCGAGGCCAAAATATGCTTCAGGATTCGCCTCATTTTCCTTCTTCGCCTTCGACTGTTGCTTCCAGTTTGAATAATATCCGCGTGTCGCGTCCAAAACCAACTTACCATTGATGCGCACCATGAAGACATCATCGCCCTGACCAAACAGACGAAAGCGACCAGTTTTCCTCGGCCTATAAGTGCCCTCATAATACACCGCTAGCAGGCTCGGCGCAATTTCACCCGTTGAGCCGAATGCAGCGGGCGCGGCGGCAGCATTTTGGCCGGGAATCACAAAATAAGACGCATGCAGCTCTTTCTCCAACTTGAAAAATTTCCGATCGAGTGAACTAATATTGAAATTATTAGCGAAGCTACGGAAAATACTCGTGGCGTGCGTGAGCTTATTATGAATCTTCAATGGCCTGCGTCTCTGGTCCTGCTTTAAATCATACAGCGTGCCTTGAAGCGTGCCTTCCATCGCTCGGTCATATCCGAAACTGGTGATGCGCAAGGAATCAGCCACCGCACCGCCCAGATCGCCGAGGCCACCGCCGAAGCCACGGCCGCCGCCGATCGACAAATTGGACTGGGTAAGCTCAATCGCAGGCACACTCATGTTCTGCGGGTTGCGCGCTGCCAAGGGCTGCGGTCGTGGTAGACTCCGCTGCGCGCGCTTGCTGGTCGGTGGGGGTGGTGGCGGCGGTGGCGGTGTTTTGATCTCCACGATAGGCGGCGCTTCAAACTCAGGCTCGGGCTGCAGCACCTCGATAATCTTAATCGCGGCAAGACCTCCGAGCCCGAGTAGGTGCACGGCGATACTGACGACAATCACGATAAAAACCGCACTGCGTTTCTTTTTGCTGCGCAGCGGTTGGCCTAATTCGTGGTCGTCGTGGGGGACAGACATACTTGTATTTTCATTCACCAAACTGCTATGGGACTACGATTTAAGTTGTTCAAAAAATCACAATGCCCCCCCCAAAGGCCCGGTCCGCGCTTCGGCAGGCCGGGCCTGAAATCTGAAATCCGGTGTTTAACAGCGGCGGCGAACTAGTCCGTCATCGGCCCTTATTTGCGACGGCGCAGGATCAAGGCGATACTGCCGAGGCCGAGGAGCAGCGCGGCGCTGGAAGGCTCGGGAATGGATTGGATCTGCAGACCACTCAATACAGCGGCTGAGCTCCCGCTCGCCTGCTTTATTCCGATGGTGATCTCACCGCCGCTCGCTACGATATTTTCGAACAACACATGTGTCACTCCCTCAGTAAAGGTCAGCGCGCCATTGACGTTGGTACCAGCGCTACCGCCAGTTGCCGTCTCGGTCCCGGCACCCGCAATGGTATAGTCCGTTCCGTGGCTGCCGTCCGGAGACGCAATCAATGCCAGATTGTAGCTACCACCAACCTCGAGCCCGCTGATCGTGAACCACCCGGTTGATTGAAACTGTGTATAAGCCCGATCGCCTTGTAAGTTGTTCCCGGTACCAGACTCGAAGGTCCCGACCCAGCCAAGGCCAAATGCCACATCCACGTCAGTCGCCGCACCGCCGTCATCCACCAAATTCAAGAAGGACTGCGAGTTCGGATTGTTGGCCCCACCAGTAGCAACATTAAAATAATTCCAGGTCGTGCCTGACGCAATTGGCCCGTTCGCACTGGCTCCCGTATAGTTGGTCGGTGAGGCACCGGCCACTTGGATATCTAGATTGATGGTCTCTGCTTCCGACGTCGCCACCAGAAGCGCTGTCGCTGCGAAGGACAGGATTATTTTGCTGAGTGTATTAGTTTTCATATTTTAAGGTATGGTTATTTCAATCAGTCCTGAAGAAAACTGATTTTAAGAGACACAAATACTACCCCAAAAACCTCCCGGCTGGAATGTAGTTAAACCATCGAAAACATGCACTAATCCGATTTTTAAATCGGATCCCATCAGTGCGAAATCTCAATAATCACCCCCTATGGGCATACTGAACACCTGGAATTGCACCGACTTTCTAAAGCATACTATTGCTACTCGACCCGACTTTCTAAACCATAGAGTCGAAATCCAGGCCTGCCCCCGCGCGATCATGGCCTTGCGATATTTCTATGAAGAACTTCCGGAACTTCACCTCGTTGCCGCCGGCTCGCTACTGGAGTCGCGAGAAACGAGGCAGCAATGCGGAAGTGGATTATCTGGCCGTTCGCAACGGAAAGATCTATCCGCTTGAAGTCAAATCGGGAGCCTCCGGCTCCTTACGAAGCCTGCATCTCATGCTTGAAACGTATCCAAAATGCCCGGAAGGAATCGTCCTCTCGACGCGTCTATATGACCAAGTGCCAGAACAAGAACTACGCTTCCTCCCCCTTTATACCGCCGCCCCCCTCACCGTCACAGAACCAGCCACCTCAAAAGGTTAGGTTCTCTAACAAACTTCTTAAATTTAGAAGTCGGAGATCAGAGAACCTTACCGTTTCGAGGTTTAGAGGGGCGTGGCATGGTTGAATCAGATCTGTATCAAAGGGAGATCTGCTTCAGCGCAGTTTCCATATCCGCTCCATCATGCAACATCGCCATCAAAGCCGAAGTGATTCCCGACGGAGACGGGTGTTGAATCACATTACGTCCATAAACGATCCCAGCAACGCCCTGCTCCAATAAGCCTGCGGTGCGCTCCAACAGCACACGGTCCTCAACACGCCCACCGCCACGAACCAACACCGGAATATCGCCGGCGGTTTCAACCACTGCGCCATAATCGGCAATGTGATCGGTCGGATCCGCTTTAATCACATCCGCTCCAAGCTCGATTGCCTGTCGCACCAAATGCACGATGCCATCGCGGTCGCCGTTGACCGTGTAGCCACCCCCCTTTTCATTCGGGCGGAAGACCAACGGTTCCACCATCATGGGCATCCCGTAATGATCACATTGTGGCTTCATGCGCAGAATGTTCTCAACGCACTGCTTATGAATTTCCGGCGCCTCTGGCAGGACAAACAAATTCACACAGACGCAAGCGGCATCCAGGCGAACTGCCTGCAGAATCGCTTCTTCCAGGGCCAGATTAAATCGGGTATCCGGTAATTCTTTGCCATAAATATTGGCTGTATCCGTGCGCAGCACGAGCGTTGGCTTCTGCTTGCCTGGCACCACCTGAAGGTGACGCGCCTGTCCGGTGGTCAACTGGATGGCATCCGGGTTCGCATCCACCAGGGTTTGGATCGTCTTGGGCATGGATTCAATCCCCTGCAGGAAGCCTGTATTGTTAAAAAAGCCGTGGTCGACGGCTACATTCAAACAGCGCTTGGATGTGGCGTTAAATAAACGATTGAGTCGGTATTCTTTCATAATAATCCTTTTATTTTTGTTGGTTTTGTTAATTTTTTATTTTGTTAGTCTAAATTACTTAGCTGCATCGCGGTGCTTCTCAATGTCCGCAACCAACCGGTCCGCATTGCGGAAAAACATTTTTTCGACACCGTCACGGCCGATGCCGACCTTTTCGCACGCATCTTTCATCGCCTTGAGTGCCTCATACATATACAGGGTGTAGCCCGCTTCGATCTCCGGCGATTCGCGATTCGTGTTGAAGTAGAAGTCCTGACTGGTGTGGTTCGTATAGCTGCGCCCTTCCCACTTCCGGCGTCCCCGCATCATGAACATCGGGTTGTCCGTTCCGTACATGATTCGGTCCGGACCGATATGCTCCATCGCCAAGGCATGCACTTCGGGGTTGAGTACCGCTGAATTATCCCAGTAGAGACCCGGATCATCCGCCAGTGGCAGGATCCCCTCCTCTGCGTGCGGCTTGGTATAGCTGCGCCCGAAGTGCGCAATCACGAGTTTGATATCCGGATACATGTTCCGAATCTCCTTAATCTCTCTTTGATTTTCAGGATGCCCCAAGCGATCCGCCTTCGGCACATGCATCGTGACCCACGCTTTGTGGTCGTTCAGCACTTCAAGCTGATGATGCGGGAGAAAATCAAAGATCGACGCCTCGATATACTTATCACGGGAACTCGCGTCATGTCCGATCAAGCTATAGTAAGGCTTCACCCCGATGACGCCCGGATGCGACAACAGCCACTCCACCTGCTCCGCCACCCATGTGGGGCGCACCACCGCGAGTGCGTTCCATTTCTTTGCCGGCAGATGCGTCCACACGTATTCATTGGAACCTTCGATTTCCCAGCCGAGAAACGGCCATCCGAACCCGGTGCAGCAAACATCCCTGCCTGGAAAAACAGTCTGATAGCAATGCTCTGCGACATCGGCACTCATCATATTCTGCAGCTCCTGTACCCAGTAGGACTTTTTCATTTCCTCTGAGACAGTCTCCAGTTGATAGCTCTGGTCGATAATGTGGATGTGCGAATCAAAGACCCGCTGTGGCACCCAATCCTCCAGATGCTTCGCCCAGAACGCCCGGTCGATATCGGTATAGTTGAATTTATGGTGTAGAGTAATGTCTTCCATGTGAAATGCGCTATTCAGCCTTGGTCTTTGTGAGTATAATCTGGTCGATTCCGATGACACCCGGATCCTCTTCGGCGATGATCGCAAGCTGAGCGGATTCGGATGTCAGCTCGAAGGAGCCGAGTCGGAGGCGGTGCACCAGGTGGTCGCCGGATATCCATTCCCCCTCGGGCAACTTGTTGCGGGAGGATGGCACTGAGTTGCCCGGATAGACGTCAGCGGTCTGGTAATTCACCTGATACTTTTGTCCTTCCTTGGTGGTTTCCGGGTAGCTGATAGCAACTGGCTGGCCATTGATCTCGATACTGAACGGGCCATACTCGGGGCCGCGCGTAATGATTATGTCCACAAAGTATTGACCAGCGTCTTCAATCGGCATGGCGAACTCAATACGACCCCCACTCTTTTGAGGTGTAAACAAAACCTGCCCGGATCCCGTCCACATGTTGAAGTCATCATGGGTGCCACGCGGTTGCGCTTCGGCCAAACTGCCCGCAGTCATTACATACGACAAATCTTCCGCTTCAATGACCCGGGTGCCACTCCCCACTTTAGTCGTTACGATACAAGCCAGAGCAATCAGCCCAACCATGAGTGCCCACCAGAGTCGAAGACTACGGATGCCCCGATGCTTTTTCTTGTCCTCTTCGGTTTGGCGGATCGCCTTAAAACTCCAGATCACACCCTCCAGTTCCTCGTCGGTCTTGCGACGGGTCACCAGGGAGACCCCGATCAGGGTCAGACCGGAAAGCAGCAGCACCATGAACGTGTGGTGCGTGAAGCTGTCGTAGGGAACCAGACAGGCGACCTTCGGAAAAATGACGAACCGTGCCAACGGCGTATAGACGCAAAAGCCGAGCAGTATGGCGGCGAGCGCCCCCGGAGCAGTGGCTCGTTTCCAGAGCACACCGATCAGGAAGCATGCCGCGATTGGCGCGGCCATGTAGAAGAAGGTTTGCTGAATGATACCGAAGACCGTGATACCGGGCAACTGCGAGAGCAGCAGCGCCACCCCGACGCCGATGAGTAGAATCACCGTGCCACTGAGACGGCCGACCCGGTGCAATTCCTTGTCGCTCGCATTGGGCCGCAATAACTCCTTGTAAAGATCCAGCGTAAAAATGGTCGAGGACGAATTGGTAATCGCACTGAGCGTGGACATGATCGCACTCGCAAGCCCCGCAAGCACCAGCCCGGTAAATCCGACTGGTAAAAACTCTTTCACCATAAATGGCCAAGACTGGTCACCATCGCTCAAACGATCCTGAAACAAGTAGAATGCAATAATTCCCGGGACCACGATAATGAATGGCAGGATGGCCTTGGTAAAGCCGGCCATAACGACCCCCATTTGCGCGTCCCACTCGCTTTTAGCTGCGAGGCAGCGCTGCACCATAAACTGATTGGCGCAACTATACCAAATCCCGACTGAGAACATCCCCATCAATAGGCCCGACCAAGGGATTAACTCGTGGGTGGGCGGATAAAAGACAATGAACTTTTCGGGCAGGTTAAGCGTCAGCTGATCCAGACCTCCGACATGATAGAGCCCGAAGAGCGTCACCACCAGGCCACCGATCATGAGTAGACAATACTGAACAAAGTCAGCCCACACCGCAGACAGCAGGCCGCCGTAAATCGTATAGGCCCCGGCAGTGAGTGCCAGTAGTGCGACCCCCCACGGCAGGGAGATCATCGGGAAGAATACGTTGATCGCCTTGGCACCGGCAAACAGCACGCCACCGAGCATCGCAATGACCAAGCCGACGATCATCACACCCGCGTAAATATAGCGACACGGCTTATTGTAACGACGTTCTAGGAACTCCGGCATGGTGCACACATTGCCACGCATATAAAACGGCAGAAAAATCCAGATCAACGCGGTCAAAGTAATCGCATTGCCCCACTCCCAGTTCGATACGGCCATGCCATATAAAAAGCCCCAACCGACCATGCCGATAAAGTGCTCCGTTGAAATATTTGACGCAATAAACGACGCACCGACAACGTACCAGGGCAGTTTCTTAGAAGCCAAAAAGTAGTCTGATGAAGAGCGTGTTTGACTCCGAGCAGCCACCGTAATGGCAAAGGCAACAATTCCGAGGAAGTAGCCAAAAAAGATGACGATGTCTAACAGACCTAAATTCATACGATGCTTTGTTTTAAATTATAAATAACAAACTTCCATCTTAGCCAATCGACCAAAGGTGCCAAGACTCTCACGGTGATCCCCCATGAGCAGCACGCTATGATGTGTGCCGCCGAGGCGGGAAAATCCTTCTAGAAATTCCGCAACTGGCAGCGGTGGCCGTATCCAGGCCCTGACCCACTGCGGCAGAGCCGGATGCGTGCCGTCGTCCAACACATCCACTAAGGAAATAATGAGGCGAAAGGTATCGTCGGGGCCGGGCGAAAGGTTGACATGGGTGGCTTTGCCCCCGCGGGGTGCCATGCCCAGTGCCGCCGGATTCTGCGCCGGGGAGAAGGGATATTCCTTTTCATACAATACAGGTTTCTCTGCAGACAACTCCGGGTTGAACTCACCCATGTGCGACAGGAAAATCGAATCGCCTTCCCAGTCCGGACAGAACATTTCCACGAACGAGGCCATGCCATAGGCACGACTCAGCGCAGCCGACAGAGAGGCGGTCAATACATCGCCCTCCCCTGAATATCCGATGCCGCGAGCCATCGCCTTACAGCACTCAAGGAAGGGCACGGTATTCACCGGGCCATCGGCATCCCGGAACTCCTCGAAATTCATGCTGAACGCACCATACGCCCCCTGTTCGAGATAATTGCGAAGCCCCAAACCGACCCGGAGCGAACGACGGTGCACCTCGGGGTCGATCTCTCCCTGATAGCGCTCCAAATCCTTGAGACGCTCGGCCTCGATCGCCTCATCCGAAACCGCCGCGGCACAGGCCTCAAGACCAGAGGGTTGAATGTCGTCGACAGTGATGCCGAACGTATCGGCTAATACAGCAGGTTCGACCCGAAAATCGCCCATGCCCTTGAGCGCACCGCCGATGCCCAGCGTCTTCATCCCCTTCAACAAGACTGCCGCGTGAGCGGCACGGGCGAACTCCACCGCACGGTCCATAACCGAAGGGTCGCTCAGATGTCCGGCAACCACTTCATAGTCTTTCTGATGACGCCGCAGCATGGCCGCCAGATCCTGAACTCCATGAATGCCGTGATTGTAAAGCAGGCGCTCCGGATTCACATCGCGCGGGAACGCGGAATCGAGTGTCGTGTCCAACAGCAACAAAGGCCGGGGTGTCGCGGCCAGTGCCTCGACGGATTCCAGCGACGGGGAATAGGCCAGGTGCAAGGTGACAATCAAATCCACCTGATCGTCGTCGAATTGCTTCAACGCGGCCTCAACTTGCTCGCGCACACAACAGGTCGTCGCGCGGCTCACCGCAACCTGTCGCGATGCAAACGCCTCGCAGACCTGATCAGTCAACGGTTCGACTGTTCCCCTGAGCTCGGGCAATACCCGGTCATACAACTCGACATACAGTGGTAACAGTCCAATACGCGGGGATTTCATGATGTAAGTTCTTTCGATTCGATTGAGAACGGACGTCCGGCTGGATCAGCACGATAAAGTCGTTCATACAGGTCGTTATAGATATTCTGAAGCTCTTTCAATTTCTCCGGATGCTGGAACTCGCCCCCGGTAAGCGCCTGAGCCTGAACCTGTGCGACCACCGGGTTAAAGGCATACAGACTCCCCCGGGTTCCCATGCTGTCAGGAATAAAAATGGGCAGCGGAGCGAACAATGCGGCAAATAGTTGCTGGAAATACGCCGCTCGACTCGCACCACCACAGAGAACCACGCTGTCAATCGCTCCAGCCTGGTGAATCGGATCAAACACGCGGGCAAATTCGAAAACCAGACCGAGCGCGACGGAACGTAGGAAATCTTCGTTGGATGTCGTTGGGGAGATCCCAAAAAATGAGCCGGCTCCAAATCCTTTGCCGAGTGGATTCGGACGGTTCAACCACGGCAGGCACGTCAAGTCCTCCGATGGCAACAGACCTTGACGAAAGGTTTCGCAAGCGGAATTCAGTGCCTCTTGATGATCCTTACCAACGAATTTCTCTAACGCCCAATCCCAAGTCAGGCTGCCGGTCTGCAACGCCTGAATCACCAGATTGCCCGATCCTGTCGGCGCAGGGACAGCAAACTGAAATCCCGAGCCTTGGCCGAATTCATGCTCAAGCACGAAATTCCCCACCCATGCGGTGCCTAGCGAGCATTGCAACGGGCGTTTCGAAAGGTGCATCACCGAGACATAGCCTGCTTCATGATCATTGTAGGGTCCCGCGACCGGGATTCCGGCTGGCAGACCGAAACGCTCTGCCGCCTGTTTGCCCAACGCCTCGACGGAGTGTCCAGCGCGTATCGGCGAGAAAAAGGAGCAGTCCAGCCCGACCAAATAGAGTGGCGCTTGGGACAAACTCTGTTGCCGGGCATCATAACAGCCGCTCTGCAAGGCCTGACAGGCATCCTGCCGCCACACACCCGTCAGCTGATGAAAGACGAACTCCCCGGCTCCGACATAGCGGTGTTGTTTGTCAAAGAGTGACGGGTCTTTCTCCTGTAGCCACAGGATCCGTCCAAGGCCGGCACCGGGTTCGTCGCGCATGGAGAACGCGCGCCAGAATTCCGGCGGATGCTCTTTTTGAATTCGGGCAATGTGCTCGAAACAACGGAAATCGTTCCATAGATACATCGGTGAAAGCGGCTGACCGCTGTCACGCTCGACAATCAGTGTACTGCCCCCCTGGGCCGCAAGCCCCAAGCCCGACACCTCGGCCCAGCGTGCTCCGGTTTGCTCCCGCAACGAAGCGAACGCGGAGACTAAACAGTCCATTACATCGTCTGGGATCTGCTCCCGTCGTCCCTCTGAATCAGTCTGAACAGGCAGGCGCACAGACGCCTTTGCCAAACAGCTGCCGTCATCAGGATCATAGGCAGCGGCCTTGAGGCCGGTGGTTCCCAGATCGATGCCAATTAACATAGTGCACTCTCCTTGCGGTTCCCTTTCGCGATGAATGGATTTGCTTCGAACGAAAGGTTTAATGCATCCGCAACTGCCTGGTAAGTGACATGCCCCTGATAGGTGTTAAGTCCGCCTTGTAGATCCGGCATCTGGCTCAATGCATCGGCACAGCCCAGATTGGCAATTCTGATCGCGTAAGGCAGCGTGGCATTCGTCAACGCCTGGGTCGCAGTGCGCGAGTAAGCTCCCGGCATGTTGGCCACACAGTAATGGACAATGTCATGCTCGGTATAGACCGGATCCTCGTGAGTGGTGGCCCGCGATGTTTCCGCACAGCCCCCTTGGTCGATTGCGATATCAACAAAGACCGATCCCGGCGCCATAATGTCCAGCATTTCTTCCCGAATCAGCTTAGGTGCTTTCGCTCCTGGCAGCAGCACGGCCCCGATCAGCAGATCCACTTTCGGCAGTAGCTCCATCAGGTTTTGCTCATTGCTGTAGAGTGTGCGAGCTGCGTGGTCCATCGAGATATCCAGAAACCTCATCTTTTCCAGATCCACGTCAAGGATCGTTACATTCGCACCCAGTCCAGTCGCCATCCGTCCGGCATTGACACCGGCAGTGCCACCGCCCAGCACCAGAACATTCCCGGGAAGCACCCCCGGCACGCCGCCAAGTAATACGCCCTTCCCCCCCTGGGAGCGGTTTAAATAATGAGCTCCAACGATGGTGCTCATGCGCCCGGCGATTTCACTCATGGGCTCGAGCAACGGCAGACGTTTACCAACTGAAATCGTTTCATAGGCGATGGCCGTGGTACCGGAATCGAGCAGAGCCTGTGTGAGCTCCGGTGCCGCTGCCAAATGCAGGTAGGTAAATAGAACCAGATCTTTGCGAAAATACTGATATTCTTCGGCAATGGGTTCTTTGACTTTCATCACCATCTCGCAGGACCAAGCCTCTTCGGCAGAGGAAACTATGCGCGCGCCCGCCGTCACATAAAGATCATCCGCATAACCACTGCCCACCCCGGCACCTTGCTCAACCCAGACTTCGTGGCCGTTGCGCACCAGTTCCCTGGCACCACCCGGGGTGCAGGACACCCGGTTTTCCTTGATCTTTATTTCCTTGGGAATTCCAATTTTCATGACCGACATTCCTTTTGAGTTTTAGCTGGTTAAAGCGCTCATGACTTCGTTCATCTGATCCATGAGAAAGTCGATCATTGCGCGGTCTGCGATCAATGGCAACTTGGTCAGCACCACGGGCGGGCAATCCGCCTTGTATGTCTGAGCACTGATATCCATCCCGCGCCCGCTGATTTCCCGCACGAAGCTTTTGGCTGTGTCCAAATCCGAAAACTGAATCGTACTCATGTGGCTCCAGCCATCGACGCCGGCAATCACCTCCGGATACGCCGCGGCGAATTCCCGCACCCGCTGTTCGAAATAAGCACCGAGTTCCTTCGTCACCGCAGCATTTGCCTGCGCCCATTCCATCGTAACCAGGTAGGCCATTGCCGCGAGTTCCTCCTGGCCGTTAGTGACCAACGCGCCGAACTGCGGCATACTGTCCATAGCCGCGCTGAACAGGATACGGGAGGCTGGGTATTCGCCGCCGGGAAATCCCTTTCCAATCGCAACAAAAGTGGGCGTCAGACCATACTCACGGAAGAGATAGAGTTCCGATGCCCACATGCAGGATTGAATTTCGTCACACACGGTCGCGACGTCATTCGCTTCGCAAAGATCATACGCATGGCGCAAGAACTCCGTCGTCAAACGGCGTCCACCATAGTTCATCATGATGATCTCATGGAAGAAGCCGGCGATCTTGTAGTCGCCCTTGTTATATTCGGCAAAGGCGTTATCGAGGTCGTCCTTATGATTCGGGCGGATATGCACCACCTTCCATTGTTTGGCTGCCTCCATCCCTGCGTACACTTCAGGCCACATGCCCCGCAGCATTTGCGTCAGCGTGGTGGTACCGTGATAATTCGCGGAAGGGCCACCTTCATCGTTGGCCATACACAGAACCACGGGAATACGTCCGTGATACTTCGGCTTATCCACCTCCGGTTGAATCCGATAGAAACGCGCAAGAATCATTTTCAGCGCTGCTTCGACCGCGAGACTTCCGGTCTCCAGATTGATCACCCGGTTCAATACCTTCAGGTCGTCCGTGATCGCCATCACCGACTCCAGGCCCTGCTGGTCTCCGCGCTCCAAACCGTTGGCGGTGCGAATCAACTCTTCTTCCAGTCTACGGGTAATGTATCCACGCGTATTGTTGTGCGTCGCGTTCGGAATATTCAACTCACGGGCTTTGTCCAGCAAGCCGTAGCCCGGAAAGCTATGCCCCATCGGTGTATGGTAGTGCTCACTCTTGGTCGTCAGGTAGAGTCGTCCATCTTCACCCACTCGATAGTATCCGCTGGCACTGACCGGAGCCGCATTCACATTCAGAGCCTCGTTAAATTTGGCTGTGCCCGCACCGGTCGAAGTATTTTTAACCGCTGCATCAATCACCTGTTTGCCGACCTTCGCCAGCATCCCGGTTAGCCGATCCTGCATAGCCTCAGGATAGAAATCCGTCTGCTCGGCTGCGAGCGCCAACAAGGCTTCCGGGTCTTTATCCGCCAAAAACGCACAAGCGGAACAGGCGGTACGAATATATTCTTCGCCAAACAGATCTGTCAGCGAACGCTCTACTTTTATAAATTGGTTTTTCATAAAATCATCCATCAAAACTCCATACCATGTTCTCTGGGGCATCTAAGTATCCCGGTAGATCCGGAAGGTCCGGCTCTACCCCCTTGAAGATGCAATCGTCTACAGCTCGTACTGCGGGATCTTCATCCACTCGCCCCCCTTCAATGCGGACTTGTGTGCGATCACTCCGGACAGCGTCATATTCAACGCATCACCGATTCCAACGATCGGCTCCTTATCCAGCAGGATGGACTCAATAAAGTTATTGGTCAGATGTCCATGCGAGCCACCATGCCCGCCCCCACTGACAGTAGGCGGTAAAGGCGGACGCTCGCCCCTGATACCGGATTTCTTATAAGACTGCTGGCCATACACACGCCCTTTCTCGCCGTGCGCATCTTTCATATCCCATGAAACTGCCATGCGTGAAATGCCGCCCTCACTGGTTCGATACATCGCGACTTCAGTTCCAAATGGGTTTTGATAGCCATTATTTTCTTTCTGGAATTCCTCGTACAGACTCGGAGTGCCCAGGCATGAAACTTCCGTAAAGCGACCACCGGTGATCGATGTATAATAGGCCGCTGAATGCGTCGGATACCACATCGGCACCAAGCCTCTGCGCCAACCCATCCTATCAATCTTGCCATTCTTCGGATTATAGCCCGGCAGCCCATGACCAAAATCATGGTAGTATTCACCTTCTGAATACATGACCTTGCCCAGAGCGCCCGCCTGATACTGCATGCGCTTGGCATACAGATCAGCGTGGAAGGTCGACGTTTCGTTCATCATGTATTTCATGCCGCTGCTTTTCACAGCATTGAACAGCGCTTCCGCTTCGCCTTCCGCCTCAAACCCGAAGACAGCTGGCACCGCAGAGCAGACATGGATACCATGATTGAGCGCCATGATCGCAAGACGCGCATGACTCGGCGCATCCGTCGCAATGTAGATGGCTTCAATGCGCTTGTCCTTGATCATCTCCTCGCAGGACGGATAGGTCTTGGAAGCGCCCACTGCTTTAGCCAAACCAGCGCAGCGCCCGGGATCAAGATCCGTGGCCGCAATGACCTCGACATTGGGATGATTCTGATAAAAGAATGCCGCGCCAAATTTACAAAGGCCGTATCCGGCGATACCCACCTTGATCTTTCGATCCGAAACGGACTGCCAACCACCTGCAGAAGTCGTCACCTGCTGTCCTTTTTCAAAACCTGGAATGATATTTCCTTCAGCATCTCTTGGTCGATCATCCGCAACCAAGGAAGAGGTCAGCGAAAATGCGCCAAAGGTCGCGGCAGTCGCACCAATCTTCTGCATGAAATGTCTACGTGTGAGTCCAAATTCGTGTTCTTTGTTCATATTCTATTTGGTTTAGGATGATTTAATACTCAATATTCCGTATACTATAGCGCACTCCCCGGATTACGTGAATGCAGTCAGGCTTTATATATTATGAACAAATCCGACTTTTTGCAGAATTCTATCAGTTTATTGAGCTCGCCCGGCACCTTGGGAGAGCCAAATGGAGTCATGTCAGACTGACACGACGCTACTTCTCACAGCTCACAAAGGTAATGCCCTGATCCGGTTTTTCGCCGTAGATTCCATTGCCTCCGGTAACTGACAGGCGCATTGCATTTAACAGGGCGCTTAAATGTGCTTTACTTGCAGAAAATAGGGGTGTATTTGTTTATATATGCAACGTAAGTATCTCGCTCAATTAGTCCGATGGCATTCAAGTCCCAAGCGTAAGCCCTTGATTGTTAGGGGCGCTCGTCAGGTGGGGAAGTCCACTTTGGTGCGTCAGTTTGCAGAGTCTGAGGGGTTGACGCTCTTTGAAGTGAATTGTGAGCGTTATCCTGGGCTTGCTGATGTGGCGGCCAGTCTAGATCCGCACAAAGTACTACGTGAAATAGAGTTTATCTGTAATCATGGGGCTATCCGTGCGGGGGAGGCGTTGGTGTTCATTGATGAGATTCAGGAGCAACCGCAGTTACTTCAATGTTTGCGTTATTTCTATGAGCTGATGCCTGAATTGGCGGTGGTCTCTGCAGGATCATTGCTGGAATTTGCCTTGGCCAAGAATACATTTCCGATGCCTGTGGGGCGGGTTGAGTATTTTTATATGGGGCCAGTCTCTTGGGATGAATTTCTCCATGCTAAAGGTGAGATGCAACTGTTGGAATTATTAGCTAGCTATGAACCGGGCGATGATTTCCCACGATCTGCTCATGAGCGGTTACTTGGTTTGTTGAGGGATTATTTATTGATAGGGGGCATGCCGGAGGCGGTGCAGCACTTTCTCGATGATGGTGACTTAGATGCGATTTTTGATATCCAATATTCGATTTACCAAACCTATCGGGATGATTTCTCGAAATACGCGCATGGTCAGGCCTTAATTCGCCTACAGAAGATCATTGATTATATGGGGCAAGGGACCGGGCGTAAGGTGAAGTATGTGAATATAGATCGCGAGTCGCAGTCCAGAGAGGTCAAGCAAGCGGTGGATTTGATTTTAAAGGCAGGTTTAGTTTTGCAGGCAGTGCATACGCATGGGGATGGTGTGCCGCTGGGGGCGCAGACTGATCCGAAAGTCTCCAAGCTCTATAGTCTGGATATTGGATTATATAACCGTATCTGCAATCTGAGGCGGCTTAGTGAACATGAGATGAGAGACGCCCGTTTCATTAATGAGGGTGTGATTGCGGAGCAGTTTATTGCCCAGTATTTATATTTTAGGGAGGCTCCAAAGCGTAAGCCGGATTTACACTACTGGTTACGTGAGGGGAGTGCTCGCAATGCCGAGGTTGATTTCCTGGTTCAAGTCGGACAGGAAGTCGTGCCAGTTGAGATCAAAGCCGGAAAGAGCGGCACGCTGAAGTCTCTATTCCAGTTCGCGTTAGAGAAGCGTTGTCAGGTCGCCTGCCGTTTTGATCTGAATCTGCCGAGCGTGCAATCTGTTGAGCAGAATTTAAATGGTGAGGTTGTCGCGTTGAAGCTACTCTCGTTGCCGCTCTATATGTGTCATGAAATGGAGCGTCTAATCAAAGGATAGGGACGCACGCCGCTACCTCTCCTTTATACTTTACCTGTCGCTATCTTGCATTGCGACATATAAATAACACCCACCCCATAATGTCGGATAAAAATCCAAGGACAGCCACGTTTCCGGTGCCCTTAAACATGGCTGTCCCCTGTCCTCTGTCCTCTGTCCTCTGCCTGTCTCAAGAATCTACAAAGCCGCGAACCAGACGAACGCTACGATAGCTGGCCGGGGGGAGCCCGAAGCGGCGCTTAAAGCTGCGCGAGAAATGGAACGGGCAGTTAAAACCGCAACTCGCGGCGACCTGTTCGACCGTACTCTCCTTGTAGGCGAGCATGCGTGCGGCGCGCTGGAGCCGGGCTTCGATCAGCCATGTTTTCGGAGACATACCGGTGTGTGCCTTAAACATGCGACTGAAATAATCCGGGTTCAATCCGCAGGCGGCGGACCACTCGGCGATGGAGACATTGTCGCCGAGTCGCTGCTGGATCCATTCCTGTGCGGAAAGCACGTGGCGAACAGCCTTCGAACTCGCGTTCTCAGTACCGGGATCAGGAGACAAGTCTTCCTGCAATCCCCCCAACCAGGCAAAGATGGCAGCCGTGACATGCATATTGCGCCAGCGGCTCTCGGACTCCAGCGCTTCAAGTACGGCGGTGAACCGTTGCTCGTAGGCTTTCCGATCCTTCAACTTGTAATTTCGCTGATAGGCGTGCCGCAGCAGCACGTTCGCCTCATTGTCACGACTCAGCGAAAGGCAAGCCGATAGGTGGGTCTGCAGTCGTGACGAGTCCTGGGTCAACGAGAACACATCGCCGCTGCGCAATACGAGCAGCTCCCCCGGCCCCAGCTGCACACGTACACCATTGACCATCGCGGTGCACGAGCCTGTCTCGAGGTAGAAAAAACACATAAGATCCGAGGCGAGACGCGACGGTTCGACGGACCACTCCGGATCGTCACCCCAACGACCGAACCACTTCACCTGCAGTCCGATGGAGGTCTCAAACTGGGGCTTCCAGTTGTGGTGATAAGGGAGATCAGTCATGGGGAAGGTTTATAATAGATTCATAGTGAGTTGCGTCGCAACCACTGTGTCCTTGGACCTCAAGTTGAGATTTGTTGAAGCGCATTTCTCAAAATCTCCGCAGGATGAATGGCAACTCGGCCGGAGCCGTCGTGAATTTGGTGGCGGCAACTGGTGCCGGGCGCGGCGACGAGGACTTCAGGAGCCAACTCGCGAACATGCGGTAAGAGCACCAGCTCCCCCACCTGCATCGACACCTCATAGTGCTCACGTTCGTACCCGAAGGAACCCGCCATACCGCAACAGCCGGAGGGGATCTCCTCTACGGTGTAATTCACTGGCAACGACAACATCCGCAACATCGGCTCAACCGATCCCAAAGACTTCTGGTGGCAGTGCCCATGCACGTGGACGCTGCGCGCCTCGTCGGTGAAACAATTACTGTCGATCCGGCCAGCCTCGGCTTCGCGGTTGATGAACTCGTCGAGCATCAGGCAATGAGGCGCGAGCTGACGCGCCGATTCGCGCAG